>Ga0315295_10001109_pt1 | contig 23127 bp, 16 predicted proteins | sample YL17G14_0_MG_FD_204453 | JGI IMG/M metagenome (GOLD analysis project Ga0315295, IMG submission 204453) | Sediment microbial communities from Yellowstone Lake, YNP, Wyoming, USA - YL17G14_0 | ecosystem: Environmental > Aquatic > Freshwater > Lake > Sediment | place: USA: Wyoming | collected...
ACGTCGGGGTCCTGGCGCAGGATCGAGCGCAGGGCGCGCGCGAAGGTCATGCCGACCTTGTGGTTCGCGTGCACCTGGTTCACGCCCTCGATGTGGTACTCGATCGGGTCCTCGACCGAGATCAGGTTCTTGGCGACGTTCTTGATCTCGCTGAGGGCCGAGTACAGCGTGGTGGTCTTGCCGCTGCCGGTGGGGCCCGAGACCAGGATCATGCCGTAGGGCAGGTGGATGGCGCGCCGGAAGCCGTCGAGCGCCGTGCCCTCGAGGCCCAGGTTCACGATCTCGCGCGTGAAGGCCTTCTTGTCGAAGAGGCGCAGCACGACCTTCTCGCCGAACGCCGTGGGCAGGGTCGAGACGCGGATGTCCACCTCGCGGTCCGGCAGGTGCACGGTCAGGCGGCCGTCCTGGGGCAGCAGGCGCACGGCGATGTCGAGGTCCGCCAGCACCTTGATGCGCGAGACGATGGCCATCTGCAGGTTCTTGGGCGGCTTCATCACCTCGTGCAGCGTGCCGTCGATGCGGAAGCGCACGGTGATGCGCTCGCGCATCGGCTCCACGTGGATGTCGCTGGCGCGCGCGTCGATGGCCTCGGCCAGCATCAGGTTCACGAGCCGCACCACGGGGGCGTCCTCGACCTGCTGGCGCAGGGCGGCGAGATCGACGGCCTCCTCCTCGATGGTGGCGGACAGGTCGATCTTGTCGAGGATCGCGCCCAGGTTCTCGGAGGCGCGGATCTCCTGGTAGAAGTTGTCGATGGCCTCGCGGACCTCGCTCGGCGTGGCGATGCACACGCGCAGCGTGCAGCCCGTGAGCGCCCGCAGGTAGTCGAGCGAGACCACGTCGAGGGGGTCGCCCACGACGACGTCGAGCGCGTCCTCCTCGCGCTTGAGCGCGAGCACCAGCGCCTGCCGCGCCAGGTGCTCGGGCACCAGCTGAACGGCCGCGGGGTCGGCCTGCGAGAGGCGCTCGGCGTCCACCACGGGCAGCGAGAACTGCTCGCCCAGCAGCTCGGTGACGTCGCGCTCCTTGAGGGTTCCGAGCCGCACCAGCGTCTGGCCCAGGCGCTCGCGCGGGTCCTGCCGCGAGCGCAGCGCGTCGGTCAGCTGGTCGGGCGTGATCCAGCCGCGCTCGACCAGCAGCTCGCCGAAGCGGCGCGTGGACAGCCGGAACGAGAGGCTCATGTCATGCCCTCCTGGCACCGGCCTCGGGGATGGAGGCCACGCGGTAGTAGCGCTTCTGCAGCGTGGCGCGCTTCTCCACGTCCTCGAAGTGCGCGTAGGCGGTCTCGAAGGTGATGGTGCCGCGGTCCACCAGGTCGGCCAGCGCGTCGTCGAGCGCGAGCATGTCCTCGCGCGCGCCCATCGCGATGGCGTTGGGGATCTGGTGGACCTTCTCTTCGCGGATCAGGTTGGCGATGGCCTGGTTCACGAACATGATCTCGCGTGCCGCCACGCGCCCCTGGCCGTCGGCCCGGGGCAGCAGGATCTGCGAGATGACCGCGCGCAGCGTGAGCGCGAGCTGCGAGCGGATCTGCGACTGCTGGTGCGGCGGGAACGAGTCGACGATGCGCGTGACGGTCTGGGCCGCGCTCTGCGTGGCCATGGTCGAGATCACGAGGTTGCCGGTCTCGGCGGCGCTCAGGGCGATGGCCATGCTGGTGAGGTCGCGCATCTCGCCCACGAAGATGACGTGCGGCATCTGCCGCAGCGCGCCGCGCAGCCCGCGCGAGTAGGAGCGCGTGTCGGTGCCCACCTCGCGCTGCTCGAACACGGCGTTCTTGGCCTCGAAGACGAACTCGATCGGGTCCTCGACGGTGACGATGTGCCGGCGCGGGCCGTGCTGGTTGAGCTGCTCGAGCACCGCGGCGATGGTGGTGGACTTGCCGCAGCCCGTGGGTCCCGTCACCAGCACCAGGCCGCGCGTGATGCCCAGCACCCGCGTGACCACGTGCGGGGCGAGCCCCAGCTCCGAGGGCAGGGGGATGCGCAGCGGCACGATGCGCACGGCCGCGCCCCAGTGGCCGCGCTGGATGAACAGGTTGACCCGGAAGTGCGCCACCCCCGGCAGGAAGAAGCGCGTGTCCAGCTCGAGGTCGCGCAGGAAGCGCTCGTGCAGGGCGGGGGTGAGGAACGACTCGGCCAGCCGGCGCGACTCCATGGGCGTGAGCGCCGCGACGTCGGGCATCGGACGGAGCGTGCCGGCCACGGTCACCATCACCGGGTGTCCCGCGGTGACGATGAGGTCCGAGGCGCCCAGCTCGACGGCCCGGCGCAGCACCGTATCCCGATCGATGGAGGTGGTGGTCATGGACGAGGGGTCACCCGGGTTCATGCGGCAGGAGAGCCGAAATAGCCATAAGGGCTCCGTCGCGCACGGCGCGCACGACCGGCTCCGATGCCGGCACGGGGGACCCCCGGTGGGGCTTGGACGCACGATTCATTCCGGTGCATCGGTCTCCCGTGGCGGCGCCAGGGCGGAGCCTACGAAGTCTATGGCGGGCAAAGAATAGGTTCCCCTCCGGCCGGGTGTCAACGAGTGCCGCCGGCGTTCCGCGACGACTCCGTCGAAGGGTCCGGATTGGGAAAAGTGACCCGGTCACCGACACCCCCGCGGCGGTTCCCCCCCGGACGGGTGCCGGGGCCGGCGGCTCCGCCACCGGGGGGGGGGCGAGGGAGTCTCCCCGCGGCCGGGTGACGGGCGGCTCCGGGGGACCGCCCACCGCGTCACGGCAGGGTCCGGCGGGAATCCCGCAGTCGACGTTGCAGCCCGCGTGCGGGCGTGGAACGCGCGGATGCAGTTTCCAACGCAGCGCCACCTGACGCAGCTCCTCGTGAAATGCAACGCAGCGGCTAGAGGCGCGTCGCGCGCGGGCTTCCGGGCGTGACGCGCCCGTCGTATCCGCCCTCTGCGCCAGCCACTTGCAGGGCACGCTTCGTGCTGAATCGCGCCGCGGCCTGACGGGGTCCGGACGCGACCTGGATCCCCCGAGACGCCGAGGGAAGGGCGGTCCCTGAGCCCTCCGCCTTCCTCCGCACCCTGCACCTTCGGAACACCTTCGCGGATGACGCCCCGCCACCGAACCACCCATCGCGGTCGCGGAGGCGCCGGAGGACTCGATGAGGCTTCGCCGCTTCGCACCTGTGCTGTGCCTCCTGCTCCTCGGAACCGTCCCCGCCGTCGCCTTCGCCCAGTCGTCCTGGAACAGCGTGCTGCTGCAGTGGACCGCCGTGGGCGACGACAGCCTGACGGGCAACGCCACGCAGTACGACCTGCGCTATTCGACGGCCGTGATCACCGCGGCCAACTTCGCCAGCGCCACGCGCGTGACCGGCATGCCGGCGCCGGCGGCGCAGGGCGCCACGGAGAGCTACCGCGTGACCGGCCTCTCGCCCTCGACCACCTACTGGTTCGCCATCAAGGCGGGGGACGACATGGGCAACTGGGCGCTCATCTCGAACGTGGTCTCCAAGGCCACGACCGCCGCGCCCGATACCATCCGGCCCGCCGCCTCCAGCATCGCCGTGAGCGCGGTCACCGACTCGTCCGCGACGCTCGCCTGGACGGCCGTGGGTGACGACAGCCTCGCCGGCACGGCGACCTCGTACCAGATCCGCTACTCGACCGCGCCCATCACGACGGCCAACTTCGGCAGCGCCACCGCGGTCTCGAGCCCGCCGACGCCGGCCGCCGCCGGCACCGCGCAGAACGTGGTGGTCCGCGGGCTGAGCCGCCAGGTCACCTACTACTTCGCGCTGCGCACCGTGGACGACGTGGGCAACGCCTCGGCGCTCTCGAACGTGCCGTCGGCGACCACCACCGACACCATGGCCCCGGCGGCGGTCCGCAACCTCGCGGCGAGCTTCGTGTGGATGTCGTGGCAGGCCGCCGGGGCACCGCCCGCGCGCGGCACGACGGGGGAGCGCCGGTGAAGCGTCGGGGCCTGGGATTCCGTCTCCGCGCGCGCCACCGCGCGCTGCGCAGGCACATGCGCCCGCGCTGGCGCAAGTGGTTCCCGGTGATTGCCGCGCTGGTGCTGCTGCTGCTCGCCCCGGCGCTCACCCACGCGCAGGGCACCGCCGTGGACAGCCTGACGCTGCGGTGGACGGCCGTGGGGGACGACAGCCTGCTCGGCAGGGCGGCTGCCTACGACCTGCGGATGTCCCCGTCGTCCATCAACGCCGGGAACTGGGACGCCGCCACGGCCGTCGCCGGCCTGTCGGCGCCGCGGCCCAGCGGCAGCCAGGAGCAGGTCGTGGTGCGCGGGCTCACGCCGGGCGCCACCTACTACTTCGCCCTGCGTGTGCGCGACGACGCGGGCAACTGGTCCGGCGTCTCGAACGTCGTGCGCTGGGACGGCGTGGAGACCGCGCCGCCTCCGGCGCCGGCGGGGCTGGCGGGCGAGGTGGGTGGCGGTGGCGTGGAGGTGACGTGGACGCCGAGCACCGCTCCCGACCTCGCGGGCTACTCGATCTACCGGGCGACCAGCGCCTCGGGTCCGTTCACGAAGCTCAACCTCGATCTGATCACCGAGGCCCGGTACCTCGACCTCGCGCTGCCCTCGGGCGCGACGACGCTCTGGTACCAGGTCACGGCCACCAACGTCAGCGGCAACGAGAGCGCGCGCAGCGCCAGCAGGCCGGTCGCGCTCGTGGCCGAGTCGCCGGCGCTCGCCTGGCGCGTCGCACCGCCCTATCCGAACCCGAGCCACCTCGCGGACCCGGTGCGCATCCCGGTCGAGCTGGCCTCGGCGGGCGGCGCGCGTCTGGACATCGTGGACGCGGCCGGGCACCTGGTGCGCCGGCTCGATCTGCAGGGCCTCGCCCCCGGGCAACAGGAGGTCGAATGGGACGGCAGGAACGACGCGGGGCGCACCGTCGCGCCCGGGCCCTACCGGGCCTGGCTGGTGGCGGGCGACCAGAGACTCGGCATCCGCCTGGTGAGGGTGCCGTGAGCGGGCGCGCCAGGATGTCGGGGGACCGTGGTGGGTGGGCCGTGATCGTGACGGCCTGCACCTTCGCGCTGACCCTGGCCGCGCCCGTTCCGGCGCAGGCGGGTGCCGAGGCCGCGGGCACCACCGCGGCGGCGTTCCTCGGCGTGGGCACGGGCGCCGGCGTGCTGGGACGCGGCGGCGCCACGCTCGCGCTGGCGGGCGACCTCGCCATCGTGCCCTGGAACCCGGCGTCGCTGGGCTGGCTGGGCGAGACCCAGATCGCCATCGCCCACGCCGGCCTCGAGGACGAGGCGCTGCAGGAGTGGGTGGGCGTGGGCGGGAAGGTCGGCCGCTCCGCGCTGCGCTGGTCGCTCGACGGTCTCTACCAGAGCGAGGGGCCGTTCGAGGGGCGGGACGCGCTCAACCAGCCGACCGGCGGCATCGACGTCTCGAGCATGGCGATGGCGCTGCACCTCGCGCGCCCGTTCGGCCGCTTCGTCTCGCTCGGCGTCGGCGGCAAGTACGTGGGGGAGAGGCTGGGCGAGGTGAGCGGCGCGGGCTTCACCATGGACGCCGGGCTGCAGGTGCGCGCCGGCCTCCTGGGGCTCGGCGTGGCGGTCACGAACGTGGGCGGCCAGATGGCCTACGACGGCCAGCGCTACGGCTTCCCCACCAGCGTGGGCGTGGGCGCGGCGCTCGACCTGCCGCTCACCGGGCTGCGCCTCGCCGTGGACGCGGACTTCCCGCGCTCCTACTACGAGGACGTGCGGGCCGGCGCCGAGTGGCGCTGGCACAACCTGGTGGCGCTGCGCGCGGGCTACCGCCGCGAGCTGGGCGCGCCGGAGAACGTCGCCGAGAGCGGGCCCTCCTTCGGCGTGGGCGCGGGCCTGCGCGGCATGTGGCTCGACTACGGCTACCTGATCCCGGGCGCGGGCGAGGGGCAGCACCGGCTCTCGGTCACGCTGCAGCCGGGCAAGTTCGCGTGGCTCTCGGGGGATCCGTTCGGCCAGAAGGACATGCCCAAGGACTTCGACCACGTGCGGCCGGGCGACTCCTCCGCGCCGCAGCGGCCGGGCGAAGGCGCCTCGAGCGCGGGCGGCGGCGCAGCGTCGACCGCGAACGGGGAGACCGCGAAGCAGAAGTAGCAGGGCCCCCGACGGGGGGACCGGAACGCGCGGGCCCGGACGAGAGTCCGGGCCCGTGGCGTCTTCCCGCGGAAACTAGCGATTCGGCTTCCCGATCGGGGAGTCGATGGGCGAGGGGGGTGCCGCGGCCGCCGCCGGCGGGCTCATGCCCAGCTGCCAGAACAGGAACTGCATCCGGACCGCGTCGTCCTCGACGGTCTTGCTGACCGACCGGCCGCTCGAGTGCCCCGCCTTGGTGTCGTAGTGGAGCAGCACGGGGCGGTCGGAGGAGGTCGAGGCCTGGAGCAGCGCGGTCATCTTGCGCGCGTGCAGCGGGGCCACGCGCGTGTCCGAGTCGCCCGTCACGAACAGCACCGCCGGGTAGGCCGTGCCCGGCTTCACGTTCTGGTAGGGCGAGTAGGCGCGCAGGTACGCGAACTGCGCGGAGTCCTCGGCGGAGCCGTACTCGGGGACCCACAGCTTCGCGATCAGGAACCTGTCGTAGCGCAGCATGTCGAGCAGCGGGTAGGTGCAGATGACGGCGCGGCAGAGACCCGGCCGCTGCGTCAGCGCGGCGCCCACCAGCAGGCCGCCGTTGCTGCCGCCCTCGATGGCGATCTTCGTGGGGTTCGTGTAGCGATTGGCGACCAGCCAAGCCGCGGCGGCGATGAAGTCGTCGAAGACGTTCTGCTTGCGCTCCAGCATGCCGGCGCGGTGCCACTCCTCGCCGAGCTCGGCGCCGCCGCGCAGGTTGGGCTGGGCGTAGACGCCGCCGTTCTCGACCCACAGCACCGCGTTGGCGTCGTAGGCGGGCGTCATGTTGACGGTGAAGCCGCCGTAGCCCGTGAGGTAGACGGGGCGCGCGCCGTCCAGCGGCAGGCCCTTCTTCTGCACGATGAACATGGGCACCCGGGTGCCATCCTTCGACGCGTACCAGACCTGCTTCGTCTCGAAGCGCTCACTCGCGACCGGCACGGACGGCCGCCAGAACTCGGTGCGCTTCCCGGTGGCCACGTCGTAGCGGAAGATGGAGCGGGGCACGACGAACGACTGGAACGTGAAGAAGGCCTCGTTCGAGGCCCAGCGGCCGTTCAGCGTGCCCACCGCGCCCGGCGTGGGGAAGGAGATCTCCCGGAGCGGTCCGCCGTCCGCGGCGAAGACGCGCACCTTGGACACCACGTCCTCGAGGTAGTTGACGCACAGCCGCCCGCCCGCCAGCGCGAACCCCTCGATGACGCCCCTGCCCTCGGGCACCACCTGCTGCCAGCGCTCGCGCGCGGGATCCCGCAGGTCGATGCGCAGGATGCGGCTCTTCGGCGCCTGCCAGTTGGTCTGCACGTAGAGCCGGTCGCCGGCGATGGCGCCGGTGAAGAAGCCGTCGAGGTCCTTGATGACGGGCATGACGGGGCCGTCCGCGACCAGGTCCTTCACCCACAGCTCGCTGCGCTCCCCCGCCGAGCCGAAGTAGACCGTGAACAGCAGCCAGCGGCCCTCCTCGGAGAGGGCGACGTCCACGAACTTGTCGGCGCCGTAGCCCTCGCCGAACACGAGGCGGTCCTGCGCGGGATCGGCGCCCAGCTCGTGGAAGCGGACGCGTGGACCCTCCGGCGTGTAGATCGAGTACCAGGCGCCGCTGCGGTCGGGCCTGATGACGAAGTTGAAGTAGCGCATGAGCGGCAGCCGGTCGGGCAGGTCCCGGCCGGTGTCCACGTCACGGAAGAGGACCTTGACCTCGTCGGCTCCGCCCTCGCGCGTGCCGATGGCGACGAGCCGGCCGTCGGGGGAGTAGTCCATGAACAGGGCCGAGGTGGAGTGGTCGGGCGCCAGCGGATGGGGGTCGAACAGCACCTCGTCCTTCCCCCTGAGCCCGCGGCGCACGCACAGCACGTTCAGGTCCTGATCGGCGCGGCGCCGGGTGAAGAAGTAGCGGCCGCCACGCTCCACGGGCGTGCCCATGGCGTCCACCTTGAGCAGTTGCGCGAAGCGCGCCCGGATGGAGTCGAACCCCGGGACCGGCGCCATGAGCGACTCGCGGAAGCGGTTCTGCGCGTCGATCCAGGCGCGCGTCTCGGGGGCCTTCTGGTCCTCGAGCCAGCGGTACGGGTCCTCGACGACGACGCCGTGCAGCGTGTCGCGCACGACCTCGACCCGGCTGGGTGGATAGGCGGGCGCGGCCAGCGCCGGCAGCGCGACGGCCAGGGCGAGCGCGAGCAGCGGCAGCGCGGGACGCGGGACGGAAGCGGGGTTCCTGGACATGGCGCGGACCTCCGGGTGGATGGATGGACCGCGGGAGCCTAGCCGAGGCGACTTGCGCCAACAACGGCCGGGCGGGCTCCCCCGGACGAACGGGGAGAGCCGGCCGACGGGCGGCGTGTCGGTGGCGCGCGGGTCCGCGCTTGGCCGAACGGGGCCTCGTCCGCTAGGGTACCGCGACATGTCCCCTCGCACGCCGGCATCGAGGGCCGTCCTCGCGACGCGCACGACCCGCGCGTCCGCGCCCGGCCGTGCGCGCCCGCGGGGGGACGCATGAGCACGGACACCGGCGGCCGCTCGCTGCCCGAGGTCCACGGCACGGTGATCGTGCCGCCGGGCGGCACCTGGCTGCGCCGGCTCTTCGCCTTCGCCGGCCCCGCCTACCTCGTCAGCGTGGGCTACATGGACCCGGGCAACTGGGCCACCGACCTCGCGGGGGGCGCGCGCTTCGGCTACCGGCTCATCTGGGTGCTGCTCGTGAGCAACCTGATGGCCGTGCTCCTGCAGACCCTGGCGGCGCGCCTCGGCGTGGTGACGGGCAAGGACTTGGCGCAGCAGTGCCGCGACTCCTACCCGCGGACCCTGAGTGTCGTGCTGTGGCTGGGTGCCGAGGTGGCCATCGTGGCCTGCGACCTGGCCGAGGTGCTGGGCGCGGCCATCGGGCTCAAGCTCCTCTTCGGGCTGCCGCTCCTGTGGGGCGTGATCGTGACGGCCCTCGACGTGCTGCTGCTGCTCGCCCTGTCGCGCCTCGGCATGCGCCGGCTCGAGGTCGTGGTCCTCGTGCTCATCGGCACGATGGGGGCCTGCTTCGCCTATCAGATCGCGCTCTCCCATCCGGAGTGGGGCGCCATCCTGCGCGGCTTCCTGCCGCGGGGCGAGGACGGGCGTCCCGGCTTCATCGGGCCCGCGCCCGGCGGCGGCTGGTCGGTGCTCGGGCTGCACGGCGACTCGCTCTACATCGCCATCGCCATGCTGGGCGCCACCGTGATGCCCCACAACCTCTACCTGCACAGCGCGCTGGTGCAGAGCCGCGCCGTGGCGCAGTCGCACGCGGCCAAGCGCGAGGCCGCGCGCATGAACCTGGTGGACTCGATCGTCGCGCTCAACGCGGCCTTCCTGGTGAACGGCGCCATCCTGGTGCTCGCGGCCGCGGTGTTCCACCGCGCCGGCTACCAGGACGTGGCCCGCCTCGAGGACGCGCACCGGCTGCTGGCGCCGCTGCTGGGCACGGGCCTGGCGTCGGTGGCGTTCGCCCTGGCGCTGCTGGCCTCGGGGCAGTCCAGCACCATCACCGGCACGCTCGCGGGCCAGGTCGTGATGGAGGGCTTCCTGCACTGGCGCCTCCAGCCCTGGCTGCGGCGCACCGTGAGCCGCCTGCTCGCCATCGTCCCGGCCGTCCTCGTCATCGGTCTGCAGGGACCCGGCGCCCTGGACGGCCTGCTCGTGCTCTCGCAGGTCGTGCTGAGCCTGCAGCTCTCCTTCGCCGTGATCCCGCTCGTCACCTTCACCAGCGACCGGCGTCGCATGGGCGACTTCGCGAACCCGCCCTGGCTCGCGGTGGCGGCGTGGCTCATCGCGCTGCTGATCGCGGGGCTCAACGCCAAGCTGGTGGCGGACGTCGTGGCGGGCTGGTTCGCCAGGGCGGGGCCGGGCGCCTGGTGGCTCCCGGGCCTGATCGTCCCCGTGATCGTGGCCGGGGCGCTGCTGCTCGTGGTGGTCACCCTGATGCCGCTGCTGCAGCGCCTGCTGCCCGCGCTCGCCCCGGCGCCCGTGCACGTCAGCCCCTGGGCCTCCGCCGTGGCCATCGAGGGTGCGCGCTCCACGGGCACGCGCGTCGTCTCCGCGGCCGGACCGCGGCGCGTGGCGCTCGCGCTCGAGCTGGGCAGCGCCGACACCTCGGTGCTCGAGCACGTGCGCGGCATGCCGCTGCCGGCCGACGCGGAGATCGCGCTCATGCACGTGGCCGAGAGCGCTGTCAGCCGCTACCTCGGCCCCGAGACCTCGGACGAGGAGAGCCGCGTGGACCTCGCCACGCTCGAGCAGCTGGCCACCGACCTGCGTGACTTCGGCCTGCGCGCCAGCGTGATGCTCGGGCACGGCGACGTGAAGACCGAGCTGGCCCGCATGGTGGGGGAGTGGCGGGCCGACCTGCTGATCACCGGCTCGCACGGCCACCGCCTGCTGGGCGACCTCTTCCTCGGCTCGACCGCCTCGGGACTGCGGCACCGGGTGCACTGCGCGGTGCTCACCATCCGGATGCGGCGCCGCTGATTTGGCACGCGCCCCGGCCCGACGTAGACTGCCGGCATGAGCGAGCGGGTCCACTTCGGCTGCCTCGCCGGCACCGTCGCCGACGTGCTCGACGCGGGCTTCGAGCTGCTGCCCCCCTTCGAGCTGGCGGCCATCTCCGTGCTCGACAACATGGAGCGCCCGGGTGAGTGGCCCGCGGTGCGCCGCCGCCTGCGCGCCGAGGGCATACGCGGCGAGCAGCACCGCGGGGTGCTGCTGCTGCCTCCGGGCGAGCTGGACCAGCTGGCCTCGATCGGGCTGTTCAACGGCTTCGACGAGGTCTACCTGTGCACCGAGTGGATCGACGAGTTCGAGTGCTTCCCGGGCCGCATCACCAGCGACCTCGCGGACTTCGGAGAGGGCACGCCGCTGGGGCTCGAGGACTGGATGCTCGACTCGGGCTGTCTGCTGGCGCTGGGTGACGGCGTCGGGCTCAACTTCGCCACCGTCGATCCCGACATCGCCGAGCGGCTGCGCGCGCGCTTCAAACCCCACAAGAAGAGATGAGCTGCGAGGGCGCATCCCGCCTCGCGCCGCTCGAGCTGCCCGGGCCGGCGGGCCGTCTCGAGGCGATCCTGCAGGAGTGCGACAGCGGGCTGCCCGCGTTCGCGGCGCTGGTCTGCCATCCGCACCCGCTCTTCGGCGGCACCATGCACAACAAGGTCGTGCAGCGCATGGCCGCGACGCTGCACGACATGGGGGGCACCACCCTGCGCTTCAACTTCCGCGGCGTGGAGAAGAGCGAGGGACGGTTCGACGAGGGTCGCGGCGAGGTGGACGACGCGCGCGCGGCGCTCGACTGGCTGAGGCGGCACCGGCCGGGCACACCGCTCCTGGCGGCCGGCTTCTCGTTCGGCTCGCGCGTGGCCGCCCGCGTGGCGGCCGAGGAGGCCGACGTCGAGCGCGTCGTCCTCGTGGCCCCGCCCCTCGCGGGCGGCGGCTTCGAGGCCATGCGCACGTCGCCCGTGCCGAAGCTCGTGCTGCAGGGGACGGCCGACGACCTGTGTCCCCTCGCGGCGCTGCAGGCGGAGTTCCCGGGCTGGGCCGAGCCCAAGCGGCTGGTGACCATCGACGGCGCAACCCACTTCTTCGACAGGCAGTTGGGCGAGTTGGCGAAGGCACTGCTTCAAGGCCTTCCGGCCCTTCCGCAGCGGAGGGCTTCATGAAGCACTTGAAGTGCGCGGCAGCCGCCCTCGCACTCCTGCTGCTCGCCTCCTGTGGGCGCACCGCGCCCCCGCCCGCGCCCGCCGCGCAGCGCTTCGGTGACGATCCCCTGTGGGACGACGGCCGCTTCGAGGTCTCGACCTACGTCGGCTCCACCGAGCGGGGCGGCGAGGAGCGTCCGACCGTCGCGCGCCTGGTCGTGATGGCGGGGCGCCTGACGCCGGCCGGAACGCAGGACACGACCCGGACCCTGAGCTTCGACTTCGTCGTCGGGATCCCCGCCGACGCCGGCCGCGAGACCACCGCCGCCGTCCTGCGCCGCGACTCCCTCGACCCGATCGAGGTGCGCGTGTCGCGCAGCGAGAGGTGCGGCCTGACCCGCGTGCATCTGGGGCGCGACGCCGGGCGGTTCGTGCAGACCGTGGCCTCGTGCCTCGCGGAGGCGCCGCCGGGCCGGACCGCCGTGACCTGGCCCGCGGACGGGCGCCCGCAGGTGTGCTGGGATGCTCTGCCCGTCTGGCTGCGGGGTCTGGCGGGCGAGACCGCGGGCCGGAAGCCGCCGTTCGAGGTGCGCGTGTGGCTGCTGCCCGGCCAGCTCTCGGGGCGATCCCCGCTCGAGCGCGCGCGGCCCCTCGACGCCGTCGTCCGCGTGACCGAGGCCGACTCGATCGACGTCCCGGCCGGGCGCTTCGCCGCGCTCGAGATCGCGGTGGCGGCCGAGGGGAAGGCCGATGCGTACTGGCTCGACGCGAAGTACCCGCACGCGCTGCTCAAGATGCAGACCGCCGCTCACCGCACGCTCGGGTTGACGCGCACGGCGCGCGTCGCGGCGGCCGCGCCGGCGGACCCGACGGGCGGTGCGCCGGCCCGATAGGCGCTCCGGCGCGGCGGGCCTGTCGGGAGGCGCGTGCGCCTGACGGCTCCCGGACATCGTCGCGCGCCCGCGCCGCGCTCGTGGCGGGGCCCCCGACACCGGTCCCGCTCGTGGCCGCGCCGGCGTGCCTTGCGCTAAGATGCCGGTCCCCCGGCACCTCGTCCATCATCGCCATCGCCGACGCGGCCCTCGGGGCCGCGCCGGCCGCCTGGAGGTCGCTTGAAGAGATCGCACTGGATCCTCGTCGCCGCGCTGGCCGTGGTGACCGTCGGCATCTTCTGGATGTGGCGCGCCCGCGCGGGACACGAGGCGCCCAGGTTCCGCACCGCCGAGGTCGAGAGCGGCAGCATCTCCTCCACGGTCTCGGCGACGGGCACGGTGCAGCCCGTGGACCAGGTCGAGGTCGGCAGCCAGGTGAGCGGCACGGTCTACCGGCTCAACGCCGACTACAACTCGCACGTCACGGACGGGCAGGTGCTGTGCGAGCTCGAGCCCTCGGGCTTCCGCGCCCGGGCGGCCATGAACGAGGCCGCGGTGGCGCGCGCCGATGCGGCGCTCGAGGACGCCAGGCGACAGCTGCGCCGCGCCCGCGAGCTGGCGGCGCAGAACCTCGTCTCGCAGGCGGAGCTGGAGGCCGCCGAGGTCGCGCTGCAGCAGCGCCAGGCCGACCTCAAGGCGGCGCGCGCGCAGCTGGACGCGGCGCAGGTGGACCTGCGGAACACCGTCATCCGCGCGCCCATCTCGGGCGTGGTGATCTCGCGCAACATCGATCTCGGGCAGACGGTGGCCGCGAGCCTGCAGGCGCCCAAGCTCTTCGTGATCGCCCGCGACCTGGCGCAGATGCAGGTCGAGACCCGCATCGACGAGGCCGACATCGGCGTGGTGAAGCCGGACCTGCCCGTGACCTTCTCGGTGGACGCCTTCCCCGACTACACCTTCCGCGGCGTGGTCTCGGTGGTGCGCCTCGAGCCCATCGTGGACCAGGGCGTGGTGACCTACACCACCGTGATCGCGACCGGGAATCCCGGCCTCAGGCTGCGTCCGGGGATGACCGCGAACGTCACGGTGCTGGTCGCGCGGCACGACGACGTGCTCAAGATCCCGGCGGCGGCGCTGCGCTTCCGCCCGCCGGATCAGGGCAGGCGGAATCACGGCGGCGAGGGGCGCGGCGCGATGGCCGAGGGCGGTGGAGCGACGGGACGGCCCGCCGAGGCCGGTCCCGCGCAGCACGGGGCGCAGGGCGCGCCGGGTGGCGAGGTCGCGCAGCGAGGAGCGCCGGGCGCGCCGGGTGGCGCGTCCCCCGACCGCGCTGGCATGCGCGGTGGCCGCGGCCCCGGTGAGGGCGGCCCCGGCGGCATGCCGCCCGGCATGGGCGAGCGGAGCGGGAGGCCGACGCCCGAGATGATCGCGCGCTACCGCGCGATGCGCGGCGGCGACGGCGCGGCGGGGATGCGCGGCGGACACGGTACCGGCGAGGGCGGCCCCGGCGCACCGCGCGAGGGCGCACCCGCCATGGCCGGATCCTCCGCGTCGGCAGGCGGCGACGAGCCGCCCGCGGCCAAGCCCGGGGTCGTCTACGTGCTGCGCGGCGGCAAGCCCGTCCGCGTGCAGGTCACGACGGGCCTCAGCGACGGCACGTCGGTCGAGGTCCTCGGCGGCGAACTCAGGCCCGGCGACGTGGTCGTGATCGGGCTCGAGATCGCCGCGACCGGCAACCAGGGACTCGCCCCGCCGCCCGGCATGGGCGGCCGCATCGGCGGACCGGGCATGGGGGGCCGGCGATGACCCTCGGCTCGCTCGTCCCGATGGGGCTCGATGCCCTGACGCGCAACCGCATGCGCTCGGCGCTGACGGTGCTCGGCATCGTGATCGGGGTCGCGGCGGTGATCGCCACGCTCGCCATCGGCCAGGGCGCGCGCTCCGCCGTCCAGTCGCAGATCCGGGCCATGGGCTCGAACGTCATCATGATCATCCCCGGCACGGTCACCGCCGGCGGGGCGCACGGCGCGATGGGCGGCAACACGAGCCTGACCCCAGACGACGCCGCGGCCATCAAGCACGAGTGCACCGCCGTGGACGCCGTGGCGCCCACCGTGCGCAACTTCGCGCAGGTCGTGTACGGGTCCCAGAACTGGAACACGCAGGTGCAGGGCACGGTGCCCGACTTCGCCATCGCGCGGGGTTGGACGGTGGAGGACGGCGTCTTCATCACCGACTCCGACGTGCGCGGGGGAGCCAAGGTCTGCGTGCTGGGGGCCAGCGTCGTGAAGCAGCTCTTCGGTGACACGGACCCCATCGGCGCCACCATCCGCATCAAGGAGATGCCCTTCCGCGTGGTCGGCACGCTCAAGGCCAAGGGCTCGAGCGGCGGCATGGGCGATCAGGACGACGTCATCATCGCGCCGTTCACCACCATCCAGAGGAAGTTCCTGCACATCAGCCACGTCCAGGGCATCGTGGTCTCGGCGGTGAGCGAGTCGCAGGTGAACGCCGCCGTGGACCAGATCACGGACCTGCTGCGCCAGCGCCACCGCATCCGGCCGGGGGGCGACGACGACTTCTTCATCCGCACCCAGCTCGACATCTCGAGCGCGGCCGAGGCCACCTCGAAGGTGATGACCACGCTGCTCGCGAGCATCGCCGCGGTGTCGCTGCTGGTGGGCGGCATCGGCATCATGAACATCATGCTGGTCTCGGTGACCGAGCGCACGCGCGAGATCGGCGTGCGGCGCGCCGTCGGCGCGCGGAAGATGGACATCCTGCTCCAGTTCCTGTTGGAGTCCGCGTTCCTGTCGCTGGGTGGCGGCGCGATCGGCGTGGGGCTGGGCATCGTGGCGGCGCGGCTGGTCTCGCAGTTCGCGCGCTGGCCCACGGTGGTGCAGCCGAGCGCGGTGCTGCTGGCGTTCGGCTTCGCGAGCCTGATCGGGCTGTTCTTCGGCTTCTACCCCGCGCGCCGCGCCGCGGGCCTCGACCCGGTGGACTCGCTGCGCTACGAGTAGGCGGCACGGAGTGACGCACAGCGCCCCGGCGGGAGGGACCGCCGGGGCGCTGTGCGTCGCGGGGGGCTCTCTCAGCGGATCACGGCGATCCGCTCGGTGCTCGCGCTGAGCCCGTCCAGCGCCAGCCGCGCGAAGTAGAGCCCCGCGCCGAGGCGCGGCAGGGCGGCGCGCAGTTGGCCGCCGCCGGGGGCGAGCCGGCCCCGCCACAGCACGGCCACGCGGCGGCCGGCCACGTCGTAGAGCGACCACTCGGCCTCCGCGGCGCGCGGCAGCGACACGGCCAGGTTCAGCGCCGTCCGCGCGGGGTTGGGCCACGCGGGGCCGAGGTGCACGGTGCCGCCGGCCACGGGCACGTCGAGCGTGCCGCCGGTCCAGGTCACGCGCACGCGGTCCACGAGCCAGCCGTCCAGCCCCAAGAAGTTGTCGGCGAGCATCCGGAAGCGCACGCGCACGGGTCCCGGCGCGTAGGGCGAGAGGTCCACGCTCTCGCTGCGCCAGCCGCCCGAGCCGGCGCTCCAGCAGGGCGTGTCGCGCTGGAAGGGATTCGAGTTGAAGTAGAACAGGTGGTCGTAGCCGCCCGCGGGAGTGAGCACCTGCCAGGCGCCGCCGTTCACCGAGATCTCGAGCCGCGCGCCGTCGAAGGCGTAGATGAAGTTGGCCTCCTCGAGGTCATAGCGGTGGTCGAAGCGCAGCGTGGTGCCGGCGGTGATGCCGGAGATGGACGGGGTGTAGAGGTCCGAGTCGAGGTGCGGCGGATAGGCGAGCGGTGCGGCGTCCCCACACTTCCACGCGGTGCCGCCCGCCGGCGACGAGGCCTCCTGCACGAGGTGCCACGCGTCGCGGTACGAGTACCAGCCCGCGCCGTGGGTGAGGCCCTCGCTGCCGTTCTCGAAGTCGAGGGTCCAGTCCTGCTCGACGCCGAGCGTGTCGAAGCCGGCGCGCGAGTAAGCGAGGTGGTGCGCCAGCGAGCGGTCTCGCGCCACGAAGCGGTAGGCGACCAGGGATCCGGCCGGGAGCCCGGCGCCGAGGGAGGCGGCGAACGAGTCGCGCCCCGCGCGGCTGCAGGCGAGCGTGCCGGCGGGGCCGCCGCCCACCGCGTACTCGACCCACACCGAGTCCACGCCGAGGTTGTCGGTGACGCGCGCGAGCAGCTTCTGCGGCAGCCGGTCCACACCCTGCCGGCGCACGGGCACGTGCACGACCACGGGCGGCGTGAGGTCGGGGCCGGCGGAGTAGGCGTGCGGCGCCGCCGGGCCGCCGGGCGGGTCGAAGGCGTCGATGCCGGCCGAGTCGCTCGAGGCGTGGAGGTAGTACTCGGCCGTGCCTCCCGCGGGCAGCGCGGGCAGGGTGCCCGCGAACGAGTCCGCGCCCGCGGGCGCCAGCGTCACCGGCGCGAACTCGCCCGCGCCCGCGGGACGCCAGTAGGCCTTCACCGAGGCCGGATCCACGGCGAGCCGGATGCCGCCCTGGGCGATGCCGACGCGCGCCCCCAGCGGGCGCGCCGCCGCCGGGTCCTCGGTGTCCTTGAGCGGAGCGTGCGTGATGACGACGTGACCCGCCTGCGAGAGCAACGCGGGGTCCATCGCGCCGTGGCCCTGCACGGCCTCGGCGAAGTAGGGCGCGAAGCGCGCGCGGAAGAGCGCCAGCTTGGCGAGGTCCGCGGGCGCGGGGCCCGAGCCGCGCGGGGTCACGAGCACGAAGGCGATGCGGAAGACGTGCGGGGCCGCGGCCCAGTCGGGCAGGCGGGGGCCGTTCACGGCCTCGATGTCGGCGGGATCCCAGAAGGTGGCCCGCCCGCGGCAGCCGACGCCCAGCGTGGGGTTGCTCCACGGCACGTAGACGCCGGGCGGGTCGAAGGCGGTCGGGGCGTTCACCACGAAGAAGGAGTCCACGTCGCCGCGCGGGCGCAGGCCCATCAGGTACTGGTCCAGGACGCTGAAGCCGTTCGTGACCCCGTCGCTCAGGAACGAGTCGGACGCGGGGCGCGCCCAGTCGCAGCCCTCCATGAGCGAGGAGTCGGTGTCCATGAAGAAGTTCCAGTGGCTCCGGTCGCGCCCGAGCAGCGCGGAAGTCGGGTGCCCGACCGAGTCCACGTAGGCGTAGGCCAGCCAGCGGTGCCCCAGCTCGTGCGCGAGCACGTCCAGCCCGCTGAAGTTGTCGCTGCCGATGTTGGAGTCGGGATCGGCCGGGTAGCGGTCCAGGCTGTTCATGGTGAGGAAGCTCTGCAGCCGCGCCGGGCTGCCGAGGACGGGGCCCATGTCGAAGAGCTCGAGACCCAGTCCCTGCGTGTCGTTGCGCACAAGCATGGCGGAGGCGAACGCTCCGACCGAGCCGAGCCAGACGCCGAGCCCGCTCGCGGTGTAGGTCGCGATGAAGTCGTAGTCGTCGCCATGCGTGCGGTAGAAGGCGCGCAGGAGCGCCACGGGGTCGAGCAGGCGGTTGTTGTTCTTGTCGAGGTAGAAGAAGGTGCCGTCGTCCTCGAGCACCGCGAGGCCGAGCGTGTCGGTCGAGAGGGGCGACGGCAGCACGGTCGCCTCGGCCCGCTCGAGGTGGGCGAGCCAGGCCTCGACACCCGACTCCGGCCGCGCGGCGCAGACGCGCGCGGGACCGGTCTCGGCCGGGACGGCCGCGTCCGGCGTGGCCTGAGCACCGCCGGGAGCGGCGCGCCGCCCCTCGGCCGGCGTGGACCTGACCCGGGGCGGGGGGGCGGAGCGCGCGAGGGCCGCGAGGGCGAGGGCCGCGAGGGCGAGGGTGAGAGCGAGGCGGAGTCGCATGGCGGTGTCGTGGGCCCGGGTGAAGGTCGTGCGGCCTGCCTGAGAGTGTAGCCCAGCCGGCGGGCCCGTGTCTTCGCCCCGCCGCGTGCCCGCAACGGCCTCTGGCCATGGACCCCGCGGACCCACTAGGATGCTGCCGCCATGCCTTCGATCCTGACGGACCGCTCCACCCTGACGCGCTTCGCCTGGCTCTCCACGGCAGCGGCCGTGATCACCATCGCGCTGAAGAGCGGCGCCTACCTGCTCACCGGATCGGTGGGTCTGCTCTCCGACGCCCTGGAGTCGCTGGTCAACCTGGTGGGCGCGATCATGGCGCTGGGCATGCTCACCATCGCGGCCCGGCCCCCCGACGAGGATCACCCGTACGGGCACGGCAAGGCGGAGTACTTCTCGAGCGGGGTCGAGGGCGCGCTCATCCTGATCGCCGCCCTCAGCATCGGCGTGGCCGCGGTCGAGCGCCTCCTGCATCCCCGGGCGCTGGCGCAGATCGGGCTCGGCCTGGGCATCTCGGTCGTCGCCTCGCTCGTGAACCTGGGGGCCGCGTGGGTCATCATGCGGGCCGGGAAGCGCTACCACTCGATCACGCTGGAGGCCAACGCCAGGCACCTGCTGACGGACGTGTGGACCTCGGCCGGCGTGGTGGTCGGAGTCGGCGCGGTGGCGCTGACGCGCCTGCAGTGGCTCGACCCGGTGGTCGCGATCGCAGTGGCGGCCAACATCATCTGGACCGGGTACCGCATCGTGCGCGACTCGGTCCTCGGGTTGATGGACACCGCCATGTCGCCGGACGAGGTGGCCGCGGTCCGGAAGGCGCTGGATCCCTACACGCGGGAAGGCGTGCACTACCATGCCCTGCGCACCCGCCTGGCGGGCGCGCGCCGCTTCGTCTCGCTCCACGTGCTCGTGCCCGGGGCCTGGACGGTCCGCGAGGGGCACCTGCTCCTCGAGCGCCTCGAGGCCGACATCGACAAGGTCGTGCCGAGCGTCACGGTGGATACCCACCTCGAGTCCCTGGAGGACCCGGCCTCCTGGGACGACCAGGCGCTGGATCGCGTCAGGAAGGACTCGGGGTGACGCCCACGGCGCCCGCGCTCCTCAGCGCAGGTCGTCGTGGAACCAGGTGTCCTCGGGGTTGCCGCGCGTGGGCAGCGTGTCGGCGGGCGCCGCCGCCGCGACGCCGCGCTGCGCCTGCCCGCGCGGAAGCGCGGTCCGCGGTGCGGGCAGCCGCTCGTACTCGGGGCGCGTCACCCAGATCGTGGGTCGCCCGGTGGTCCACGCCACGAAGTCGGGCGTGTCCGAAAACATCGGCCGCGGAACTCCCGCGCCCGCCGAGTCGGCCGGCATCTCGAGCCCGAGCGGGGTGAGGCGCGCGAGCCGCGTCGCGGGCGTGACGCGGGAGGCCAGCGCCGAGCGCTCGCGGGCCAGCCGCGCCTCGAGCATGCGCGCCTCGCGGGTCGCCGTGTCCAGCGCGGGCAGGGTCGAGGGCAGCATGAGGAGCACGAGCAGCGCGACCCAGAGCGGGGAGCGCCCCACGCGCGGGATGAAGCCCCACAGCCGCTCCGCCCCGACGGCCGCCGCCAGCGCCCACAGGGGCAGGAAGGGCGTGAGGTAGCGCGAGTCGTAGAGCGTGAACGACATGATGGCCACCGGCACCAGGGCGCACACCACCGCCGCCACCACGATCCAGCGCGTGGACGCCCGCGCGATGCCGACCACGGCGCCCACCGCCGCGAGCCAGCCGGTGAAGTCGCCGGGTGCCAGCAGAGCGCGCTTGAGGGCGTGCGGCAGGTTCTCCCGGGCCTTGTCCGGCAGCCACGGCCACTGCTCGACGAGCACGCGGGGCCAGCGCTCCGGGGTGAGGGCGAAGTCGCGCAGCACGCGGATGCCGGGCCACTGCTCCGAGTAGCCCACCAGCAGGTAGGAGGAGAGGTTGAAGAAGGGCGAGCCCGTGGCGCGCAGGTTGTGCCACCACCACGCCCCCGCGACCAGCGCCATGCCGAGGATCAGCGCCACCGTGCCCCCGCCGCCCGCCAGCATCGCGAGGCCGGGGAGCGCGAGCGCCATCTCCGGCCGCACCAGCACCCCGAGCCCGAGCAGGAGGGAGGCCCACCCATGATGGGGACGCTCGCGCGCCAGCAGGTCGAAGACGAGCAGCAGCAGGAGCGCACCGGCCAGCAGCGAGACGTCGTGGTTCACCGCCCGCACGGTGAGCGGTGCCAGGGTGAAGAGCAGGGCGGCCGCCGCGCCCGCGGCGGGTCCGAAGTGGCGCGTGCCCGCGCGGAACAGCAGCCAGGCCGTGAGGAAGGCGAAGGCCGCGGCGAGCCACGCCACGAGATCGAGTGCCCCGGCGCCCAGGATCGCCAGCGCGGGCGCGATGAGGACCGGTAGGAGGGGCCCGTGGACGAGGACCGGCACGCTGAGCGCGTCGTCGCGCAGCCCCCACAGCGGCGGGTGGATGACCGTGGTGCGGAAGCCGTGGCCGGCCAGCAGCTGCCGCGCGGCCACGCCGTACTCCCACGTGTCGTCGAGCGGGTCGGGCACGCCCGCGCGCAGCACGGCCAGGTCGAGCGTCCAGAAGAGCGCGACCAGCACGAGCACGCCGGCGAGCCACAGCCCCGCGCGGGGGTGCCTCTCGATCATGGCGTGCACTCTGGCATGGCGCCGGCCCCCAATCAACAGCGCTCCCGCGGCCCCGTGCTATAGTCGCGGCCCTGCCATGCACCGGAGCCGCGCGTGAGACTCGACTGGAGCCGCCTCAGGGCGGTCGTCCTCGAGAGCGACGACTGGGGACTCTGCGCCTGGTCGCCCGACGAGGCCGCGCACCGCGCGCTGTCCGGCACGCCCGCCTTCGCGAGCCCGGCCGGCCGCGTCTACGGCCGCTCCACCCTCGAGAGCGCCGCCGACGTGCTCGCCCTGCGCGAGACGCTGCTCGCCTTCCGCGGCGCCGACGGCTCGCCCCCCGTGTGGCAGGCCAACACCGTGATGGCGGCCCCCGACCACGAGCGGCTCGTGCGCGAGGGCTTCGAGCGCGACGAGCTGCCGCTCGTGCTGCTGCCGGAGACGCCGCCGCGCTGGCGGCGTCCCGGGCTCTGGGAGGCCTTCCTCGGGAGCATCGAGGCCGGGGTGTGGTGGCCGGAGCTGCACGGCCTGCACCACCTGCCCGCGCAGGCCTGGCTCGCGGCGCTGCGCCGTGGCGACGCGGACGCGCGCCTCGCGCTTGAGCACCAGTGCCCGGTGTGCGAGGCCGTCGAGGCGAGCGGCGAGTACGACCCGCGCGAGCCCGCGGCCGCGCGCACGCGCAGCCTCGAGCGCGCGGTCGCGCACTTCACGGGGCTGTTCGGACGTCCGCCCGGGTCGCTGTGCCCGCCCGACTACCGCTGGGACGCGCGCCTCGTGGACGACGCGCGTCGCCTGGGCGTGCCCGTGCTGCAGGGCGCGGGGGAGCGCGGCGGCTCCTGGGCGCGCGCGCGGCGCCTGCTGCGGCGGTGGCGCTGGCCCACGGGAGAGCGGCCGTTCGCGATGCCCCCGCGCATCGCCTTCGAGCCGCGTGGTGACGCCTCGCCGGGGAGCCGCCTGGGAGCGGCGCGCGCGCACGCGGCGGCGCGCGCGGCGTGGCGGCGCGGGCAGCCGGCGGTCGTGAGCACCCACCGGCACAACTACGCCCACCTCGACCCGGCCTGGTCCGAGGCGGGCCGCGCGGCCCTGCGCGACCTGCTGCGCCGGCTGTGCGGGGATGGCGCCGTGTTCCTGACCGACGCGAAGGTGCGCGAGGGCGTGCTGGGCGGTGGGGGGGCCGCATGAGCCCGGCTCCGGGATTCGCGGGTCGCCTGCCGTGCCGGCCGTGGTCGGTGTGGCGCTACAACTGGCTCGCCAACCACCAGCTCATGCGCTCGCTCGAGCGCGTCCGGCGCCACGCGCGTGGCACGCTGCTCGACGTCGGCTGCGGCACGCGGCCCTTCGCGCCGCTGTTCCGCGGCCACGCGCAGCGCTACCTCGGACTCGACCTGCCGGGCTCACCCGAGCTGCAACCTCCGCTGCCGGACGTGTTCGGCGACGCCGTGGCGCTGCCGTTCCGCGACGGCGCCTTCGACACCGTGCTCACCCTCTCGGTGATGAACCTCCTGCACGAGCCGGCCCGCGGCCTGGCCGAGATGCGCCGCGTGCTCGCCCCGGAGGGCGTGCTCATCGCGGAGTTCGTGCAGATGGCGCCCATCTACGCGCCGTCGCCGGACCTGTGGCGCTTCACGCGCCCCGGCGTCGAGCGGCTGCTGCGCGAGGCGGGCCTCGAGCCGGTCGAGATCCTCGCCGTGGGGCACCTGCCCACCGAGGTGGGGCTCGCCGTGATCGGCTGGCTCAACCGCGTCAACCGCGGGCCCTGGCGCGTTCTCACCGAGCTGCCCGTGCGGCTGCTCTACGTGCTCGTCCAGGCGCTCGCCGCGCTGCTCGAGCTGCCGTGCGCGGGCTCGCACGAGGTCGTGGCGCACGTGGTGGTGGCCCGCCGGGCCGCGCCGCGCTCCTGAGCGCGTCCGCACACGCTCCGCCGGGCCGCCTCGCGCGGCGGCCCGGCACGGGCGCGGCAGGACGCGCAACCGGCGCGCGCATCGGTTCTTGACCCTCTTCGGAAGCGGATGCTAGGGTCGCTTCGTGCAAACGGCCTCGCATAGCCCGCCCAGGCCCGCTGTCCGCCTCATCCCCCAGCTCGCCGATTTCGCGGCACGCC
>Ga0315295_10001110_pt1 | contig 23112 bp, 20 predicted proteins | sample YL17G14_0_MG_FD_204453 | JGI IMG/M metagenome (GOLD analysis project Ga0315295, IMG submission 204453) | Sediment microbial communities from Yellowstone Lake, YNP, Wyoming, USA - YL17G14_0 | ecosystem: Environmental > Aquatic > Freshwater > Lake > Sediment | place: USA: Wyoming | collected...
GAGGGTAGTCATCCAGAAGAGACCGCTCAGGACGTCCTTGCGCTCAGCCACCCAGGCGACCGACTCCACCCGCAGGGGGTGGAGGGCGAAGGCGGCGGCCACGAAGGCGCTCCGCCAGACGGCGCCCGTGGCCCGGTGCAGAAAGGTGAACAACAGCAAGGTGTTGGCCAGGTGCAGCAGCAGGCTGGTGAGGTGATGGCCGCGGGGATTCAGACCAAAGAGCCGAAAATCGAGCATGTGGGACAGCCAGGTGAGGGGGTGCCAATTGGCGCCGTGGGAAGCGCGAAACGCCCAAGCCACCGAGGCGCGGGTCAAGCCCGCTTGTACCTGAGGATTCTCTGTGACGTAAACATCGTCGTCGTAGTCAACGAAGTCATTGTGCCGCACCGCTTCAAAGGCAAAGACCCCCGCCCAAGCCAGAGCCGGATAGAGCAACAGCAGGACCACCCGATTCCGAGACGTTTGCGTCATGGATGCCGGCGCCTCGAGGCCACGGAGCAGGCGTTGAAAAGCCTAGGAGCCAATCCCGTATTCCTTGATCTTGCGATAAAGGGTGCGTTCGCCGATGCCGAGCATTTTGGCGGCCAATTCGCGGTTGCCGTCCACGAGGTCCAGAGTGCGACGGATGGCGGCCTTTTCGAGTTCATCGAGGCTAACACCGGCGAGATTGCCCAGTTCGTCCGGCTGATCGGCGCGGCGGTGGACCTCGAAGGGCAGATCGGCGACATCGATTTTCTCGGTGTCGGCCAGGACGACCATGACCTTGACCATGTTGCGGAGCTCGCGGACGTTGCCGGGCCAGTCGTAGCTCTTCAAGAGGCGCAAGGCAGCGGGGGTGAAGGCCTTGATCGGGCGGTTTTCGCTTTTGGTGAACTGGGTAAGGTAGTGGTCCAAGAGCAGGGGGATGTCCGCACGGCGTTGGCGGAGCGGGAGGATGTCGATGGTGACGCCCTGGACGCGATAGTAGAGGTCCTGGCGGAAGCGTTTCTGCTCAAGGGCGTGGGCGAGACTCTGGTTGGTGGCGCTGATGATGCGGACGTCCACCTTGGCGCCGGCGGTGGCGCCGACGGGGACGACGATCTGGTCTTCGAGGACGCGGAGCAGCTTGGCCTGCATGGCGGAGGGCATGTCGCCAATTTCATCGAGGAAGAGGGTGCCCCCGTCGGCGACGGTAAAGAGGCCCTGGCGGTCGGAGACGGCGCCGGTGAAGGCGCCCTTGACGTGGCCGAAAAGTTCGCTTTCGAGCAGGGTCTCGCTCAGCCCCGCACAGTTGACCGGCTGGAAGAGGGCGTTTTTGCGGGGCGAAAGGTTGTGGATGGCGTTGGCGACGAGTTCCTTGCCGACGCCGCTTTCGCCGGTGATGAGCACGGGGACGTCGGAGGAGGCGGCGCGGCGGGCAGTTTCGAGCACGCGGAGCATGGCAGTGGACTCGCCAACAAGGCCCGCGAAGCTGAGTTTCTCGTCGAGGCGGTCCTGGAGGCGCCGGTTTTCGCGCGCCAGTTGCACCTTGTCGGCGGCGCGTTTGACGACGGCGCGGAGGAAGTCGAGGTCGATGGGCTTTTCAATGTAGTCGTAAGCGCCGTCGCGGAGGGCCTGCTTGCAGGTGTCCACGGAGCCGTGCGCGGTGATGACGACGACCTCGCAGGTGCGGCCGCTGGCCAGCACGTGCTGCAGGACGGCCAAGCCGTCGAGCGCGCCGCCGAGCTTCAGGTCCGTGACGACGACGTACGGGTCGGTGCGGCGGAACCGCTCGATGCCTTCCTGTCCGTCGCCGGCCCGGGTGATGGAGTAGTTCTCGCGCTGGAGGGCCTCGGCGAGCACCTCGGCGTGGGCGGCCTCATCTTCGACGACCAGGATTTCTATCTTGTCTGCCATCTTGCTGCGGGCGAGCCTTCCTACGGAAATCACCTCCGGGTAGGGTAACCAATGGCCGGCCGGCTGACAACAGGGGAGGCGGCGGTTGGCCGGCGCCGGAAGGACAGTCCATATCTTTCAGCAGAGGCAGCACCATGACGAAGTTGGACCCTCTTCCCATCTCGCTATGGAGTTCGAGGCGACCGTGATGTTCCTCCACGATGCGGCGGGTGGTGGGCAGTCCCAGGCCGGTGCCGCCGGGGCGGGTGGTGAAGTAGGCGTCGAAGATGCGCTGCTGGAGTTCGGCGGGGATGCCGGGGCCGGTGTCGATCACGTCGATGCGGGCCTCGTCGCCGGAGGCGCCGGTGCGGAGGATCAACTCCCCGCGGCCATTCATGGCCTGGGTGGCGTTGATGAACAGATTCAAGAGGGCTTGTTTGAAAAGGTCCGTATCGACGCGGCAGACGAGGGGTTGAGGGTGCAGGCTGCGGCGGAGGCGAACGCCCTGGCTGAGGGCCTGAGGCTCGTAAAAGTCGGCCAGGTCATCGACGATTTCATTGACGTCGGCGCGGACGGGGTGGAGTTCCATCTTGCCGGCGTAGCGGAGGAAATCGGTGAGGGTGTCGGCCAGGCGGTCGGCTTCGGCGGTGAGGCATTGGATGCGGCGGAGGTAGCGCTGCCAGGTTTGGCGCAGCTCCTCCAGGGACACGGAGGCGGGGGCCGGGTCAGCGCCGGCGGCGTCGCGGAGTTGGCGGGCGAGGTCCTCGGCGAGGAGTTGCAGGTTCATTTTGATGGTGGAGAGAGGGTTGCGGAGTTCGTGGGCCAGGCCGCTGGTGAGTCGGCCGACTTCGGCTAGTTTTTCGGCGCGGCGGGTGCGTTCGAGCAGTTCTCGTTGGCGGGCGTGCCGGCGGCGAGCCCAGCGCAGACTGAGCCACCAGGCCGTCAACGCCGCCCCGGCGGCGCCCAAGACAAAGGCGATAATCGTGTACCACCACCGCATGACCGAATATTCCCGACGCTCTGGTCGTGCCGCAGAATCCGACCTGGAAGCCCGACCCGCCGTCGGCCCGGCGCAGAGCCGTCGCCGCGCCTCGTGTCCCGCCCTGAGCGGGGCGCTCGACAGGGTTGACGAACCCTCAGGGGTTGGACGAGCCGCCCGCCTTGGCCTGGTCCTTCAGGTAGGCCTTGCGAGAGAGTTTGACGCGGCCCTGTTCGTCGATGGCGATGACCTTGACGTGCAGTTCGTCGCCGACCTTACAGACGTCGGAGACGTTGCGGACGAAGTGGTCGGCCAGTTCGCTGACGTGGCACATGCCTTCCTTGCCCGTGACGATTTCGAGGAACGCGCCGAAGTCCTTGGTGGAGACGACCTTGCCCAGGTAGGTCTGGCCGATCTCGATGGGTCGGGTCATGGCCTCGATGATGGCCTTGGCCTTGAGGTGGGCGTCGCCGCCGATGCAGGAGATAAAAACGGTGCCGTCGTCCTCGATTTCCACGGTGGCGCCGGTGGACTCCTGAATGGCCCGGACCTGGTTGCCGCCGGGACCGATGACCTTGCCGATCATGTCGATGGGGATCTTGATGGTGATGAGCTTGGGGGCGTAGATGGAGAGGTCGGCGCGGGGGCGGTCGATGACGCTCAGGAGGACCTGGAGGATGGCCAGGCGGGCCTGATGGGCGCGGGCGAAGGCGGCCCGAACGACCGCAAAGGACAGGGCCCGACATTTGAGGTCCAGTTGGATGCCGGTGATACCCTTCTGGGTGCCGGCGATCTTGAAATCCATGTCGCCGTAGCGGTCTTCCTCGCCGATGATGTCGGTGAGCAGTTCCTGGCGGTCGCCCTCGCTGACCATGCCGATGGAGACGCCCGCGACGGGGTGCTTGACGGGCACGCCGGCGTCCATGAGGGCCAGGGTTCCGCCGCAGACGCTGGCCATGGAACTGGAGCCGTTGGATTCCAGGGTGTCGCTGACGAGCTTGATGGTGTAGGGGAACTGCTCGCTGTCGGGCAGGACCTGTTCGAGGCTGCGTTCGGCCAGGGCGCCGTGACCGATTTCGCGGCGGGTGGGGGCGCCGATGCGGCGGACCTCCCCGACGCAGAAGGGCGGGAAGTTGTAGTGGAGCATGAAGCGTTTGGGGTATTCCTCGGCCAGGCCGTCCACGATCTGGGCGTCGTCGGCGGTGCCCAGGGTGGCGGTGACGAGGGACTGGGTTTCGCCGCGGGTGAAGAGGGCGGAGCCGTGGGTGCGGGGCAGGACGGCGACTTCGCCGCTGAGCGGTCGGATTTGGTCGTACTTGCGGCCGTCGGCCCGCCGGCCGGAAAGCAACTCGGCTCGGACGACCTTCTCCTGGAACTCCTCCAGCGCCATCTGGATCAAGTCGGGGGCGTACGAGGGTTCCTGGCCTGGGGGGTTGATCTCGTCGGTGAAGCGTGTGACGAGCCGCTCGGCGGCCTCCGCGCGGGCCTGCTTGATTTCGAGCCGGCGCGACTGCCGGAACTCGGCGCCGATCTTCTCCTCAAGCAGGGCCACCAGGGGTCCCGTGTCGCAGGCTTCGTAGGCGGATTTCTCCTTGCCGCAGTCGGCCTGGAGTTCGCTGATCATGTCGCAGATCTCGACGATGGTTTTGTGGCCGGACTCGATGGCGTCGGCGACGACGTCTTCAGGCAGTTCCTTGGCGCCCACCTCGATCATGTTGACGCCCTCGCGGACGCCGACGAGGACCAGATCGAGGTCGGACTTGGCCATTTCCTCGGTGGTGGGGTTAGTGACGAACTGGCCGTCCACGCGGGCCACGCGGCAGGCGCCAACGGGGCCGGCAAACGGGATGTCGGAGATCGTTAAGGCCGCCGAGGCCCCGATCATGGCGAGGATGTCGGGGTCGTGCTGTTGATCGGCGGACCAGACCATCGCCTGGATCTGGACCTCCCGGCGAAAGTTCTTGGGGAAGAGGGGGCGCAAGGGCCGATCGATCATCCGCATGGTGAGGATTTCCTTGGTCGTGGGTCGGCCTTCGCGCTTGATGAAACCGCCGGGGAACTTGCCGGCGGCGGAGAGTTTCTCCCGATAGTCCACCGTCAGGGGAAAGAAATCCAGCGCCGCGCGCGGTTTGGCGGAAACCACCGTGGCAAAGACCACCGTGTCACCGTATTTGACCAGGACTGCGCCCGCCGCCTGCTTGGCCAACTTACCCGTCTCGATCGACAACAACCGTCCCGCAATCTGCCTCTCAACCTTCCGTACCATCGACATCTGCGACCTTACCTTCCTTCTGCTACCGACTGCTTGCTGGCGCCAACCAACTGCCGCCTACTTAACCTTGCCTGCTATTATCCGGCTTATTCCACGTCCTATGTCATGCTCCGGGGCGGTCTGACCCGACCGGGCCGCTCCAGACGACCCCTGCTGCGGGGCTGGTTCGCGTGGTGCGGGCCGCCCGCGACGGCTGGTCCCCGCCTGCCCGGCGCGCCCAAGGAAAAGGCCATCGTAGGCCCGACCAATGGGGACCGCCGGCCTCCAGGCCTGCCCTGCACTATTTTCGCAGCCCCAAACGGGAGATGAGGTCAGCATACCGCTGCCGATCGATCCGCTGGAGGTATTTCAACAGGGCGGAGCGTTTGCCCACGAGCTTCAATAGACCCCGTCGTGAGGAATGATCCTTCTGATGGGTTTTGAAGTGCCCGGTGAGGTGCTCGATCCGCTGGGTCAGCAGCGCGACTTGCACCTCCGGCGAGCCGGTGTCCTTCTCGTGCAAGGCGTAACCGTGAACGACCTGGGTCTTGACTTCCGGCGTAATCATGGTTGTTCCCTTCCCCGGTCGGCCCGAACGACGGAGACGACCAGCATAGAAGTACTTCTCCTTAAACTCGGCGGGCCAAGTCACCGGCAGCCCGCCCTCGCCTTGGCCCAAAAGCCTTATCGACCAGACCTGCTCGGCCCGGTCAAGCTCGCCTATTGTAGTGAGCGAGCGGCCCAATGCAATAGGAAAGTTAAGACGTTACGACCAAACGATTTACATGCCAAGATGCTCGGCAATGGCGCCGGCGAACCGTGGGCGGAGGCCCGCCGAGGCAAGCGGAGGGATACTCACTCTCCGAGCCAGCGGGCCAAGTCCTCGGCGTGATAAGTGATGATCAGGTCGGCCCCGGCACGACGGAGGGCGGTGAGGATTTCGAGGACCAGGGGCTTCTCGTCCAGCCAGCCGCGAGCGGCGGCGGCCTTGACCAGGGCGTACTCGCCGGAGACGTTGTAGGCCGCCAGGGGGACGTGGAAGGCGTCCTTCACCCGACGCACGACGTCCAGGTAGGCCAGTGCCGGCTTGACCATCACGATATCGGCGCCTTCCTCGAGGTCCTGACGAACCTCCCGCAGGGCCTCAGCGCTGTTGGCGGGGTCCATTTGATGGCTGCGGCGGTCGCCGAACTTGGGCGCTCCCTCGGCCGCCTCACGGAAGGGGCCGTAGAAGGCCGAGGCGTATTTGGCGGAATAGGCCATGATGGGGACGTGGCTGAACCCGGCCGCGTCCAACGCCTGGCGGATGGCGGCGACTTGCCCGTCGATCATCCCCGAGGGGGCGACGAGGTCGGCGCCGGCGCGGGCATGGGAGACGGCCTGGCGGGCGAGGTTGGCGCAGGTGGCGTGGTGATCCAGAACGAGTTGGCCTTGACGCTCGACCAGGACGCCGCAGTGGCCGTGGTCGGTGTACTCGCAGAAGCACACGTCGGTCAGGAGCAGCATCTCGGGCACGGCCTGGCGGAGCACGCGCAAGGCCTGCTGGATGACGCCGTGCTGGTCGTCCCAGGTATCCGAGCCCTGAGCGTCCTTGCGGGCCGGAATGCCGAAAAGCAACACCGCCCGAACGCCCAGTTCGAAAAGCCGGCGGGCCTGTTCGCCGACGTGCTCGGCGCCGAGCTGGAACTGGCCGGGCATCGAGGCGATTTCCCGCCGGAGGTTTTCGCCGTGATGGACGAACAGCGGCGCGACCAGATCCCGCACGTCCAGCGTCGTTTCGCGCACGAGGCTGCGGAGCACCCCGCTGGCCCGCAATCGACTCAGCCGCACCGTGGGAAAGCTCATAGGCTCGTCTCCGGGTTACTTGATCAGGCGGGAGATTTCCCGAAAGGCGGGGTGGCGGCTGGCGGCGGTCATTTCGAGGATGGCGGCTTCACTGGTGGTGACGGTCACGCCCGCCTGTCGGAGGCGGTGCAGGGCGATCTGGTGGTCCAAGGGGCGGCGCGAACTGACCGCGTCGGCGGCGACGTAAGGTTGCAGACCCAGGGCCAGCAGGTCCAAAGCGGTTTGCGCGATGCAGACGTGCGTTTCGATGCCGGCCAGCAGGACTTGGCGCCGGCCGGAGAGGGTGATCGCCCCGCGGATTTCCTCCTCGCCCAGGCAACTGAAGCAGAGCTTTTCGTGGCACGGGGTCAGCCCGAGCGCCTGGCGAATCGGCTCGACGGTTCGGCCGAGGCCCTTGGGGTACTGCTCGGTGGCGAGGACCGGTACTTGCAGGAGCTTGGCGGCCTCGATGAGGATGCCCGTGCGCTGGACGAGGCGCTCCATCTCCTGGATGTGCGGGGCGAAGGCCTCCTGGATGTCCACCACCAAGAGCAGGCAGGCCTCGTGATTCAGCAGTTTCTCGCTGCGCGCCATCAGGACCTCCACATTCCTCTTCACAGGGGGCCCAATGTAACCCCAGCGCACTGGGCAGGCAAGTGGGGCAGGTGGTCCGTAAGACCAGCCGGCGCCCGGCGGCGTCCGCTGGGCCCTGATTCAGTCGTTGGCGGCGACGGACAGGACGGCGGCTGAGACACGGGCGGCGCCGGCCTTGCGAAGGGCCTGGGCGGCCACGCGGAGGGTGGTGCCGGTGGTGGCAACGTCGTCGATGAGGCACAGGTGTTTGCCGGCAAAGGACGCCTCGGGTCGCACGGCAAAGGCGCGGCGGAGGTTGAAAAGGCGTTGGCTGACGGCCAGGGAGGTCTGCGGCGGGGTGTGGCGAACGCGGAGCAGATCGCCGTTGACGGGGGCGGCCCGCTCGTGGCGCCGGAGGCGGCGGGCGGCGGCCTGGGCCAACAGTTCGGCCTGGTCGTAGCCCCGGGACCAGCGGCGCCGCCAGTGCAGCGGGATGGGGATGAAGAGGTCCACATTGCCGAGTTGCCCGTCGCCGAGGATGGCGGAGGCGAGCAGGTCTCCCAGGAAGGCGTCGAGATGGCTCTGGCGGCCGAACTTGAAGGCGAGAATCAGTTCGCGCAGGGGCCCCTCGTAGGGGCCGACGCGGACAACGCGGCTGACGGCGGGGCGGCGGTGTTGGCACCGATGGCAGCAACCGTCGATGAGGGCGTAGGGGCCCGTGTCGTGGCCGCAGGTGGGGCAGTACCGGCCGGGGCAGCACTCGCGCAGTTGTTGCCAGCAGGCGGGGCAAAGGGTATCGCCCATGTCGCCCGGCTCGGCGGCGCAGACGGCGCAGCGGGCGGGGCAAACCAGGTCCGTCAAGCCCCCGGCCGCCTGATAGGCCAGACGGCGTGTGCGCTCCCAGAGGCGTAGAACCTGACGAATGGCCATCGGATCACTTGGACAACAAGCGGGCTGACCCGCTCGCCCGGCCGATGCGCGCGCCGGGCGGAGGGCGGTCGTCCCCCTATGGTGGCAAGGTTTGGGCCGGACCGGCGGGCCGGGAGGCGGCGATGGCGATGCCCTCGGCTAACAACTTGTTGTATCCGCGCTGCGGGTCCCACACGCCCTGGTTGGCCAAGCGGAAGGAGTAGCGGGGGTCCTTCTCCAAAGTGGGGTAGGGGTCCGGCAGGTTCAGGTACGCCGCGTAGTCGCCGGCCGGGAGCGCGTCGGTATGCGGGATGTCGCGGCGAAGGGTGTGGCTCGCACCGGCCTTCCAGCAGCGCGGGTCAACGTTCACCTCGAACGGGAAGGTTTGACCGCTGGGCCGGTGCTCCAGGACAATCTGTACCAGACGGGGGTTATAGAGGCTGGCAAAACCCACGTTCTGGAGATCGACTTCCACCGTGATCGTGTGCGTCCCGCCGGGCGCGGCGTAGCCGCTGATGCGACTCTGCGTGAGGACCAGCCGGGCGCCCAGGCGCTTGCTGATCTCCTCGAAACAGCCCTGCTCCCGCCATTCGCGGAGAACCTGCGGGTGGTAGCCGCGGTTGAGATAGGCGGCATGCAGCGTCTGCATCTCCTGGAGGGTGCGGGGGCAGTCGCTGAGTTCGTAGGGTCGGCAGGTCTCGCCGCCAAAGGGGGTGTAGAGCGTTTCGGCCGCCAGGTAGGCGGTTTCCTGCCGCCGGTCGCCCCCGCCCCGGTCGTAGGTGCCCACGTCGTCGGCGGACGAGAGGAAGCAGTCGTTGTGATGGCCGACGCGGGCGACGCGCTGACCGCTGTAGGCGTTGCCGGCGGCGACGGTCTCGAAACCGCCGTCGGGCTTCTGGAAGATTTGCTGCTTGAGGTAGGGGTAGCGGACGACGACCATCCGGTCTTTGGGCGTATGGTCGAGGATGTAAAACAGCATCTCCCGGCTTTGGTCGTAGTCCTCGGCGATCGTCGTGGTGTGCCATTCGCCCCAAGGGCCGATGAAACCCGCCTCGAAAAGCGCAATCACGTCGGCGTTGCCGGCCAAGATCGGGGCCAATTGGTCAATGTGGTTCCTGATGTGCTGCGGGGGCGCGTCCTGAAACGACCTGTAATCACCCGAGGCGCCGCGGTCGCCGTAGGAGGCCCGAACGATGATCTTGACGCCCTGCTCGCGGGCGATCTGAAAGGCCCTGCCGATCTTGCCCAGGAAGTCCTGCGGCAGGGTCGGAGAGTTCTTGTAAGGCTGGAGGCTGATCTGACCCCACACCAGCGTGTCGCCGTCGTCGCGGATGCGGCCGATGCTGCTGTCCAGTTGGTGCAACTCGGTATGGTGGTAGAAGCCCCGTTCGGGGTTGGGAAAGACGCTTTCGTCCGGCTGGTATTGGGTGACCCTGACGGGGACGGCCGCGGCCAGGGGCAATGGCAGGAGCATAGTCAACAACCCGGCGATTGTCGGCAGGCGTGAGTTCATAGGACCCTCGCTGGAACAGAACGAACGGAGTCGCCGCCTACATGTTCTCCGGCGCCTCCGGCTGAAAATGCTCGGCATTGACGCGGGGCAGCCACTGGGCCAGCTTCTCTTTCACCGCGGCGCACTCGGGCTTGTGAGCCAGGTTGGTCCATTCGTAGGGGTCCGCCTGATGGTCGTAGAGCTCCTCGCCGCCGTCGCGGTAGTGGATGTACCGATACTGGTCGTCGCGAATGGCGTGGTTGTTCTGCCAGTGGGTCATGACGGCAGGGTGGGGCCACGCTCTCCCAGCCTCGGCCACCAGCGGGGCCAGACTGCGGCCGTCGAGGTCTTTGCGCTCGGGCAGGCCGCACAACTCGATGAGCGTGGGGTAGATGTCCACCAGGCTCACCGGGTGCTTGCAGCGGGCATCGGCCGGCGATACGCCCGGCGCATGAATAATCAACGGCGTCCGGCTGGTCTCTTCCCACAGCGCGTATTTCTCCCAGTGGTCCTTCTGCCCCAGGTTGAAACCGTGGTCGCCCCAGAGCACCACGATCGTGTTCTCGCCATACGCGCTGTTCTCCAACGCGTCCAGCACGTGGCCCACGCACGCGTCGGCGAACGAACCGCACGCCAGGTACCCCTGCACCCCGTTTTTCCACTGCCCGGAGGCCTTGATGATGGCGGCTTCCTCGGGGCGTGCGAGGCGCCGGCCCATGGCCGGCACGTCGTCCAGGTCGTCTTCTTTGTAGGGCGGCAGGATGATCTGGTCGAGCGGGTGCAGGTCAAAGTACTTGCGGGGGGCGTACCAGGGCAGGTGCGGCCGAAATATCCCGCACGCCAGGAAGAACGGACCTTCATGGTTTTGCTGGAGGAACTGCCCGGCCAGGTCCGCCGTCTTCCAGTCCCCCGTTCCCTCGTCGCCGACATCCAGTGCCGCCCAGTCCAGCCCGACGTTGAACCACCCGGTCTTGAACTTGCCTTTCATCCCGTGCAGGAATCGTCTCTCGGGCGGGGGGGCGGGGGTGCCTGAGTTCGCGCTGTACTGCTGGTCCCAGGACGCCGGGTCCGACATGCGCCCGGCGGGATGATGAAAAACCTTGCCGCCCTGCCAGGCCGCGTAGCCCTGCTGGTGGAAATACTGGGGCATGGTCACCCAGTCGCCCCACTTGGGATGCTCGCGGAACCAGCCGTTGTTGCAGTAGATGCCGCTCGTCGAGGGCCGCAAACCCGTCAGCAGCGACGTCCGGGAGGGGTTGCACAGCGGCGCCGCGCAGTACGCCTGCTCGAACACCGTCCCCTTCCGCGCCAGCTTGTCGATGTTGGGCGTCTTCGCCTGCGGATGCCCGCCCAGACACCCCACCCAGTCGTTCAGATCGTCAATCGCGATGAACAGCACGTTGGGTCTTTTCCGCGCAGCCGCCGCCCAGGACACCCCCGTCAGCCCCGTCAACGCCGCCGCCGCGCCCAACGTCGTCCGCTTCACAAACTCACGTCGGTTCAAATACATCATGCCGCCCTTTCCGCTCTGCAGCCATCGCACGCCGGACACCCACTATACCCTCTCTGCCGCGTGCAATCCACCCCTTCGACGCCTCCCACCGCCCCCGCGCCTTCCGCCACCCCCGCGCCTTCCCCCACCCCCGCTGGCCCGCCCTATGGCCTTCGCCCGCACCCCCCACCGCCCCTCGTATCGCCTCTTCTGAACCCTAAAAACTCTCCACGCGCCCCCTGCCTGCCTAACCGCCCCGGCTGCGATCCAATGCCGCTAGTTGCGCCGAAATATCGGCCAGTCCCGCCTGAATCTCTCTCACGGTCGCCCGCCGCGAGGTCATCACGTACAGCACCGTCGCCAGTGCCGCCAGCACCAGCAACCCCGACCACACCAGAGCCCAGACCATCGTCACCGATGGAGTAACGTGTACCAGGACCCTTAGCGCCCTGCTCTGGAGGTCCGGCGGCGTGCTCTGCTGCTGTTCCGCCAGGACCGCAATCATCGGCCACAGATACGCCAAGACAAACCACACGTACGCCGCGAAGCCGGCCGCGGCAATCACCCACAGACCCAGGCTGGACCAGCCCAGGATCGCCGCCCGCCGGCGGGCCCGTCGCAATACCCTCCCCGCAATCCGCTGCCCATTGCTTTCATTCGTCTGCGCCGCCGCTCCATTCTGTCGGTCAGTTTTCATGGCTGTCCTCCTGCCAAAGCCCTTTCAGAGCCTCTTTCGCATAGTGAATCCGGCTGCGCACCGTTCCGACCGGACATCCCAAGGCTTGGGCGATCTGCTCGTAGGATCGGTTCTCCAGATACCGCAGCCGCAACACCGCCCGATGTTCCGCACTCAACTGCTCCAGGCACTCCCCCAGCCGCTCCCGTTGCTCGCTTGCCAACTCATCTTCCTGGTGCTCCGTCGCGGCGGGCTCGCTCCGCAGCTCCACCGGGCGCCAGCCGCGCCGCCGGAACTCCCGCGCCGCCCGGTCTCGCGCGATCCGGTACAGCCAGCCGCGAAATGCCCGCCGTTCCCGCAGCCGCGGCAACTGTCGGTACGCCTCGAACCAAATCTCCTGTAACAGACCTTCTCCATCCGCCGCCGCCGGCGCCCGTAGCCGCAGGTAATCCCGCAGGCCCGGCGTGAACTTCGTCACCAGTTCCTCGAACGCGCGTTCGTCGCCCGTCTGGCAGCGCAGCACCAGCATCTGCTCGTATAGCTTCTCGTCGGCCTGTCCCATGCTCTACCCGTTTGGTTGCGCCGCCCCGCCCAAAAGTTCAAAACTCCTTCCGCCGGCGGCCCGGGCCGCCTCCCCCCGACCCCTGGACTCAGGACGGCCGGTGCGGTTTACTCCGCGTTTTCCCTCTAGCCAGACCTCGCTCCGCCTGCTAAACTTATCATGCCGCCGTTTCTTGCGGAACCCGCCGCCCGCGGGTCGAACGTGAGGCCCCAGCCGTGTTGGGGAACCTCCGCACGCCCTCTTGATGGGGCAAGGAGTGCGCTATGTTGGACCTGATTCACAAACTCGTGTATGCCGGCATCGGTTTTGCCGCCCTGACCGAACAGAAGGCTCAGGAAATCGTCGCCGAACTGGAGAAACGGGGCGACGTCTCGAGCGCCGAGGGCAAGAAGCTCGTCCAAGAGCTCATGGACAAGGCCCACCGCCACCGGGAGCAGTTCGAGAAGGCGGTGCGCGACGAAGTGAAGAAGCTCCTCGACAAGATGCCCTGCGCCTCGCGCCAAGACCTCGACGAGATCCGGACCCGCCTCGAGCGGCTGGAGCAGCGCCTGGGCCATTCGCCCCAGACGCCCGACGACAGCCTCTGACCCGCACCGGGCGTATGCGTCTGGCGCACGCGGGGCAGGGCTCCTGTCCCCGCGCCTGACTGCCGGTTGGGGCTTCCGTCCCCGGCGGCCGGCTGACACCCGCCTGACGGGGAGCAGGTGCCATCGTGTTCCGACCCTACCGCAACTATCGTCTCTTCCGCCGCTACCGGCAAATCCTGCTGGCCTTGGCCAGGGCCGGCTACCCGGAAATCGTCCGGCGCCTCAGCCCCTTCGCCTTCCTCCGCCTCCGCAAACGTCCCCCCAACGGGGCCGTCCCCGAAGCCGTGCCCCGGGCCGTTCGCTTCCGACGCATGCTCGAACAACTCGGTCCCACCTTCATCAAGCTGGGCCAAATCCTCTCCACCCGGGCGGACCTTTTGCCCCACGACATCGTGCTGGAGCTGGCCCAACTGCAGGACCACGTCACCCCCACCCCCTGGGACGCCATGAAGAAGGGTCTGCCCTCCTCGCTCGTGGCTGACCTGGCCACAGCCCTGGCCGAGTTCGACCCCCAACCCCTTGCCAGCGCCTCGATCGCCCAGGTTTATCGCGCCCGACTCCAGACGGGCCAACCCGTCGCCGTCAAGATCATCCGCCCCGGCACCGAGCGGCTCTTCCAGGACGACCTCTTGATCCTCGAAGACCTCGCCGGCCGCGCCCTGGCCCACTTCGATCTCGCCCGCCACTGGGACGTGCCCAAGATCGTCGAAGAACTCCGCACCTCCATCCACCACGAACTGGACCTTTTGCACGAAGGCCGCAACACCGAGATCTTCCGGACCAACTTCGCCCACGACCCCCGCATCCACGTGCCCCAAGTCTTCTGGGAATACACCAACCGTCAGATGCTGGTCATGGAGTTCATCGACGGCAGGCCGCTGGCCGAGTTCTTCGACCCGACTAACGCGGGCGCCGACGCCGAAACCCGCCGGACCCTCGCCCGCCACGGCGCGGACATCGTGCTCAAGCAAATCTTCGAGCACGGCTTCTTCCAGGCCGACCCTCACCCCGGCAACGCCCTGGTGCTGCCCGGCAACGTGCTGTGCTTTCTCGACTTCGGCATGTGCGGCCGACTCGACCGCCAGGCCCTCGACATCCTCGCCCGCGTCCTCCACGCCGTCGTCCACAAGGACATCGACCGCCTCTTCAAGGCCGCCGCGGACCTTGATGTCCTGCCGGACGAGCACCGGCCCGAGCTGCGCTTAGCCATTCTGGACCTGGTCGAGCAGTACCACGGCCTCCCGCTCAAGCAGATCGACCTCCGCCAGGTGCTGCGCGAGGTCCTCCGGCTCGTCTCCCATTTCCGCCTGGGGGTCCGCCACGATTTCCTCTTTCTCATCAAGGCCCTGGGGGCCATCGAGGGTACCGGCCGGCGCCTCGACGGCGACTTCGACATGCTCGAACACGTCCGTCCCTACGTCCGCCGACTCGTCCTCCGCCGCTTTGCGCCGCTGCATCTGGCGGACACCGCCCAACGCACCGCCGAGGACCTCTTGCGCCTGGCCCTCGAGGCCCCTGATCACCTCCTGGAAATCCTCCGCCGCGCCCGTTCCGGCCGGCTGGCCCTGGAGTTCCGACACCGCGGGCTGGAACCTTCTCTCACCCAACTGAACCAGATGTCGGACAAGATCGTCCTGGGCCTCATCGTCGGCGCCCTGATTATCGCCTCCTCCCTCATGGCGCACGCCCACATCGGCCCCATGCTGCTCGGCATCCCCATGATCGGCGGCGCCGCCTTCGTCATCGCCGGGGTCACCGGCCTGTGGATCAGCTTCGACATCCTTCGCAACCGCCGCCGCTGACAAACCCCACGCCCCGCCCATTATCATAGGAGCCCGCGTGGTCGAATGTCCCAACTGCCACCGCAACGTCTCCGGCCACCACCCCGCCTGCATCTACTGCGGCCAGGACTTCAACCAGTCGGTCTTCCAAATCCGCTAGGGAGACCCGGCAGCAGGGCTGATCTAACTGGTTTACCGGCCGATACTTACGTTTATCCTTCCTCCCGGCGGCCTCCTGTCTGGCGCCGGGTAATTTCCGCCCTGCGATTGGGGATGCCCGTTCGCCGCAGATCGCCTCGCCGGCGGCTGCTTTGCACTTGACGACCGACCACCCGGCCGGTATGCAAGAATGAGGTGCCGTTTGCCGCCGGCTCGCCCGATGTAGGGTCCCCGGCTTATCCCAAGGTCTTGGGGCCTGGTTCGGTCCTGGTAGCAAGGAGTTTGTTCCCCATGAGTCAGATCCGCATCGCCTTGGTCGGCGTCGGTAACTGTGCCAGCTCCCTCATCCAGGGCATCCACTACTACCGGAACAAGGGCCCCGACAACGCCATCGGCCTGATGCACTGGGACCTCGCCGGCTACCGTCCCTTCGACATCGAGGTCGTCGCCGCCTTCGACATCGACTGCCGCAAGGTCGGCCGCGATCTCCATGAAGCCATCTTCGCCAAACCCAATTGCACCGCCGTCTTCTGCCCCAACCTTTCCCCCGCGGGCGTCGCCGTCCGCATGGGCAATCTGCTTGACGGCATAGCGGACCACATGAAGGAGTATCCCGACGACAGAACCTTCCTCCTGGCCGGCGCTGACCAGCCCGACCACGACCAGGTCGTCCGCCTCCTCGAGGACGCCGGGGCCCAGATCGTCCTCAACTACTTGCCCGTCGGTTCCGAACAGGCCGCTCGCTTCTACGCCCAATGCGCCCTCGACGCCGGTTGCGCCTTCATCAACAACATCCCCGTTTTCATCGCCTCCGACCCCGCCTGGGCCCGGAAGTTCGCCGACCGGCGCCTGCCCCTCATCGGCGACGACATCAAAAGTCAGCTCGGCGCCACGATCATCCACCGCGTCCTGACCGACTTGTTCAGGAAACGCGGCGTCCAGCTCGACCGCACCTACCAACTCAACACCGGCGGCAACACGGACTTCCTCAATATGCTCAGTCGCGCCCGCCTGGTCAGTAAGAAGCGCTCCAAGACCGAGGCCGTGCAGTCCGTCGCCGCCCGCCGCCTGGACAAGAACAACATCCACATCGGCCCCTCGGATTACGTGCCCTGGCAGAAGGACAACAAGGTCTGCTTCATCCGCATGGAAGGCCGGCTCTTCGGCGACATGCCGATGAACCTGGAGCTACGGCTCTCGGTGGAGGATTCGCCGAACTCGGGCGGCGTCGCCATTGACGCCATCCGCTGCTGCAAGCTGGCCCTCGACCGCGGCCTGGGCGGTGTTCTGGAAGCCCCCGCCGCCTACTTCTGCAAACATCCCCCCAAACAGTTCACCGACGACGAAGCCTACCAGCTCGTCAACCAGTTCATCGCCGACGGCGCCGCCCTGCCCCGCGCCGCGCGCCCCGCCGCCAAAACCGACTCCGCCCCCGACCCCCGCACGCCCCGGCCCGTCCGCGCCCCTCAACACCTCGCCACCTGATTCCGGCGCCCGGTGGGCCCCGCGGTCTATCCGCGGGGTTTCACGTGCCGGTCCGGTTCGTCTGTCTTCTCCCGGCCCGCCGAGCCTCTTGCTCCCTCCGCCGGCCGATAGTTCACGTCCAGGGCCGTCAGGCGTTTCAGGTGCGTCTCCAGCCGCCGTAAAAAGTCCTGGTAATGCTTCCGCTCGGCCGGCGTCCACACCACCTCGGCCAAGGCACACGCCCGCGGATACGCCATGTACTCCGCGCGCCGGGCGTCCGGCACGTACTCCGTCCATAACTGACCCTGCGCCCCCAACACGTGCCGCGCCTGCGCGGCGGTCAGCTCTGGCGGAATCGGCTCATAGCCGTACACCCGTTCCAGCGGCGTAAACCCCCCGATCGCCAATGGCTCCGCGTTGGGGTCGCCCTGATAATGGTCAAAATAGGTGAAGTCCGCCGGCGTCATTACCACGTCGTGCCCGGCCCGCGCGGCCGCCACGCCGCCGGCCTCACCACGCCAGCTCATCACCGTCGCCCCAGCCGCCAAACCCCCCTCCAGAATCTCGTCCCACCCCACCAACCGACGCCCGCGCTCCGTCAAGAACGCATCCAGCCGCCGCACGAACCAGCCCTGCAACTCCTCCAGGCTCTTCAGGTCCAGTTCGCCCAGCCGCTCTGCCGTCCGCGCGTCCTCCCGCCACAGCGCCCGGTCCACCTCGTCCCCCCCCACGTGGATGTACGCCCCGGGAAACAGCTCCAGTACCTCCTCCAGCACCCCCTGCACGAACGCCATGGTCTCCTCCGTCGCGTTGAGCACCGCCTCGCACCCGCCCCAATAGGTCAGCACCTCCGGCGCCGGTCCGCCGGGGCGGGCGGCCCCCAACTGCGGATACGCCGCGATCGCCGCCTGGGTGTGCCCCGGCACGTCGATCTCCGGCAGCACGGTGATAAACCGCTCGCGGGCGTACGCCACGATCTCCCGCACGTCCGCCTGCGAATAATAGCCCCCGTGCGGTTTTCCGTCGAACCGCCGCGGCCGCTCCCTCGACCGTCCCACCTGCGTCTGCCGCCGCCATGCCCCCACCTCCGTCAACCGCGGATAACGCTTCACCTCCAGCCGCCAACCCTGGTCGTCGGTCAGGTGCCAGTGAAACACGTTCAGTTTGTGCAACGCCATCAGGTCGAGGTACTTCTTGACGAACTCCTTGGGCAGGAAGTGGCGGCTCACGTCCAGGTGCAGTCCCCGCCAGGAGAACCGGGGACAGTCCTCGATCTCGACGCACGGCATTGCCCACGCCATCCCCTCCACACGCGCCGGACGATAAATCTCCGCCGGCAACAACTGCCGCAGCGTCTGGCACCCCCAATACACCCCTGCCGCCTCCGCCCCCTCAATCACCACGCCCTCCGGTTGCACCGTCAACCGATACCCTTCCCGCCCTAATCGCCCCGTCAACCTCCCCGACCGCCGCAACACGATCGCCCCCGGTCCTCTCCCCTCCCCCACCACCTCAAGAGCATACCCCGTCGCCGGCCCCAGCATCCCCTGCAGCGCGCCCGCCACGCCCCGCAGTTCCTCCTCGGCCACGATCGTCGTCTGGTCCGTCAAGACAAACTCACCCCCCGTTTGCCGCAGTTCCACCGGCTGCGGCACCACCGCCGGCGCCTGCTCTCCGCCGCCCCACGCCGCCGTTGCGACCACGCCCACTGCCATGATTACCCCTGTCCACGCGACTGCCTGCTTCATCCGGCCACCTCGGCCGCTCGGCTCGGGGCCCCCAGCCCCAACGCCGGCAGCGCTGCTCGCTCCCTGCACGCCATGATAGACGGCGCCCCCGCCCGCGTCCACACCGTCGCCGAGGGCGCCCGCCGTTTGCCGCCGGTCCTTTCCGCTCGCCGGCCCGGTCGCGCAGAAAACAGGCCCCTGCCGCGCGCCAGGGACCTTCTCCGTCTGATCGGTGTAAGCCGCGATTCCTTATTCTGCTCTGAGGTTCCTTTCCTTCGTGCCTGCGCGACCTCGCCCTGGTCCCTTCCTACTTGCCGGGGCTGTCGCTCTTCGCTTCCGCCTGCTCGTGCGCGGCCGGTTGTCCCGCCACCGCGGCCTCCAGGCCCTCCACGTAGTGCACGTACTCGATGTAGGCCTGCACGTACTCGCGCCCGGCCGCGACGCTCTCGTCCCGGCGCTGTTTCTTGGCCTGCACCGCCGCGAACCGCTGCCAAAGTCCCCGATCCATGTTCTCGATCAGGCCGCGCATCAGTTCGCCCACCGAGCCGCTGGCCAGCGCCGTCTCGGCCGCACGCTCCGCCGGCGTCGTTTCAGCGCCCGCGGGCTTGAGCCCCGTGTACGGCGCGCCTTCCTGCGCTTGATGCAAGCGGACCACCGTCTCAAAGAACCACTGATCCGCCACCTCCTTGGCCTCCGGCGCCTTTACCCGCACGGCCCGCGCCTTGGCGAATGCGCCGCGCACCTCCTCCTCCTGCCCCGCCCCTACCCACTTGAGCACCGGCGTAACGTCTCCCTTCTCCAGCGCCGCCCGCGCCTCCGCCACCACCGGCCCATCCATCGTGTCGCAGTGCGACCGGGCCCTGCCCACCCACACCGCCAACACCGCCAGACTCATCACCGCCGCCGCCACCGCGCCTCGACCTGCGTACCTCATGTTTCAAACCTCCACGCCCCTGTCACCCCTGCTCCTTCCCGGCCCCACCTGCATCGCCCCTGCTGGTACTATTATCCCCACCTGCCCTCATCTTATCAAGCCCCAAGAACACCGCCAAAGACAAGGGTCGAGGTTATAATAGGGGTATGGCGAACCGGCTGGTGGAGTTGGAGGTGTACGTGGTGCGGTTGGGGCTGCGGGGCGGGTTCCGGCACGCCGCCGCCGAGCGGACCCACAGCGAGAGCGTGGTGGCGGCGGCGCTGTTGGCCGACGGCACGGTGGGCTACGGGGAGGGCGTGCCCCGGCCGTACGTAACGGGCGAGACGCCTCCGTCGGCGGTGGGGGCCATCCGCGACGTGCTGGCGCCGACTCTCACGAGGGTTGAACCCAAAAGCTTCGCCGAGTTGCTGGATCGGGTGGACAACCTGCCGTTCACGGGGCCCGGCGGCCGGCTGATTCACGCCGCTCGCTGTTGCGTCGAGCTGGCGCTGCTGGACGCTTACAGCCGGTACTTCGGGAGCCCTCTCTCGCGGGTGGCGGACTGGCTGGGCTACGGGGCGTTTCGCGGCGGCGGCTCGCTCGAGACGGTGCGGGTTAGCGGCGTGCTCGATGCCTCGGCGCCGGGGAAGCTGAAGCGACGGCTGCGGCTGATGCGCTGGTACGGGCTGCGCGATTTCAAGCTGAAGGTGGGGGCGACGGGGGATCAGGAGAGCATCGAGCTGGTGGCCGGGCGGCTGGGGCGGGCGTTGGAGAACGACCGGGCCAGCTTGCGGGCCGACGCCAACGGCGCGTGGGACGTGGACACCGCCGTGGCCATGAGCCAGGTCTTGGCCGAGCAAGGCTTCTGCTGTCTGGAGCAGCCCCTGGCGGCCACCGACCGCGGGCACTGGCACATGTTGGCCGACCTGACCCAGGTGCCGCTGATGGCCGATGAGTCGCTGGTGACGCTGGAGGACGGGCGCTACCTGGCGGAGAACGACCTGGTAGATGACTTCAACATTCGCATCAGCAAGAACGGCGGTTTACTGCCGGCCTTACGGCTGGCGGAGTTGGCGGCCAAGCATGCGCGGGGCATCGCGCTGGGGGCCATGGTGGGGGAGAGCGCGATCCTGGCGGCGGCGGGACGCCAGTTCCTGCAAATGGTGCCGGACGTTCGGTTCACCGAGACTGGCTATGGCAGCTTCTTGCTGGCGGAGGATTTGAGCCGGGAGAGCGTCCGTTTCAGGTATGGCGGGCGGTTGCCGCCGCTACGGGGTCCGGGGCTGGGGGTCACGATTCGGCGGGATCGGCTGCAACGCTCTTGGATGGGCGGGCCGGCCCGGATATCGCTGGCCTGACTATAATATTGGGCTGGGCCTGTCCGGCCGCAGGCCCTGCCCACCCTGGCGGATCACGTGCCAAGTGTTGTATCACGAAGGGAGCCCATGCTGCCCGATGACCAACTGACCGAGCAGGGAGTGCTCCTTGTTACCGGAGCGACGTTGCGGGCGGAGCAGGTGGACCGGCCGCTGGCGTATCAGCTCAAGACCGCGATCGAGAACCGCCTGGCGGCGCGGCTATCGGCGCCGAAGGTGGTGGTGTTGTCCGACCTCTGGTACCTGAACGCCGAGGCGCTGCACAAGCTGCCCCTGATCAGCGTGGGTGGGCCGGGCGTAAATGCCGTGTCGGCGCACCTGTTTCGGCGGCTGCCCAGCGTGTTGGTCGTGGACGACCGACTGCTGATTCAAATGGACCTGAACCTGGACGACCTGCGGGCCAGTGTGTGGGGAGCCAACCACGAACTGACCGTGAACGCCTTGGAGATCTTCACGAGCCGGGGCTACCTCGATCACTTCCTGGACGCCGTCGTCGCCCGCTGCGAGTCTTGATCCGGACAGTTTGGGGACCCACCGGCGCCCGCTGCGCCGACTGCCCGCGGCCCGCAGGGCGATCTCTCAGGCAGCGGCGGCACGAATCGCCTACTGCCGGCGCCGCAACCAATAGCGCCGCTGTGCTCGCCGCCCAATGACGCTCCGCTGCTCACTCGCCCCCCAGCCAGCCCAGCCCCAAAGTCGTTACATCCCGCCAATCCACCCGCCCGTCCCGGTCCACGTCCCCCCCGCCGCACCAGTCCGCACCATGACAATCCTGCGCCAGCCACGCCCCCGCCACCCGCGCCAGGTCCGCCAGCCCCGCCGTCCGGCAATCATACACGTTCCTCTGCTCGCTCGTCCCGCAGATGCTGCTCACCAGCGGCCCGTTCAACGCATACGCAAACCTCTGCACCGCGATATGCGCCTCCCGGATCGTCAGGTCCAGCGACTCCCCCGCCTCGTTCAGAATCACCAGCGACGCATTCGGATTCACCACGTGGCACCCGTCGATCGTGATCCTCTTGGCGTACGTCCCCGCCGTCGCCACAATCACGCCCTTGCTCGTCCCCCGACCGCTCGTCCCCGTCACCGTCAGATTCTCAAACGTCCCCTCCGCATTGTTCCCGTAACTGCCCCAGCCCAACTGGATCGGCACACAGTTCTGCACCATCTTGATCGTCGTGTCCTCCACCGTGATGTTCGCGTACACCTTGATGCAGTCGTCCCCCGTCTCAAAATAACAGTTCCGCACCGTCGTCCCGCTCGCCGCCGACACCCCGTCGCTGTGATTGCTCCCCCCGCCGCGATCGTCAATCCCCCGCACCCCGTCCAGGTGCATCCGCGCCCCCTGCTTGCCCGTGAACATGAACCCCACCGGATTCAAACACGTGAAATCCTTCAGGTACACGTCTATGTTCCCCTCCCCGTACACCGTCGAATACGTCCAGCACCCGTACTTCGAGTCCAGCCCCTGGTCATGCAGCAGGGCCCGCACCGGCGTCCCGAACATCTCGGACGTGTATCTGTCCCTGCCTTCCACCGTCATGGTGCTGCGGACGGTGAACTGCCCGGTCACCCTGACGTTTTCATTGATCACGATTCTCTGGACCTCGGCCGGAACAAACCAGATGCCGTCTCTCTCCTCCGGCAGAGCGAAATCAATCGTCCCCGACGAGGTGAACGTAAATACCCCGCTGGCCGCATCCCACTCCGTTTGGCCCGAATAATGGCTGTTCAGCTCGGAAATCGACTGCCCCCGCACCGCCCCGCCGAAAAACACGATGCACAACGGCATCCCCAATAAAACCATTGCCAGTCTTTGCCTGCTGGTCATATGGCACCACCGCCCTTGCCCCTGCCTGATATCCCTGACATCTCTTCCACGCTCCCCACAAAACCACCCCCCGCTCGCCGACGCCCCCACTTACCCCGCCAAGCCAAACCCCAGGCCTCACCACACGCTGCCCCTCGCCTCCATTATACCACTCGCCCCGGATTTTTCAACGGCCTGCCGCCCCCGCCCCTCGCAAACACTGCCCTCCATCGCGCCCTCCCGCACGCCCACACCCCGCCCCTCGCCAACATTGCCCTCCATTCCGCGCTCCTGCCCGCCTTCCCTTTGCATCCTTCACTCCCCTGCCCAAACTTGAGGTTTTGTTAGAGTTCCTTAATCCGTGGTAAGCGTTCACTGGGTTTTGCATATTTGAAGTAAAAACGCGCTTCTGTCCGATAACCATAATATGGACAAGGATGCCTATATCAAGCAACTGGAAGCGGAAAACGCGCGCTTGAAACAACACCTCGAAACGTTGGAGAATCGTCTTGAGCAATTGGAAAGGCATATTGACCATCTGGAGCGGCGTTTGGGGATGAACTCGCGGAACTCCTCCCAGCCGCCCTCTGCCGATCCGCCGGGCACGGCGGTGGTCTTGCCGCGGCGACGGCGCAAAAAGCGTGGGGCTCGGAAGGGGCATCCGCCCCACTGGCGGGCGCTGT
>Ga0315295_10001111_pt1 | contig 23104 bp, 20 predicted proteins | sample YL17G14_0_MG_FD_204453 | JGI IMG/M metagenome (GOLD analysis project Ga0315295, IMG submission 204453) | Sediment microbial communities from Yellowstone Lake, YNP, Wyoming, USA - YL17G14_0 | ecosystem: Environmental > Aquatic > Freshwater > Lake > Sediment | place: USA: Wyoming | collected...
TCTTTCATCTAATAATAGAGCGATTCTAAAGTGGAGAGTATTGACTGTTTTTTACGGAGTTTTTTCGCAAAATGCTGATAAATTATGAAGGAAGTTTAGAAACGACAGTATCTCGCCTGAAAGTTATCGGAGTTATGGCGACGGGAAAGTATTCCCAAAAACACTCGGCGTGTCATGCAACCTTAATACGAGTGAGGATGTCGGAGCAACCAGCAGGGGCTACACACCACGACTATTCGGTTTTTTCAAGCCAATATTCGGTGAAAAGCATTAAATCGTTAACGTCAACACCACCGTTCGTATCCAGGTCAGTTCCTTCACACCAGTCCGGGTCACCACATTCGTTCTCCTGCCAGTGTGATGCAAAAACCGCAAAATCAGAAAAGTTAACTTTGGTATCTTTATCGAAGTCTCGTGTGCGGACATGAGAAAACCGAATATAATAGACGGGATTGTCCCAGCTTATGCTGTAATCATAGAATCCCACATTGCAGGTGCCTATGTTTATGGCATTATAATCAATAATAAACCAGTCTCCTGCTTGTATGTCACTAGAGACTGTTGTATACAAGTCAAACTCATTAAGGGGCCACCACACAACAAGAGCCTCATTACCTGCGGCAGGAAGATGAGACCCTGACCAATCCTCACCTACCTTTGGTCCTCTGGCTGACAGAATTCCATAATCCAAATATGCTTCTTCAATGGTCAAACTGCCCCCATCACTCCAATATTCATTAACATCCGAGCTAACAATAATCGTAAGCTTAGTTCCAACCATAATGTCCCGGTATACAAAGGGGATATTGGGGTCTCGTAGGGGAAGAGGTGTATTACTATCAGTTAAGTATACCTGTGGGAACACCTCTCCTGTGCAAACTGTAGCTGTGGCAAGAATTAACACCAGCGGCATAACTTTTTTCATCATCATTTAACCTCCCATCAACCAAACACCATCATCCAGAAGAACGACCTGTATAAGGAAAATCAAGCTATTGCCAAAGATAAAAAGTCATTTGGTCAAATCCAATTTCCCTAAGTTCAACATACGGACTATAGATAATTTTATGCAGATTATCAACGCTGGTCAAACCAATTCAAAGAAATTCTTTGGCCATCTCGAAGGTATTCTTATGGCAAGTTGGACCGGATTATTGGGGAATAACCACCCGACCGTAGGTGCACGTGGTTTTCTGGCAGTTTCCAAAGGCTAACGTCAGCTTTCTGTGCAGAAATTCTCAAATTTTTGTGGAAACAGAGTCAACGGTAACCTCTTCGCATACGCCTTACAATAGATAGTGTCGCAACAAGGATACCCCGGTTTTTAAGCTCTGCCACATTTTTTTGCGGCGACCGGATGATAAATTTTCTGTCATTGAGAACTTTGTGGAGTAGTCAATTTCTCTATGGAGAGCAGCTGTCAGACATCTCAATCTACATTTTAACGAGTGGAAAATAACTGCGGACAGGGAGCATAAGGCTATGAACCGCGAGATGAACGTCCCCAGCAAAACGCAGAAAATAATTAACGACATAAAAAACTATATAGATGAAAGAGGCACGGATTATGCTGAATGGTATGTTGGCATTTGTGCGGACCCATATGGTAATGACTTTGTAACCCGTAAAATGGGTAGTCTCTACTGGATGTATGTAGAAACCGGGTCTCCTCAAATTGCCAGAGACGTAGCAATCTATTTTGTAAAATCCCTTAAAACAGATGGAGATACGCGTGGCCAAGCCACAGATAATGTCTTCACCATAGTTTACGCGTACAAAAAAACAGCACATGTTACTGGTAAGACGACTAATTGGGGGTAAATAAGGGGAGTATGGCTATTGAAAGAGTTGGCGCTTTGAGTTGAATTTAATGGGGACAGCGGGGTTGGATTTAGCTAAACGCGCATTCCTGCTATGGTCGCCTCAAATACAATATTGCCTTCAACGACCCCCTGCACAATGGTTTCGACCCGGCTGGAGCGTGTCGCGTGCCTGTATTTTGTAAGATGGCCGAGTAAGTATAGCCGATGTCCCGGCTCGACTACCGAACGGAACTTTGCTGACTCTATACCGGCAAAACCGATGAAGCCCTCCTCTTTATAGACCTGTTTAACGAAGAAACTGGTAAGCTGAGCCGCTGCTTCCACCATTATTACGCCCGGCATCATCGGCCGACCCGGAATGTGCCCGCGAACCCAGAATTCGTTCGCCGTTACATCCTTGAAACCGAGAATCAAAGCTCTTTCTTTATCGTACCAGAGCACGCCATCGAAATGCTGCATCTCAAAGCGCTGAGGGTTCACTTTGCAGATTGCTTCCTTGTCGAAGACCGGCCTGGCTGTCAGGTCTATTTGTGATAAATCAAACAATAGCGGCGGCGGCATTATTCACCTCACTAAAGACAGTATCTGCGGCCTCGTATTGTGTATTCCGCTAAAGTCTTTTCTCGCAATACCCAATACGCACGACACCCCCGCGTCTGAATCACAATGCGTATGGCAGTTGCAAAATTTGTGCTAAATCTATTCTTCTGTTGACCTGATTTCAAGAATGCGGTTGCGCAGATTTTGAGCAGCCGATTTGATTTTCTGCATCTGCTTGCGAACTCGCGTCCCTGCTGCCTTGTTTCCACCTTCGGCCTTGCTGACATCAGCTTCTATTTCAGCGACCAACACCTTCAAATTTTCATACTCTTGCATTTAATATGCCTCCATAATGCAGGTTAAGTTGTCAGAAACTTAACGCTGCCGTTTCCTTTTGTCAAAGAAAATTGCCTTTTTTTGCAAAAAAATGATATTTTTTTGTTTTTGCCACCAGGACACAAAGGCACTGAGCTCATAAAATAAAAGGGTTTATCAAACTCCAACTACGATAACTTCGTGTCTTGGTGCCTTCATGGCGGAAATTTAATGAAGTTTTTTCGTCAATTCCGCGATTCTCTGGCCTCGCCGCCGGCATTGTTCCTGGACTCTTTTATCGGGATTGCCGATGGAAACCGGCCCGTAGTGGTCTCCTTGCGGGTCTCCCTGGACTACCATGCCGCTGATAAGCATTGCCTCTATTATCCCCATAATGGTGGTTTCATTGCCGCCGCCGACGTTTGCCGAACTGCTAAATGCCGCCCCTACCTTTCCATCTAACTGTCCATGCCAGCTTACTATGTCATCAAATAGCTTTTTTATAGGACCAGCCATCTGGCCGTAATAGGTCGGCGAGCCGATAATTATGGCATCATATTCCAGCAAATCCTCCGGCCTTACCTTATCCACGCTCTTACATTCGGTCGGCAAACCTGCCTTATTCATTCCCTCCGCGATTATCTCCGCCATTTGCTTTGTATTTCCGCTTCTCGAATAATAAATAACTATTCCCTTTGCCATTTTTGACCCTTTCCGTATAACAACTCCTACAAGCGTTTTTTTGGACAAACCCTGCATCTGCCCAAAAGTCTCATGAAAAAGTCACTGTGAACGAGGCGCAGCCGAGCGAAGCAATCTGATAACGCTTCATAAAGGTCCTGCCATTTTCCATTAACACTATTTATCAAATTCTCCTTTTTCTTTCGTGACCCGGCCTTGATTTGTTTTTCCCTTTTGATGGCACTGATGGGGTCTCCAAATGATTCATAGTAGACAAGTTTAACGAGATTATATTTCTTTGTGAAACCCTTTACAAGTCTTTGCCTGTGTTCATAGATTCGTTTCCGAATATTGTTCGTTACCCCCGTATAAAGCACGGTGTTTCTATAACCTTGAATGTGGCGTATAAATAGATGTCAGGAAAAAAGATGAATTACTCTTGACGAAAAATGCGCTTTCAGAGATGGCCGAATGCGCATTTTTTAAGAGCCATTGGTATAAGACCTGTAGAAAGTAAGAACACTATGTAATGGTTACTGACTGAAGTACTTTCGGGGGGATGGGGTTCGGTTGGCAGACTTTTTTGCCTTTGGTGATATGGCTGCCGCAGCCGTAATAGTGCAATCTTACCCTTGTACCATTTACCCATTTTTGCCTTAAAAAGGGAGATGTTTGGTGCATTTACAACTAAAGAATACTCTTTGTCTTTTCGACTTACAATTTCTTTATATTTTTTTACAGGGATGTCTAACTCAGTCCAGCTCTCACACTTTTGGTCTTTGTTTCTAATTCATCTATCCCTTTTCTGTAGTTGTTTCACGTGAAACAACTACCAACTGTGCTTTCGTGCTTCGTGACTCGAGTATCGATTACCGAGAATCGAATATCGAGTATCGCACATCAAAACGGGATTCGAGTTTAGCCCGCAAGATGCTGACAGCTTTGCATGGCAAGTAGTCGAATAGCGTTCTGTTACACGTGATTTGATGGGTTGTCATGCTGAACCGAAGGCGAAGCGTCTGGCATCCGCACGCCAGATGCTTCGCTTTCAGAGATTGCCTGTATCATTTCATCTGTCACAGACCAGTAGGTCATGCCGAAGGATTCCGGAATGTATATTAGATGACCGATACCGCAGTCATAGACCGTTTTATTGAGAAGTGGGTTACCGCGAGATCTTCAAGGATGCAGTTCGGTATTAGTTTTAGGCATTGGCGTAGTTCGGGGCGGTGGTTGCGCATTTGAATTATGCCGGCAGGTCCAACTATGCAGGATACTATCCTGTGAAGAACAATGGAAAGCTGTGAACTGCGGCCAACAGGATTTGTGTTCTTGGGATGTAGTCGGCAGCGTTACCTTGGACCCTGTGTTAGAGGGTCGAGTGTCGAAAATCATTTTGGTTTGTTGTCTTTTCCGGTTCCTGGTTTCTCATTGTTTCACGTGAAACATTTTTTATTCTGACAAAGCTGCAGAGTTTTCGCCGAAAATTCCGAAATATGATTTGTGTTGTCCCTAAAAATCAGTCGGTTAGGGGGCAAAGAAAGATGGAACGTGTGATAGAAGTTGTGAAGGAGCTTTTATATGAGCAGTGAGAAAAAAGAAAAACCCAGGCATCTCGGCAGAGGGCTTGAAGCGATTTTTAGTCCTATAATATTTAGTCCTGCAGAAGCGGAGCCGACCTCTGGTGAGACCCTACCGGTAGTTACCTCTAACTTCCCACCAGATAATAAGTTACGAGCATCTCTTAAGGAGATAAGTGTCGATGCTATATCACCAAATCCCTACCAGGCCCGCACAGTATGGAATGAGCAGGAACTAAAAGATTTGGCAGAATCTATCAAGGCCAATGGTGTCCTCCAGCCCATTATTGTCCGCCCATTAGGGCCGGGGTATCAGTTGATTGCCGGTGAGCGTCGGTTCCGGGCTGCACAATTGGCCTCTCTGACGACCATACCTGCATTGGTTCGTCAGGCAACGGATGAACAAATGCTTGAGTGGGCATTGATTGAGAACATACATCGAACCAACCTCAATCCGATTGAGCGTGCGAAGGCATATCAAAGCTACCTCAGTACTTTTTTCCTTACTCAAGCCGAGGCCGCTGAACGGCTTGGCGAAGACCGCTCCGTCATTGCCAACTACCTGCGGCTGCTCGATTTGCCGGCAGAAATAAAGCAGATGCTGGCTGAAGGTGAATTAACTGCCGGCCACGCACGGGCGATTCTTGCCCTGCCTACCGATGAACTGCGGCGGAAACTTGCCAATCGAGCAATGGCGGGTCGGCTTAGCGTCCGTGAGGTTGAGAGATTGGTACAAAAGTACCTTGTCGGCACAGGCGAGGCCAAGACTGCTCTGCGGTCAAAGCCAGCCCACATCCTGGACCTCGAGAGGAAATTGAGCAGCCAGCTTGGCACAAAGGTAACCATTGAGACCCGAAAGAAAGGGCAAAGAGGCAGGATAATTATCGAATTCTACTCTCTGGATGAGTTCGATGGCATTGCGGAAAGGCTGGGCCTATCCTGTGGAGAGCAGGTTTGAAAAAATGGACGGCGGGTGTAAATTTGGATAATTTTGACGCAACGCCCCAAGCAAAGTGTATAATAGTTTATGTCTGTTAGCTGGTTATCGAAAAGCAACGATTAGCATTAGTATTTTCCTGGAGGATATCTTATGAAGCGTTCAGTTACCCTAACGGTGGTTTTGCTGCTCGCATCCCTCGGTATTCTTGCCACCTTTGCTGAGGGTCAAGGGGTAATTTCTCGGCAAGTTCGACCCAGGTCGCCAGAACAACCCCAGGTCAATCCCGAAAATCCGTTCGAGGAACCTGGTTCGCCGGAAACACCTGGCATTGCAGGACCGAGGATCGGGCCGGACCCGCTTGCCGACCCCAACAAGGTTCGAGCAAGAGTGAGGGCTATCGAGGGGCTGGAGAAGGCATTGGCGGAGCTGGACAGACAAAGCCAGAACGAAATACGTGAATGGCTGCAAAAAACCACTGATAATCGGACGATTCTGGAAAGGGCTGTGGAAAGGCAGGTCAGGGTAGAGCTCGATTTAATACGGAAGCTTGCAGTTGAAGAGAAAGCGGTAAAGACGGTGGCGGTGATTGATGGCATCGCACTAAATAGACAAGAAAGGTCCAGAAAACTTCTTAAAAAAATGGAAGAGGAAGCCAAAGCTTCGAGAGCACCCAGAGGCACGCGTATACGCGGCCGCGAACTGCTGACAGAAGGAACAACGGTCCAGGGACAGGGATATGGGCAAGATGTGAATCAGCCCGGACTTCGGCTGCGCAGACGCTAAGCAGACCGTGGTTTGTGAATCACGGTTCGTCGTGCGTAGTTCGAAATACGAACGACAAACTTGGCCGGCGGGCTGTGGTTCTGACAAGGATGTCCAGATGAGAAAACGATTGGCTGGAAAGGTGGCAATTGTAACAGGAGCCAGCAGGGGAATCGGCAGAGCCATTAGTATCGCATTGGCGAAAGAGGGTGCAACGGTTGTTCTGGCTGCACGTTCGATCCGCAAACTGCAACAGACCGCTATCCAGGTGACAAGGGCAGGGGGAAAAACGGGGATTGTCGTTACCGAACTGGCCGAAGAGGAATCTATCAAAGACCTCGTCAGAGTAACCGGTGAGAAATTTGGCCGACTCGATATCCTGGTTAATAATGCCGGCATCACCCACTCGGCAAAATTGGAAGAGACCGCGACCGAAGATTGGGACCGCTGTATCCAGGTCAATGCACGTGCACCGTTTATCCTTTGCAGGGAAGCTCTGCCTCTGCTAAGAAAGGCAAAAACAGCTTATATCATTAACATCGCATCGGTTGTAGGGGTCAAAGGCTATCCGCTTCAAAGCGCCTATACTGCTTCCAAACATGCCCTTCGCGGAATGACAATATCATTGGCTGAGGAACTTAAAGGCACGAATATTCGGGTGCGCTTGCTTTGTCCCGGCGGAGTGGATACCGAATTGGTCCGGAAGGTGCGGCCAGACATAAAGAAGAATGAGCTTATCAAGCCGCAGGAAATCGCTGAGCTGATTGTTTATCTTGTTACACATAAAGGCAATGCTGTTATAGATGAGCTGCACATTCGAAGGGCAACCTCATCACCGTGGTTCTGAGTTAATCGTTAGTGGATAGCAGAGAGTTGGTCGTATCAATGAAAGAGCCGGGTGAAAGATAGCTATGCGGGCAGTTATACAACGAGTTCTGGAAGCCACGGTTAAAGTTAATGACAAATTAGTCGGCCAAATTGGCAAGGGATTGCTGGTTTATCTCGGTGTCGGCAAAGAGGATGGTCTGAAGGATGCTGAGTTTATCGCCGACAAGCTGGTGAACCTGCGTATTTTTGCTGACGAAGCCGGCAAGATGAACCGAAGTGTGCTGGATGTCGGCGGGCAAATTTTGCTGGTCAGCAACTTTACTCTTCATGGTGATTGCCAAAAAGGGCGCCGGCCGGGCTTTGACGCAGCAGCCGAACCGGTACTGGCACAGCAGCTTTACGAAAAGGTTATTGAGCTTGTTGGTAAGAGCGGCGTTGCCGTTGAAAAAGGAGTCTTCGGTGCATATATGCACGTAAGCAGCATCAATGACGGCCCGGTGACATTTTTACTCGATAGCTCCAGGTTATTTTAAGTTAGTACTACCCACCTGAACAGAAGCAAGATTCACAGATTAAACACATTTGAAAAAGGGGAGTAACCGTCCCAGAACAGCTTAGCGAAACTTGACAAGGACCGGTTGGCAGTTATGATGTGGCCCTGGTAACGATTATTTCTTATATCGGTGCATTAAAGCACTTTGTTGTATAATTATGCCGGTTGCATTGGAAAAGAAGCTAAACGGAATCCTTCAAAAGACAAGGTGATATAAATGACGTTATTATTAGGATACGATGTCGGAAGCTCATCAATAAAGGCGACTTTGCTGGATGCCCAGACAGGTAAGGTGATGGCGACGGCAAGTTCGCCGGAAAAAGAGCTTGAAATTATGGCCAAGAAGCTCGGCTGGGCTGAGCAGCATCCGCACATCTGGTGGGAGCACGTGAAAGAGGCGACCTGGAAGGTCGCCTCTAAAATCCGAAATCCGAAATCCGAAATTCGAAATGTAGAGGCGATAGGGATTTCCTATCAGATGCACGGGCTGGTTGTCGTTGATAAAAATAAAGAAGTTCTAATGCCTTCGATAATCTGGTGCGACAGCAGGGCAGTGCAAATAGGCGAGAAGGCGGCGGGGGACATCGGCAAAAAGAAGTGTCTCAGACGGTTATTTAATTTCCCCGGCAACTTCACGGCCTCAAAACTAAAATGGGTGATGGAGAACGAGCCAAAAATCTATTCAAAGATTTACAAGATAATGCTGCCCGGCGACTATATCGCAATGAAGATGACAGGCGAGATAAAGACAACACCTTCAGGCCTATCCGAGGGGATAATGTGGGATTTCGAAAGTGACGGGTTGGCTGAATTCGTACTCGAAAACTACGGCATCTCCGCCGACCTGATTGCGGAAACGGTTCCTACGTTTTCTATCCAGGGAGAGCTGACCGCAGCGGCTGCCGGCGAGCTGGGGCTTAAAGCCGGAACCAAAGTAAGCTACAGGGCTGGCGACCAGCCCAACAACGCACTGTCATTAGGCGTGCTGGAGCCGGGCCAGATTGCTGTTACGGCCGGCACTTCGGGCGTGGTGTATGGAATCAGTAACAGGAAAACTTATGACCGGCTGTCGCGGGTCAACATATTCGTGCACGTTAATCATTCGAGAAAGAAGCCCAGGTATGGTGTGCTGCTGTGCCTTAATGGGACAGGAATCTTAAATAGCTGGCTAAAGCATAATGTTGTGGCGGAAGGCCTGGACTATCCGCAAATGAACGAGCTTGCAGCAAAAGTGCCAATAGGTTCTGATGGTCTGGTTATACTTCCTTATGGCAACGGAGCCGAAAGAACTCTGGAAAATAGAAACATTGGCTCATCGGTTCACGGATGGAATTTTAATGTGCATAAGAAAGCTCACTTCTTGCGGGCGGCTCAGGAAGGAATTGTCTTTGCGCTAAACTACGGCCTTGGCATAATGCGCGATATGGGAATTAGATTAAAGACCGTCAAAGCGGGAAATGCCAATATGTTCCTAAGCCCTTTGTTTGCAGAGGCCTTTGCCACCGTAACGAAAGCGGTCGTGCAACTATACAATACTGATGGCTCGCAGGGGGCGGCCAGAGGTGCTGGAATCGGCGCAGGCGTTTATAAGGGAGCAGAAGATGCCTTTGTGGGCTTAACGCCCGTCAAGACAATCGAGCCAAGTAAAGAGTTAAAAGTAGCATACCAAGAAACGTATGAAAGTTGGGAAGATGTTTTGAAAGATGAATTGAAAAGGAGCAGGTAAAATGGCAAAAAAATCTTCACACAGTATTTGCAGATGGACATTTAATCCCGGCAAGGGCGGCTTTGTGCCGGCTGATATGAGGCCCCAGTGGGGCAAAAAATTTACCACGGTGGATATGATTAAGCTGGTCCAAAGAAAAATCGCCACCCGGCTGCCCCGTAATGTCGAACTTGGAATAGAGATGCACTACGATACGGAGGTTAGCGACAGAACTGCGAAGGAAGTTGCGGATGCACTCGTCCATTCGGGGTTATACCTTGCAATGATTACACCCGGTGCGCACAGCCACTTTGCTTACGGCGGGATTGCGTCTTTAGACAGGCAAGAAAGAAAACGAGCGGAGGAGTTTGGCATCAGGACAGTCGATATTGCCTACGGTCCTTTGAGAAAGGCCTGGCACAAGGACTCTGCAAAGGCGCCCTCATTTATAATCTGGAACGGCTCGTTCGGTTACGATGTTGCTACGGTCGGCATCCGGCAGATGTATCAGAACCTCAAGGAAAGCGTTGCAGGATTATGCAAATACGAAAAAAAGATGGGCGGAAAACTGTATATCGGTTTTGAGCCGAAACCGAACGAAGGACACCCTGCAATGCTAATCCCGACAGTGGCAAGTGCAATTCTATTCTGGAGAAAGCTCGAAGAAGAGTTCGGAATTTCCAGAGACAAGAAAGGCGTCAATAAAGAGTTCGGGCATTCGGAAATGATTGGCCTCGACCACGTTTACGACACGGTCGAAGAACTGGATAACGATGCGATGGTGCATATGCACCTTAACAGCCAGGGTTATAATGACGGGATTATTCTGGGCGGGCCAGGCAAGTTCGATATCGACCACGGCGTCAGGGTCAACGGTATGAATATCGCTATCGCAGGGCTTTTACAGGAGAAGGGCTTTTCTCGCTGGAAAGGCCATGATATGCAAACCCGGGCTTATGATAACGCAAAGCAGGGAATCGAGCGGGTCATCAGAAGTGTGCTGAGTTGGGAGGCGTGCGAAAAAGCAGCGCGAGAACTGGATACCTCAGAGTTAATGAAAGCACTTGCCAAACGAGAAACTGCCAAAGCTGAGGATATGATGAGAGCGGCGGTTGTCGATGCTCAGAAGTATTTTGACCAGATGTATAAGTAACTATCAGGGACTATGGCGCTCCAGCCAATGGTCAGCCATAAGCGCAAGGTCAAAGAAATTAACTTTGCAGTCGCCGTTTATGTCGCCGGCGACAATTATTTCGCAGACCGGCTCGCCAAAGTATGATTTGCTCGCCTCGTCAGTGCCGCCATAGGCGCCCATATTTATAATACCGCCGTTTGGAAATGGCTCAAGGCCGATAGGACTCGCAGGGTCGCCGGCATCGATACAGAGACTTGTCACTTCGTCCTTCGTCCATCGTCTCTCGTTTGCATCCCATCTACCTGCCTGCGATTTAAGATGATAATCGCCTTCAACCCAGAAGTCGTCATTTGCATCCTGCGGTGTTCCGCCTGGGTCCCAATGGCCTGGGGCAGCAAAACATGGGTCAGTTTCGATATTACCTTCGCCCGGCCAGTTACCTTGAACATCGCTGTATGCAATATCAATCTTTGAGATGTCTCCATTGAATATTTCGTTCCCACCATCCCAGAAGATACAGTTTATCGCTTCGATGTTGCTTGATTCGTCTGCCCCGCACCAGTCGCAGGCCAGACCGTTTCCATTGTCTGCCAGATTTCCGCTAAAGGTACAGTTTCTCAAAGTCTGGTCGGACGCACAGTAGTAAATCCCGCCGCCTTTGCGTGCCGAATTTCCCGATAAAACACAGTTGGTCACGGTAGCGTTTCGATTCCAGCCGTTATACATCCCGCCACCCCAATAGGCAGAGTTGCCGCTGAAACTGCAGTTGGTTATCACTGTCACGTTGTTTGGATGCTCGTACCAACCACCGCTGTTATACAAGCCCCCGCCGTCGCCGGCTGTGTTGGCGATAAATGTGCAATTTTTCAGAGTCGCTCTACTACCAAAATAAACATATACCCCGCCGCCGGCAGAAGCCTTGTTGCGATTAAATGCACAGTTGATTAAAGTAAGGTTACCGCATAAAACTCCGCCGCCGTAAGTATAAGCTTCATTATCAGTAAAAGTGCAATCGATAACATTGCCGGCTGCGGATAATATTGCCCCGCCGTTGTCGTTTGCATAATTACCCGTGAACGTGCACCGTTTAATAGTTGTATTGCTATCGGTGTCGCCATTGCACACAGCGCCGCCCCAATGCGCCCGGTTGTCAATAAACCAGCAATCTGTAGTCGTGGGAGCGCTGTTTTCGTTATATATCGCTCCTCCGTAATATTCGCTATCATAACCTTCTGCGATGTTATTTTTGAACAGGCAATTAGTCAGCGTCGGGTTGCTATTGATGTTGCACATCCCGCCACCGTGGCTGCTTGTATTGCCGCCAAAGACAAAATTCTCTATAAATTTACAGTTGCGCAGCGCAGGATTGCTGCTTGAATTGAACATTCCGCCGCCATCGGGGTTATAATTGCCCTCATCCGAACGGGCAGAGTTTCTGTAGAAGGTGCAGTCGATTATTGTCAGACTTCCGCAGTAGTTAGACATTCCGCCGCCATCTATGTGCGTGTCGCAGGGGTCCTGATTATTAGAATGGCCTGCCGTAATTGTAAAACCGTTGAGAACTGCGGTGCTGTCTGTGCTGCTACCAGTTACGACTGTGTAACTATTTTCAGAGCGGTTCGGGTCGCAGGTGAAGTCAAAGATATTTTGCCATTCAAAATATTCCCATTCGGAATCGTTACCATCCAGGTCACCGCTGAGGATGGTCTTGTATTTGTCCACGTTCCTGTCGTCAGGCAGGTCTGACTGGTCAAGCCCGGCGTAGCCGCCCTTGATATTCACACCGTTGAGAAGCTGAAACATAGCTTGCCGGTCGCCCGTCCCGATGGGATGCAGGGTATCTTCATCCGGCCTGTAGCTGCCCCCGGCAACCCGAATTTCTACTGGCTTGGCCGCAGAATTTGCATCCGCCAGAGCATCCTGGAGGTAGTTGTAGGCATTTTGCCAGGATGAGCCGTTGTTTGCACCCGCAGCATCGGCGTCGACATAAATGATTCTGCCGGCAATAGTCGTGTTGTAAGCACCAAGCAAAAAGGCAATTAAGATGAGGGGAGTTTTTGCATTTCTTATCAGAGTACCCATTTTTTGCCTCCAAAATAGTGCCCTGTTGATTATGGTTACCGTCCTATAACATTATAGCAAGTGGACAGCACTTTGTCCACAAATTCTGACGTAATAAAGACGCTGCCGGTTTACGCAGGTTATAAAGATTTTAAGTGGAATACTTGTAAAAATTGTCCGGAAACTGCTCTTGTATCTTCAGATAATCAGCATCGCATCGCCGTAGGAGTAGAAACGATACCGCTTCTCGATGGCGTGTTTGTAAGCGGTAAGGATATTGTCCAATCCTGCAAAAGCCGCTACAAGAGCAAGCAGCGTGGATTTTGGCAGGTGAAAATTCGTTATCATTGCATCGACAATCTTAAATTTATAACCAGGCCTTATGAAAAGATTAGTTGTGCCAACGGTGGCTTCAACTTTTGAATTAGCAGCTACCGTCTCAAGTACGCGGACAGAAGTTGTGCCGACAGCAATTATGCGGCCGCCATTATTTTTCACTCGGTTTATTATGCCGGCGGTTTCCCGGTCTATTTCAAATCGCTCCTGATGCATTCGGTGGTCTTCGAGGGTTTCTGATGTTATTGGTTTGAATGTCCCCATCCCTACGTGGAGGGTTATGTATGCAAAGTGGATTCCGGCCTGTTTTAACTGTTTGATTAGCTGATTTGTAAAATGCAGACCGGCAGTCGGCGCTGCGACCGCCCCTGCTTTGCGGGCGTAAACCGTCTGATACCTGCGTTTATCCGTTTCTGCGGCGCGTAAGCTGTCGTCTCGTTTGATATATGGCGGCAGGGGCGGAAAGCCAATTTTATTAAGTATAGTTTCAGCATCGGAATCGGTTTGGACTTTAAGAAGCCAGCCACTGTCCGTTTTCTTTTCGATTACTTCCGCAGTGCAAAAAACGTTTTTGTCTCTGCTTTTTATATATAACTTTTCACCTGGTTTTACCCTGCGTGCGGGTTTTAACAGCACTCGCCAGATACCGGTTTTAATCTCGGTCAAAAATAATCCTTCAATTTTCGCCCCTGTGGCACGTTGCGCGAAGAAACGAGCGGGTATTACTTTCGTGTCATTTAGGACCAGGCAATCGCCGGGTTTTAAGAATTTGTCGATGCTGCTAAATCGGCTGTCAGTGAGCCGACCGGTAGAGCGATGGAGAACCAGCAGCCGCGAGCTGCTTCGACTACGAAGAGGCCGCTGGGCAATCAAATCGGGCGGCAGGTAGTAATTTAACTTTTCTGTCTTCATAACCAGACGTTATCAGACGGTGCGCGGAATGACAAAAAAATTTTATCCCGATAATAAGCTGATTTTAAGGTTTGAACGACAAGGGGAAATTCATTGCGGTAGTTACCTGGCCGTGAGACCGATACTGATAGCGGGAATCCAACTTACCAGGTTGATTTTTCAAAGGTAGGGGTAATGGCTTCGAGAGAATATTTTGAACAAGCCGCGACTTCAATCGGCACCCTGGAGAGGGATGAGCTTAAGAGGCAAATCAAGAACTTCAAAGCCAGATTTAAGCTGGATTTTACGGAAGATTACCTAAATTCCGCCAGCGTTGACAGATTAAGACATATCCTTTTAGCTGCGATGGTAAGCGTCAAAGGGCATGATTAAAAAGATACTTTGCATTCTTTTGCCACAACTGGAGCACAAAGGGCCGGAAAACTTCTTCTCCGCTGCAACCCCAAAAAGAACTCTGTTTAGTTGGCAGGGATAGAACCAACCGAGATTAACAAGTCAGGTTTACGGTGTCGGCTAATATCCTAATCTGCCCCAGACGGCCTTCTGCACCTTCTCCAAATCATCTCTACCGTCAGCGCTTGTAGGTTGCTGCTGATGCACCGGGTCTGCCAACTTGCCATTCGCTATGGTCTCCCGTCCTCTATACTTCCAGTAATCGCTGTGGCCGTCAGAGAAAGAAACGTTCGTGCCGTCACCATGGCGGACGTATGGCGGGTCCCACCATCGGGGGTTGACATAATGAACGGCGTAACTATCCGGAGTTATGCGGCCTTCGTCAAGGAAAACTATTCTATATGCCGGCCCGGGGACGGTAATCTCTCCTCTTTTCTTGACCCACAATACCGTGTTGCCCACTCTCACTCCCACGGTACCATTTATGGTTCCCGTTCTGGCAAGGCCATTCATGGAATCGACTATAGTATATGTCCGCCTCTCTCCGCGAACACCGGTCGGGCACCGGTAAATGTTTTCGTTCTTAGTATATAGAAATAGCGCTCCGGCCCTGATAGCCTGTACCTGTACGGCGTCTGCCAATTTTCCACCAGTCATATAATCATCTGCGCAATCATCGCCTGTCCACCAGCGCTCACCTGCATGGATGCCGGTTGTGGGGACGGGTGCTGTGCCATCTCCGCCGCCATATGCTTCGCCGTTAACAATCTTGTCGTCGTAGTCATCCGCATACATAATCCAGCAAAATGCCAGCGTCTTTATATGGTTAAGGCAAACCGCGCGCTTACCCTGCTCTTTGGCCCTATTGAGGGCAGGGAATAGTATCGCCATCAATATCGCGATAATGGCAATTACTACTAGGAGCTCTATTAAGGTAAAACCTTTTTGCTTGTGCATAATGACACTTCTCGTATATATTGTTACTTTGGTTTTCTCAATCGTGTTTTACGTTAAGTTACCACAATTATAACTTTTTAAGCCGGTTTTGTCCAGCAATTATTTACGTTAAGTTACCATAATTATAACATTTTTATTGGGTTTTGTCCAGTAATTATTGCTTTTTTAGTAGTCCTTATAGCGTCTCATCCATACCGGCCATTTGGTCGGTGGGCACCCACCGGCTTTGGTGTAAAGGCCGTTTACGTTATATGTCCTGTGCCATTTCAATGTCCACAGCTCCTTAAGCCCGACTTTCCTGGCAGACCAATCCATAAAGACGGAACCTACAAAGCCGTCGTGCCGGTCAACGCAGACACGGTTCATTTCGTTTGTGCCAGGGGTATCGCCCGGCCCGGCCTCTGTCGGTGGAGGTTGGTCTGTTTCCAATGGCCAGGAATCAACCCACCAACTACCTGTGAAGACCGGCACAGTGTTCGCATATTTAGCATTCGGAGTGCCCCAGTGCCGCGACCTGCCCTGAGCGTCTTTATCCGCCCTGCCCCAGCCGTTGGTTGTGTTGCCAGACTCCTTGGATGCCGCGATATTTAATATCCAGCCATTGAGGCCGTAACTGCCCACGTCACCATCGTATTCCCATGCTGCGTATGACCACATTCCTACAGGGATATCCTCTTGGTACACCTTTGTGGCCTGCGGGCAAAGCCACATCTTCTTATCCTTGGAGTAGGGTTGCATGCATATTCTCCAGAACCTCCCGGCGCCCATGTTGTTCCGAGTGCCGTTAACCTCACCGCTGAAGAAATAGCTGTTGTTATCGTCGCAATACAGGTTGAACATAAGGCCCCACTGCCGCAGGTCCACCAGACAGGCACTCAGCCTCGCCTGTTTCTTTACCCGGTTGAGGGCCGGCATCAATATGGCCATCAATATCGCAATAATGGCAATTACCACCAGAAGCTCTATTAGAGTAAATGCCTTTCGCTTATGCACTTGGCTACCTTCCTTAATCATTTCTTTTACTGACTGCTCAACTCATCTGTTAGGATGCGCAGAATTGGCCTTCTGTTCCGTTGATGCTGCACTTTTCTGATTGCTTTTGCCCATTTTGATGAGGAAAGACAACATTCTTTAATCTAACTTTTTTGCGATACCGTGGCGGTTTACATTTGCAAAAGGACTTTCACGTAACTTTCGCCATTTTACCACCCGGCTAAATCCCTGTCAAGTCTTATAATTCTTTGTGACGACACATTTTTTGGAAAATCCGGCCTGTAAACACCCCCCGATTCTGTCTTACGCAGGCAAGACGCGGAGGCTGGAAGGAGGCCGGTGGGAGGGCATAATTGCCGGGACAGGATGGCTTGCGCCGGGGTAAAACACACCTAACCATCAGCAAAAAATAACTGGCATAAAAGGCAAATCGCTGATACAATAATGAAATAAGCAAGAATTTTGGAGATTTTCTTATGTGTGACAAATGCGGCTGCGGCGAAGCCAGCGGCGAAAAAACCTTCGAAGAAAGAGTTAAAACGGTAATCGAGATGGTCCGGTCGGCCTTGCAAAGTCATGGCGGCGATGTCGAGCTGGTGGGAACTGAAGGCGATAATACTGTTAAGGTCCGCCTGCAAGGGGCCTGCCAGGGCTGTCCGGGGGCTACGATGACGATGAAAATGGGCATCGAAAGAATTCTGAAGGAAAAGGTACCCGAGGTCAAAAAAGTTATCACCGTAAGCTAAACGCAGCTAACCCGCCGAGGGCGGGCTTGACTCCGTTTGGGATCCGCCCTGTCCGTCGGAGGTGGGTCGAAGGCGAAAGATATTTACATACTCTCTTTCTGAGCCAACCTGCGTAACGAATTGATAAGGCCCTGTGCTTTTCGGTGTGGCCAGATGTGCTATATTTTTGTGGAGCATAGCCTGCCTATAAGCCGTATGTTCGTCTCTGAGGCCTTCTCTGGTAGCCCACACGACGTAAGTAATATTCTGGTCGTAACAGGCCTTGACAAATTCTTCAGGGCTATCGGCTTTTGGCAGACCAACAATGTATTCAGCAACTTTGGGGGCGAACATCCTGACCGTGCCGGCCATATAGACGCCCATTTTTTCACCCGGCCTGGCATTGGCAACGAACCAATCTGCTAAAAGCGCGAACTCCTTATCCTGCTGGCCATCACCGATGAGGTTAGCAAGCGCAAACTGATTTGACACAATAATCAGGCACACCAGCGCCAATATGGAAAGCTCTCGCAAGAAATATCTGGGCGTGTAAACATAGAGCCGTCCGGCAAAAATAAGTCCCGTCAGTGCCGTTGCCACAAAGGGCAGCCAGACCGACCGAGGGCTGATAGCGGATATTTTGGGTAAGTACCGGACAAGTGAAACAAGCCAAACGGTGGATATTACCAGGACCAGGAGCTGTAACATAAGGGTGAGAGCCAGAGGAGTTCGTCCGTTTCTGTCTATAAGCCGCCAGGCGCTTTGCAGGCCAAACAGGCATATCAGCAGCGCTATCCAGAAAATGGTGGAATGGTATCTGGTGAGAGGATAGGGGTAGAATGCGTGCAGCAAAAAATACGGCACAAAGAATAGCAGCAGGACAAGGATTTCCCACCGGCGTTTGCATAAGCCGTAGATAGAGCCGAAGAAAAAGCCGGCAAGTGCAACTGTCTTACTTAACTTCAACAACATCTCTATAAATGCTTCACCTGCCCCCGGGTATGGCGTTAACAGAGGACGGAACCCTACCGTCCACAATAGTCTTAGATGCAGGAGGATGCCTGTCCTGTCCTTAACCGGCTGGGCGAATCCCTCGGCGTACTCTTTTGTGAATACATCGAAATAATGTGTCGTCCCCGGTTTCCAGGTCAGGAATGTCCCCAGCAGCCAGAGCGCAAGAGGAACGGTTGCCAGAACTGAATACGAAAGGGCGTGAATTCGCTGGCGTCTGTTTTCGCTATGTATCATATCCATTACAAAAGCCGCCATAATCAGTGCTGCCCCTTCATACCGCACCATTGTTGTGATTGAAGCAAAAACATAGGACAGATTTGAGCGCTTTAGGATGAAATAAAATGTCGCAAGCGAGAAAAACAAAAGAGTCGTTTCCACGATGGGCTCTCTGAGCATGTATATCACCCAGGGGTTTATTATGGCGATAATGGCAAACCAGAGAGCGGTCCCGCCGAAGGCGGGTCTGGTCAGGTGCGGGGCTTCGCCCTGCCCCAGGATTTTTTTGCCGACGAGCCAGAATAAGATTAGATTGAGCGGATGGAGAATGGCGTTGAGCAGCCAGCCGGCAGTCAGGCCGGGATGCTGCCCATCAACTAAATGGGAAAGGGAAACCTGAAGAAGACCGAGAACCGGACCCCATTTGAAACTTACAGGAAGCCGCAAAGAAAAAAGGTCCTGACCTATCTTGAAAAAGGCGGGGAAATCCGAAATGGGAACAAGCTTGTGACCAAAATACAGAACTGACTGATATATGCCGAAAGCCAGAAGCGCTATTAGCATAAAGAGCTCAAAGTATCTTTCCCGAGCGGCAATCGCCTGCGAATCTATCCGACCGACAGCATCAGCGGTGGTGCTTTGCGGTGCCGCTATCTTATGCCTTGATTTGAATTTTCTGACTTTCTGCCTGCTCATTCTTTCTCAGTATCAGTTATTTTCAATTGGTCAACCTTTTCCAGCTCGATTGTCTGGAACATACCCAGCAGGTCCATTATGGGGGATAATAAATATTCCAAAGCTTTAACTGCCGGGTATGTAAACGATGGGACCAGTTGGCGCAGAGACAAGCCGCCGCTAAGTAAGTAACGCAGAGGCGTATGGTTGCGGATGCTTACGATTCTCAGAGATGGAAACTCTTTTTCGAAAATCTTTCGGTCTCGCGTAAAGATTATCCAGGGCAATGCGTCGTTTCCCTGTGAGAGAGGGCCATGCTTATCTCCGGCAAGCTCCCATTTTGCCTGCGGGTCGAAAAGCTCGTGATGAAAGTTTTTGTAGATAAATCTTGACCAGCAGGTATTTGCGGGCTCAATCATAACGATTTTGCCGCCGATTTTAAGACATCGCAATGCCTCTTTGAAAAACCTTCTTGGGTCGGTGATATGATGAAGGACATCAATCATAAAAAAGGCATCGACACCGGCCTGCTCAAACGGCATATCAAGGGCCGAGAAAACCCTATCGACATTTGGTAATTCGAGGATGTCGGATGTAATCACATTGCCAATAATTTTTTTAATAAAGCCCCCGCCGCTGCCGAGTTCAACGAGGACCTTATTTTCGGGGCCCGCCTTCGCGTAGCCCGCTACGGCGGGCGAAGCAAGGTCGGATACCGCCCTCTGAAATTGTTTGTAAAAGTCGATACACAGCTTTTTCAGGAACAGCTTTTTTTGTATAATCTCGCTGTGCAATAAGGTGACAGCAGGGTCATCGAGGTTTTCGATGTCTCTTGTCTGGGGTAGTTTAAACCATTCAATTACTTTCATTGGTTGTCTCGATGCGCCTTTTAGTGCTTTCAAACAAGACCCTTATGCCCGGCTCATAGCTGAACCTGACGATATGTCGGCCGGGCGCAATCGCCACCGATTTGAATGTTCCGAAAAGCAGGTTAATTTCCGATGGCTTATCGTCCACGAAGGCCTTCCAGCCCCAGTCCCAATTATCAATAAAATTCAGGTAGCCCTTGACCGGTGCATTAATTTCCCAGCACAACTGGTCACCTGTATAAGATAATAGGTGCCCTGTGTCTCTGTACCGCAATGCGTCACGCAAAAATGATTGGACCGTGGAATGCTCTATGGATTCGGAAAAGAAAATTTTTCTTCCGTCTCGCACACCGAGCAATAACCTTCTCGCTTCTAACTGGTCTTCGCTTTCTTTGAGAAACTTGATGTATCGGTTGAAATACCAGTTGTCCAGGATGCCCACGTTGAAGTTAGGCCCCAGTGGAATCGAGTTTTTCTCGTCTGTCCGCGGAAACCTAAATGATGCTTCGTTTATTTTCGCCACATCAAGATTGATACGGTCCTTTTGTACCTTGCTTTGATACGTCCAGGTATGCGCGCCAACAGGCCACATCTCGATGGTCGCAATCACTACCAGAACAGCGAGCACCACCGTCAAAGAGCGGGTGGACCAGGGCGAAGCCCTGGAAGGGATCAGACCTGCCTTCGGCGGGAGCCGGATTAGTTTGCCTAAAATCAGAAGTAGCAAAATGATAATGAATGCTGCTGCACCGCAAAAAATAAACCATATACGCAGTGGTGACAGGGGGTCAAAATATTGCAGCCAATAGGGGTCGTAAATTTTATTGTGATAAAAGTAAAGTTGGGCTCCGAGCACCACCGCGTAGATTGCAACGGCCTTGATAACCGTATCTAACTGCCGCCAGAGGTTTTTAGCTGCCGGAATATTCTTGTCTGAGAGCATTAACTCAAACCGGTTGTAAGCTAACGACAGCAGCCATGCCAGAATTGGGACGAGAATGATATTGATGCGTCCCCAAACGCGCAAACTCGAAAAACCCGGTAGGTACTTCCACAGTAAAATAAAAAGATAAGAAGAGTGTCCGTAGCTGATGTAACTGATAAGAGCAATCCAGATAACGAAAAATCCTTTCACCCACCAGTCACCGGCCTCTGGTGAGACCGGGGGCACTTTCTCCTTATTAGAGTCTTCTTTGGCGCTGTGTGCTGGTACCTTGCTACAGAGCAAATACAGAAAGATTATTAAAACCCCTGTTATACTGAAGAAATACCATCCTTCTACCTGTGCCGCCGGTGGATATACCAGCGACCCGGCGGTGTCCTCAAAGTTGAATATATGTTGAGTCGAATAGCTGAAGTCCCGTCCTGTGCGGTCCGTGGTTTCGCTCATAAGGTTTTTTACGCCCAGCAGGTAAGGTCCGCATATTAGCAACACCGCGGCGCCGGCAACTGCTAATGTTCCTAATGCTCGGGTGAATTTAATCTGTTTTCTGCCCAATAATCGCGCACGCAAGGGCTTTAGTAGAAAAATAAGAAGGTATGGCACAAAAAGGAATTGTGAATAGTAGATGTAGTAAGGATAACCGGCTGTGCACAGACATATCATAAAAAACACTAGAGCGATTCCCGCCCGAATCGCGTCTTTCAATGACGGGCTGAGCATAATTTTCGTTAGTGCCCATAGCACCCACGGATACCAGGCAGCGGCGTGGACGGCGTTGGGAAATCTGATGATTTCCGTCATCTTGAAGCTCACCGACATAACCAGAGCAGCAAAGACAACTGCCCTGAGATTCGAATTCACCAGCCGCAGCCACGCGAATAGCCCCAATGCAAATATGGAAATACCCAGCACTGTGAAGACCTGGTGGTCCAGAGGGTTGTAACCGCCTGAGATTTTGTACCAAATCGCCAGCAAAAGATTGAACGGATAAAATACTTGAGCAAATGGGTTTGTGTAGAACGGAAAGCCCGCGCCCTCGGAAGGAGACCACAGCGGGAAACTAAAATTGCAAAGATGTGCTAACAGATATACCTTGTATTTATAATACAGCACGATAAAATCATTTCCTATAGCCGAGTACTCGTTGTGGATAGGGAAAATATGTCTGAACAAATAAAAAATGGGCCAGCAGAATACTGCAATGGGCAAGATAAATCCGGCAAGGCGTCGTGCCGGACTGCTTCCCCCCAGTGTCCTAAAAACAGACTTTTTGTCCTCCCCAGGAATCCTGTGTTCTGCTGTGCGCCGTTTCCTTTTTTGTAACTTCACTTGTCTGCCTTTTTTGCTTATGCCCGGTCTATCGGCTTGTTTCTTTGTGCTTCATGGGCGTTATCCAGGAGGTGCTCCAGAGTCGGAAGAGGCTGGGCTATAACGGCAATCTGATAGGAAAATAGACTCCTGGAAAAAAATATGAAAAAGCGATTGATATGGAGCAATGCACGCGCTAACCATCCGTCACCTAACGCAAGAGGAAATGGCGCCGGCACTCCGCATTTCTTTACAATTTCGTAACCGTTTATCTGAAGTGTGCGGCACAGTGACGAAAACGTGAACAACCGACAGTGGCCCATATCGAGGATGCCTCGCTTGCCATAGTTGAACTTGTTGAATAAAAGACTAATTCTCACAGGAAGAAAAGCGACGTTTCCCGTTGTTATAATAACTTCCGGTGCATCTTTTGAAAATCGCCGCCTCAAAGCTTTCAGTAACCTCTCCGGTGATTTCAAGTGCTCTATAATATCCAGCGCCATAATGTAGTCCACCTTGCCGAAATCGTCGCTGAAATCATATCGCTCGAGGTCAACCTCAAGGCATCTGTCGCTGTTTTCTTTAGCTAACGGCTGAATTTTCATATCGACCGATATGGTTCTGGTGTTCTTTTGTTTTAGCTTCGCCGCCATATAGCCGGGACCGCACCCGATATCCAGCACCGTCGCCCCTTCTTTTATCCGGTCGAGAGCAAACTGCTGGGAGCTTGGGTATCCGAATTTCTCCTGATAGCGATAGTTGGAGTCGGATTCGTAATCAAACTTCGGATGATAATATATCCCCATCCTGGTTGCTCTGGACAGCAGGCAGGAGTGGATT
>Ga0315295_10001112_pt1 | contig 23085 bp, 24 predicted proteins | sample YL17G14_0_MG_FD_204453 | JGI IMG/M metagenome (GOLD analysis project Ga0315295, IMG submission 204453) | Sediment microbial communities from Yellowstone Lake, YNP, Wyoming, USA - YL17G14_0 | ecosystem: Environmental > Aquatic > Freshwater > Lake > Sediment | place: USA: Wyoming | collected...
GTCTCGGTGGCGAGAAATGATGTCAAGACCTCTATTCGGTGGCGGTCTTCATGGGCGTGGCCACCGCCCTGTTCACTTCCACGATCTTCAAGTGGGCTCTGAAAGGCGTGCCGAGAAGAAGATCCGGGGAGAAGGAAGAAGGTTGCGGCGAGCTGCCTACTCGATAGTCTCTTGTCCCTGCATGTAAGGCCGCAACACCTCTGGAATGCTGACCGATCCATCTTCGTTCTGATTGTTCTCCAGGACGGCCACCATGGTGCGCGGCAGCGCTACCCCGGAACCGTTCAGAGTGTGGACGAACTCGCTCTTCAGGTGCGCCTCAGGTCGGTACTTGATGCGTGCCCTCCTGGCCTGGAAATCCGTGAAGCTGCTGCATGACGAGCATTCGAGCCACTGGTCGCTGCCAGGAGCATGCGCCTCGATATCGTAGGTCTTGGCGCTCGCGAAGCCCATTTCCCCCGTGCATAGCAGCATCACCCGGTAAGGCAGGTCGAGGTATCGTATGACGTCCTCGGCGTCGCAGAGCAGCGTTTCCAGTTCATTGGGCGAATCCTCCGGCAGCACGAACTTCACCAGCTCGACCTTGTTGAACTCGTGCACCCGGATGATGCCCTTCATCTCCGCGCTCCTGCCGGCCTCGCGGCGGAAGGAGGGCAGGTAGGCGGTGTAGAGAATAGGCAAGTGGTCCTTCTCCAGTATCTCATCCTGCAGAAGGTTGGTCACAGGCACCTCGGCCGTTGGATTGAGCCAGAGGTCGTCCCGCTCGCACCAATACATGTCATCCTTGAGCTTTGGATACTGCCCGGTGCCGACGACCGCGGCGCGATTGACCACTATGGGAGGGAAGACTTCAGTATAGCCCTGGTGCCGGTGCAGGTCCAGGAAGAAGTTGATCATGGCCCTCTCCAGACGCGCTCCGTCTCCCTTGAGCACATAGAACCCGCTTCCTGCCACCTTCGCTCCCCGCTTGAGATCGATGATGTCCAACTCTTCGCCCAGCTGGATGTGGTCTTTGGGTTTGAAATCGAACTTCCTCGGCTCGCCCCCGGTGCGGATCAAGACATTCTCGGCTGGACCGGCGCCGAGGGGCACGCTCTCCTGCAGGAGGTTGGGCAGGTTGAGAACGATCTCGCTCCTGGAGGACTCGAGTTCGGCCACGCGCTTCTCGATCTCGGCGATGCGGGAGGCGACCCCTTTCATCTCCTTGATCTTCTTCTGCTTCTCCGCGTCTTTGAGCTTGGATATCTGCTCGGACACGGTGTTGCGGAGGCGTCTCAGCTGGTTTCCATCCTCCACCAGCTTCCTCCACTCCGAGTCGACGCTCAGGAAAGAGTCCAAAGCATCCTCTGGATAGTTGCGGTTGCGCAGCATGGCGCGGATGCGGTCCGGTTCCTCCCGGATGAGATCGATGTCTAGCATATCCCGACCTCGGTCAGGTTGAATCGCCTTTGGCGACATAGAGCTTTTCGCTGCAGAGCAGGACCGTATTGCCGCGCACTTCGATCAGGCTGACGCCCGCTCTATCCGCCAAATCCCGTGCAAGGTCCTTCTTTTCCTGGGAAGAGGAGGCGAGCACCCTGACCTTCACCAGCTTGTTCTTCTTGATCTGGTTCTTGACCTCTTCCACCACGCCCTCGGTCAAGCCGCCTTTTCCGATGTGGATGGTGGGCGCGAGCTCCGTGCCCATTCCCTTAATTTCCTTTTTGCTCTTGGTTTCCATGTCCTTTCCTCCTCTCCTTGATGTAAGGGTGGCGGCGGAAGCCCTCGCAAGCGAGGCAGTGCGTCACCACCCTTCGTGACCGCAATCTGACCCGGCAATTCCGGCCGGGGACGAGGGGCGTCAGGCAGTGACGACAGTACAGGAAACCCTTGGGCAAGCGGATGTTCGTGCGCATGCTGATGTTCCTAGCCATGCCGAAGTAGCGGCGGCTCCTTTCCAGGTTGCCCCCCAAGGCCTCCGCTTCCGACATGCGCAGGAGTATCTCGATGCGCTCCTCTGCCACATCCCTTATCTCTCGGTTCGTGATTCTCCGTCTGCTCACTGCCTCATCCTCATTACCAAACGGTTCGGGGCTTCTGTAAACGCTGATCGATATAATACCTTGCCCGGTATAGAGTGACCTCAGGCTCGGGGGCCGAGAGCCGCCCCGCAGCCTCGTTCCGATCGATGCTGGAAGGTCGTATTTCCGACCGAGTTCACTACTCCATCAGGCCATCATTGTTATATACCCCAATCCTAATGTAGGCACCCCTTAGTGGATTCATTTCGGTGATGTCACATGGCAAGGAAGCCAGCAAGGATGTATACGCAGATCAGAGGACAGGCCTATACCCGTAGAGAGTACATGGGAGGCGTCCCTGCCTCACGCATTACCCAATTCGACCTCGGGAACCCCAACGGAGATTTCCCGATCGAGTTCACCCTCCGCGTCAAGGAGACGTGTCAGATCCGTCACACCGCGTTGGAAGCAGCCCGTATCACTGCCAACCGCTTGCTGACCAAGAAAGCGGGGGCGAGCAACTTCTACCTCAAGATTCGTATCTACCCGCACAACGTGCTACGTGAGAACAAGCTTGCCACCGGCGCAGGCGCAGACCGTATCTCCAGCGGCATGAGGGCGGCATTCGGCAAGGCGGTCGGCTCCGCGGCCCGGGTGCATTCCGGTCAGCCGATCATCACGGTTCGGGTACCAGTGAGCGCAGCGCCAGCGGCCAAGGAAGCTATGTGGTCCGCCGCCATCAAGCTCCCCACCCCCTGCTACGTGCAGGTGGAGAAGGGAAAAGAGCTTCTGGTCTGAAGCAGCAAACCATTTAACCCGTTCATCTCCTCTTCTTGCCGTTCATGTACGACTTTCATTTGGCCGATGTGGCCTCCTTCGTCCTCCGACGCAAAGCCAGGCTAGTGGCATTGCAGCTGCCCGAGGGGCTGATCGCCCAAGCCCGGGCGATGGTGGAGGAGCTGGAGAAGTCGACCGGGGCGAGATTCTTGGTGCTCGCCGATCCCTGCTACGGCGCGTGCGATGTGAACCTGCAGTACAAGGAGTATTCGGACGCCCTAGTGCATTTCGGACATTCGGAGATGCCCTCTCTCCAGACCGACGAAGGCGTGATGTTCGTTGAGGTGACGGCCGATTGCCACGTGCTGGAGCTCGTCCCGGAGGCGGCGAAGAGGCTTTGCGACCGCGTGGGATTGGTGACCACGGCCCAGCACATCGGCAAGCTGGAAACGGTCAGAGCCGCGCTGGAGAGAGAGGGAAAGCAAGTGTTCGTAGGACGTGGAGATGGACGGATCAAGCACCCCGGACAGGTGCTGGGGTGCAACGTGAGCGCTGCATCCTCTCTGGCAGAGAGAGTGGACTGCTATCTCTACATCGGAAGCGGGGACTTCCATCCTCTGGCCGTTTCCCTAGGAACAGGAAAACCTGTAATCGTCCTGGACCCTTTCATACGCCAGATCCGGGACGTGGACGAACTGAAGGACCGCATCCTCCGGCAGAGGTACGGTGCCATCGTTCGAGCGGCGGAAGCCCGATCGTATGGCATCCTGGTCTCCTCCAAGCCGGGACAGAAGCGTCTGGCGTTGGCGCAGGAGCTGCGAGCCAAGCTTGATTCGAAGGGCAAGAAGGTGGTGATCCTGGTGGCGAACAACATCGACCCAGATCGTCTTGCCAGCTATGGCCTGGATGCTTTCGTCTCCACCGCCTGCCCGCGCCTGGCGATCGACGACTATATGCGTTATAAGCAACCCATCCTCACTCCCAAGGAGCTGGAGATCGTCCTTGGCGAAAGAAAGTGGGAGGACTATGTTTTCGACAGCATCTCTGTCTGATGCAGGACCGCCGTCCGGGTAGCCTTGCGACAATCATAATAGTCGCAAGCGCGTTCATTTCTTCGATGCTCAGTCCCGAGGCCATCCTGACGAAGGCGAGGAGTCATGATCGGCGCATCGGCATAGGCGCCGTCGAGGATGTGGAGAAGGTGGAAGCCAGCGCCTCGATAGCCAACGCTGCCGACTACGGCAAAGTGAAGATATACCGCGATCCGGACGAGCTGATCAAGGCGTTGAAGAGCGGTGAACTGGACGCAGCGGTACGTGGAAGTCTCGACTCCAACGCGGTCATGAGGGCGATCAAACGCGAGTTCTCAGTGGACCACGTCTTGCGCATGGCGATCCTGCAGCCCCGCGTGGGGAAGGTGTTCTTCTTTGCCCCAGTAGGAGTGGACGAGGGCAACAGCGTTGAGCAGAAGCTGGAGCTCGTGACACTAGGGGCGAAGTTGATGAGGCAGATGGGCGTGGAACCCAAGGTCGGGGTCCTCTCCGGAGGTCGCAAAGGCGACCAAGGACGCAGTGCAGTGGTGGACCGGAGCCTGGCCGAGGGGGAGGAGGTGGCGTCCAAGGCCAATGCCATGGGAGTATCTGCCAGGCACGCCGAGATATTGATAGAGGATGCAGCCAAGGACTGCAACATGATCATCGCGCCAGACGGGATCTCCGGCAACCTCATCTTCCGCACCTTGCACTTCTTGGGCGAAGGCCGAGCGCTGGGGGCGGTGGTGCTGAACATCGACAAGGTGTTCGTGGACACCTCGCGAGCGAAGACCAGCTACATCGATTCCATAGCTCTCGCCTCCGCACTGGTGGGCAGCAAAAAGATATAATAAGGCCGAGGTTGTGCCTCGGTCGATGAGATTGGAGATCGACGGCCGGGAGGCAGGAATCAAGTTCTCTGCATCCCACATGATCCCGGGGCATAGCAAGTGCGGCCGGTTGCACGGGCATTCCTATAACATCAAGCTGGTGCTCCACGGTGAGAAGGGTGAGAGGGGCATGGTGGTGGATTTCCTCACCGTCAAGCAGACCTTGCGGGCCATCGCCGAAGAGTTCGATCATCGCGTCATCCTCCCCGGCAACTGTCCCCATCTGAAGCTCAAGTTGGGCGAAGAGGTGGAGGCCACCACCCAAGGCAAGCGCTACATTTTCCCGGCGGAGGACGTGGTGATCATCGATGCGGAGGAATCGAGCACGGAGGAGATGGCGCGGGTCATTCTGGAGATGCTGTTGCAGCGCATGACCTTCCCAGCGAACGTGAAGGAAGTGGAGATCGGGATCTATGAGGAGCTGGGCCAGAGCGCCTTCGCTTCTCGCAAGCTGAGGTGATCCCTTGTCAAAGGTGGTCGTTCTTCTGTCGGGGGGATTGGACTCAACGGTCACCTTGGCCTACGCATTGGCGTTGGGGGAGGAGGTCGTGCCCATAAGCTTTCGCTATGGCCAGAGGCATTTACGCGAACTGGAGGCAGCGAAGCAGGTGGTCTCCCACTATCGCCTGAAGCAGCACGTGGTGGTGGACATGGACCTATCTGCCTATCGCACCAACGCGCTGACGTCGCCGGAGGTGGAAGTGCCGCTGGGAAGAAACATCCATGATATAGGCGGAGACATCCCCACAACCTATGTCCCTGCCCGGAACATCATCTTTCTGAGCGTGGCCGCCGGTCTATGCGAGAGCGTCGAGGCCGACCGCATCTACATCGGCGCCAACGCGGTGGACTACAGCGGCTATCCCGACTGCCGGCCGGAGTTCTTTCAGGCGTTCGAGAGGGTGCTCGAGGTCGGCACCAGGCGCGGTGTGGAAGGAAAACCCGTGCGGGTGATCGCTCCGCTGCTGCGCAAGAGCAAGGCGGACGTCGTTCGCTTGGGAAAGGAGCTCGAGGCTCCTCTCGAGCTCACCTGGTCTTGTTACAGAGGAAGGGCGAAGGCCTGTGGCCAATGTGACTCCTGTCTACTTAGATTGAAAGGGTTTAAAGAAGCTGGTTATGCGGATGAGATCGAGTACGAGGGGTCAAGATGAAGGTCAAGGAGATCTTCCGTTCCTTGCAGGGGGAGGGGGTGCTCATAGGCACCCCGACGACGTTCGTGCGCACGGTTGGCTGCAACCTCGACTGCCACTGGTGCGACACCAAATATGCGAGGGAAGGGGGCGAGGACATGTCCGTGGAGCAGATCATGCTTCGAATAAAGGAGCTGGACACGCCTTTCATCTGCGTGACCGGCGGTGAACCCCTCTTGCAGAAGGACACGATCAGGTTGCTCAATCTGTTGGTGGAGAGGCTCTACCAGGTCACTTTGGAAACGAATGGATCCCTGCCTCTGGACGATGTCCCGTGCGCGGAGAACATGCTCATCTCCATGGACATCAAGTGTCCGTCCTCGAGCATGGAGGAGCGCATGCTATTCAGCAATATCGAGCTGCTCTCGCCCGCCGACCAGCTCAAGTTCATCGTGGCGGACATGGACGACCTCAGTTACGCGGAGAACATCCTCAAGACCAACACGGTCAGCTGCAATGTCATCTTCACCCCTGTGGGCGGAATGGACCTGGAGCCGATCGCTCGGTTCGTGCTTGCCAGAAAGATCAATGCCAGGGTATTGCCACAACTGCACAAGCTCATCTGGGGAGAAGAGCCAGGAGTGTGAACTGGACCCGTGCTACGACGCACCCCGGCACATCCTGACAATGATTTTATATAAGGATTCGCTAATTCGTGAAGCAGCCGATTGAGGCCTAGCAATGAGTGCAAACATCCGTAACCAGGACCTGCTTTTGCGCTTGCTTCCAATCTCATTGCTGTAGAGCCCCTCGGTTCGGCGCCTGGTTCTATCGGGCCGGTGTCGGTCTGAAGGTGAATTGAATGTCTAACAAGCCTGACAAGGGTTTCCCGGAGAGAAAAGGGATATACACCAGTCACTTCAACGCCATAATCAGCCATGCTGATGTCCCGGCGCAGGTGACGATATTCGACACCACGCTCAGGGACGGAGAGCAGACTCCGGGCGTGGCGCTTTCGTGCGAGGACAAGCTGCGCATCGCGGAGCTGCTGAGCGATCTGGGCGTGGACGTGATCGAGGCAGGCTTCCCCATCATATCAACGGGAGAGAGGCAGGCGGTGAAACGCATCGCCGCCGCTGGACTGAAGCCTCGCATCTGCGGGCTAGCACGATGCCGGCAGGAGGACATCGATGCGGCGATAGACTGCGGACTGGACTACGTGCACACGTTCATCGCCACCAGCGAAATACACATGAAGAACAAGCTGAAGATGACCCCGGACCAGGTCAAGGCGAAGGCGGTCGAGTCCATCGAATACGCCAAGAGCCATGGCCTGACGGTGGAGTTCTCCTGCGAGGACGCGACCCGGACCCAGCTCGACTTCCTGAAGGAGATGCATCAGGCGGTCCAGGGGGCGAAGGTGGACAAGATCAATCTCCCGGATACCGTAGGGACGATGTCCCCGCAAGCGATGGAATACCTCATCCGCGAGGTCATGCCCATCACCAAGGTGCCACTGAGCATCCATTGCCACGATGATTTCGGTCTAGCGGTGGCGAACTCCCTCGTGGCCGTGCATAGCGGCGCGCGACAGGTGCATGTGTGCGTGAACGGCCTGGGCGAGAGGGCGGGCAACGCCTCCCTGGAGGAGGTGGTGCTCGGTCTGCTGGCCTTCTTCGGCGCACGAACGAACATCGACACGCGCAAGATCGGCTTCATCTCGAAGACCGTGTCCCGGGTGACCGGCGTCCCCATCCCGGACAACAAGGCCATCGTAGGCAACAACGCCTTCGCGCATGAATCTGGAATTCACGTTCACGGTGTGCTCAAGGACCCCAGCACATACGAGGCCATGTCCCCAGAGCTGGTGGGGATGCAGCGCTCCATCGTCATGGGCAAGCACACCGGTGCCCACTCGGTCAAAGAAAAGCTGTCCGAGTACGGAGTGGAGGTGGGCGAGGAGCAGCTGACCAGGGTGGTGGACGAGATCAAGAGACTGGCGGAGAGCGGCAAGCACGTGGACGATGCGGAACTGGTCGCCCTGGCATATCACTTCGCTGGCCAAGAAGGGGACGCACCGCGCAAGATAAAGCTTAAGGAATTCGCCGTCTTCACCGGGGTGAACATCACTCCCACCGCCGTGGTGGCGCTGGAGATGGACAACGAGGTGCATCGGGGTTCCCAGACTGGCATTGGTCCGGTGGACGCCGCCCTCAACGCCATCCGCTCCGTCCTGAAGGACAAGGTCGCCCTAGAGGAGTATCGTCTGGCGGCCATCACTGGCGGAAGCGATGCGCTTTGCGAAGTGAGCGTCAAGGTGAGGCTGGACGGGGATGGCAAGATCATGTCGGTGGGAAAGAGCGTGGGCACTGACATCGTGAATACCAGTGTGGAAGCGACCATCGAGGCCATCGACCGGCTCTACGCGCGAAAGAAAGCTCATGGAAAAGGGTGAAGATCCATGGCCAAGGCCAAAGGCAAGACCATTTCCGAAAACATCCTATCGAAGAAGTCGAACAGCGACGCCTATGCTGGCGATATAGTGGATGCGGAGGTCGACTTCGTCATGGTGAACGACGTCACCGGCCCGCTCGCCTTCCGTGAGTTCGAGGAGCTGCACTGCGAACCGAAGCGGGAGAGGATAGTCCTGGTCCCGGATCACTTCGTCCCGAACAAGGACATCGCTTCGGCCGAGCAGGCGGCAGAGATGCGCCGTTTCGTCCGGCGCTGGAAGATCAAGAACTACTACGAGGTCGGGCGAGGGGGCGTTTGCCACCAGGTCATGATCGACGAGGGGTTCGTGGCACCAGGACGCCTAATCGTCGGCGCGGATTCCCACACCTGCACCTATGGCGCGTTGAACGCCTTCGCCACCGGGGTAGGGAGCACCGAGGCGGCGGCGGTCTTTGCCGAAGGCAGGCTATGGTTCAAGGTGCCTGAGTCCATCAAGGTCTCGCTCTCGGGGAGGCTGGGCAAATACGTCATGGGCAAGGACCTGATCATCAAGCTCATCACGGACATCGGGGTGGACGGAGCGAACTACAAGACCCTGGAATTCGGGGGAAAGGGGTTGGCGCATTTCCCGGTGGCGGACCGTTTCACCGTTTCCAACATGGCCATCGAGGCCGGGGCAAAGGCGGGCATCTTTCCGGCCGACTCGGAGACCATGCACTTCGTTCGGCAGCATGCGAAAGGCAAGTACCAGGCGGTAGCGCCTGATGCTGAAGCGCATTATGTGAGAGATATGGACTACGACCTGACGGAGCTTCAACCGATGGTGGCCATGCCCCACCTACCGGAGAACGGGAAGCCGGTCAGCGAAGTGGATGTGACCATCGACCAGGCCTTCCTCGGCTCTTGCACCAACGGACGGATCGAAGATCTGAGGATCGCCGTGGAGATCATCAGGGGAAAGAAGGTGGCCGAGAGCGTTCGCATGATCGTCGTCCCGGCGAGCTCGCTCATCTACCGCCAGGCGGACGAGGAAGGGCTGCTGGTGGAGTTCGTGAAGGCCGGGGCGTTCGTTTCCGGTCCGACCTGCGCCGCCTGCCTGGGTGGGCACATGGGCGTCCTAGCCAAAGGGGAGAGGTGCGTCAGCACCACCAACCGCAACTTCATCGGGCGCATGGGGCACAAGGATTCGGAAGTGTATCTGGCAAGCCCGGCGGTAGTGGCGGCGAGTGCCATCGCCGGTCGGATCGTGGCGCCAGAGGGGGCGTGAGGATCATGGCGGAGATCATGCGAGGTAGGGTATGGAAGTTCGGGGACCACGTGGACACGGACCAGATCATTCCCGCCGAGAGGCTCACCAGCGACAACAACGACCGGCTGGGCATCTTCATCTTCGAGAAAGCCCGGCCTGAGATCGCAGGCAAGATCAAGAAGGGCGACATCATCGTGGCGGGGCGCAACTTCGGTTGCGGTTCCAGCCGGGAGCATGCGCCCCGAGCGCTGCTGCAGGCGGGCATATCCTGCGTGGTGGCTAAGAGCTACGCAAGAATATTCTACCGCAACTCCATCAACGTGGGGCTTCTGCCGGTGGAATGCATTGTCGATGCGAACGAGGGCGACGAGTTGACCATCGACCTGGTGAAGGACAAGATCAAGAACCTCAGGACGGGAAAGGAATGGAGCTTCCCGCCTTTCCCGCCCTTCGTGAGGGAGCTCATCGACAGGGGCGGCCTGATGGCCAAGATCAAGGAGGCGAAGAGATGTTCAAAGTAGCGGTGCTGCCAGGTGACGGCATCGGACCGGAAGTGGTGAACGAGGGACTGAAGGTGCTCAAGGCGCTAGAGGAGACGCACCAGGTGCAGTTCGACTTCCAGGAGATGGAGATCAACTCGGAGCGGTATCTGCGCACCGGCAAGCTGTTGACGGATGAGGATGTCGAAGCTCTGCGCAAGTTCGACGTCATCTTTCTGGGAGCGATAGGCGACGACCGCATTCAGCCTGGAATCCTGGAGAAGGGCATCCTTCTCAAGCTGCGCTTCACCCTCGACCAGTACGTGAATCATCGTCCTGCACAACTATGGAAGCCGTTCGGTCGCCTAAAGAGGGATGTGGACTTCAAGATCGATGTGTTCCGGGAGAACACCGAGGACTTCTACATCGGAGCGGGGGGCAGGTTCAAGGAAGGTGCGGGCTCCATGACCCTGGACATCGAGCGAGAGCTTTACGACCTCAGCATCGACCTCGAGGCCACGGCCAGCAATACCGACGACTACGCCTTCGAGATCGGTATCATGTCCAAGAAGAACGTGGAGCGCTTCGCTGCCTACGTCATCGAGCAGGCCAAGATGGTGGGGGAGAAGAAGATCACCGTGGTGGACAAGGCCAACGTGCTCAGCAACATCTACTCCATGTGGAGGGAGGTCTGGAACGAGAAATGCAAGCAGGCGGGCATGGAGGTGCAGTACATGTTCGTGGACGCCATGTCCATGGCATTGGTCAAGAACCCGGACAAGTTCCGGATCGTGGCCACGCCCAACATGTTCGGCGACATCCTCACCGACCTGCTGGCCGAGGTCACCGGCGGACTTGGATTGGCTCCAGGTGGCAACATCAATCCCACGGGCCTGAGCATGTTCGAGCCAGTGCATGGCTCCGCTCCTAAGTACAAGGGGCTGGACGTGATCGATCCGGTGGCCACCATCCTGGCGGCCAAGATGATGCTGGACAACTTGGGCAAGCCCGAGCTTGGCGACAAGGTGGAGGAAGCCGTCCGTCGCACGTTCGCCAAAGGTATCTACACCCAAGACCTGGGCGGCAAGGCAAGGACGCACGAGGTCGGGGACGCGGTGGCAACCGAGATCAGAAAGATGTGAACGGGGCGTCCAGCCCCAAGAAATCGTTCCCCTTCGCTTTCCTTACTACGAGAAATCGACCCGTAGCGATAGCTCGCGCGGTAGGTACATCGGTCGGTTGGGCATGTCCCCCACTTCCGCTTGCACCCGCTGGACCAACTCCTCCATGGTCATGTCCACGTTCCTGTTCTGCGCTCGGTCGTAGACGCTCAGGGTGGCGGAAGCCATCTCTTTTTCCCCGATGACCACGACGTATGAGACCCAGTCCTGCTTGGCCTCCCTGACCTTCTTGCCCACGGTCTCGCCGCGGTCGTCCACGCCCACCCGGACCTTGGCCTTCTGGATTACGTCGGCGAGTTCCCTGGCCTTGGGCACATGCTGCTCGCCCACGCTGAGCAGGCGGACCTGTTCTGGCGCCACCCAGGTCGGCAGCACTCCAATCTTCCCCTCGGCTTCCATCTGCACGGCCGTATCGAGGATGGTGTAGACATAGCGTTCCAGGGTGCCGATGACCGCCGTGTGCAATATGATCGGGTACACCTTCTGCCCCTTCTCGTCCGTATAGGTTATCCCGAATCTCTTCGCGTTCCCGATGTCGATCTGCACCGTGCCGATCTCTCGCGCTCGCTTTAGATCATCCAGGATGTGATATTCGATGTTCACCGTCCAGTAGTAGTTGATGCCTTCGGGGTAGAAGTGCAGCAAAGCCGGCCTGTTGTGCTTATGCACTATGCTCATGAGCATGTCCTTGTGCTGTCGATAGGCATCTTTGGAGGAGAAGTTCACCAGCATCTCGTAGTCCCGGCCCAGCTTCTCCGCCTCCTCATAGATCCTCCCGTCCAAGTTCTCGAACCATTTCTCGGATTCGGGGATGTCCTTGCAGATGACGTGCAGGTCGGGCATGTTCATGCGCCGAGTGCGGAAGCAGAGCATGGTCTCACCGGACTGCTCCAGTCTATAGGCATCCGCCACTTCGAAAGCGCCATAGGGCAGCTGCTTGTAGGAGATGTTCCAGTTGCGCATCATGGCGAACTGCTGGTGGCAGGCCGCGTAGCGCATTACGAAATCACGCTTCTCGCCTGGTATCATGTACAGGCGGTCGCCGAAGAGGGCCGCATGCTCCTTCACCGGCGGCTCATCAAGAGAGAACATGTTCGTTCCCTTTACGGTGTACAGAGGCAGGCCGAGCTCGTTCACCACCTTGCTGGAATAATCTGAGACGAGGTCCATGATGAGCGCGCCCTTGGGAGTGAAGCACATGTGTCCCACATCGCTCATCGACTCCCACTGGATGCCGAACTTCTTGCACAGGCGCAGGTACTTCACCTCGCCAGGCAGAGGCTGCTCCTTCTTCAGGGCTTCCTTCTGCATCATGACGCGGAAGCACTCGCTGCCACCCTCGAACTCCTCCGGGTCGTGCTCCATACCATCAGGGGTGAGGACAATGAAACTCTCCTTGCCCCTCGGCTCAGCCTTGACCTCCTCTCCTATGATCTCTCGTGAGAGCTCGGACAAAGGATGGCCCTTGCAGCTGATGCGGAAGGCCTTGTACCAACCGAAGGGAGCGCGCATCACCTCCACGTCCATTCCTTTGAGCTTGTTCTCTAAGGCTCGCAGCATCTCCTTAGCGGTCTTGGGATCGGAGAGCTGGGGGCTCAGGTGAGCGTAGGGGTAGAGCATGATGCGCTGGGCATCGATCTGCCTAGCGGTCGCAGCCAGGTCCTTAGCGGCCTCCAAGGCCACCTGTTCGACCTTGCCCTCGTCCTGCTTCTCGACGGTGATGAAAGCCACGAGGACCTCTTCGAGCCTACCCTTACGGTGGTCATCGTCGATCTCCTCGGCCACGGGGGTTGGCTTCTTGACCTCGAACTCCATGTAGTCAGCGTGGATGTAGAGGGTCTTCATCGAGTCCGAAAGTAACGGTTGTCGGATATTTAAGTTAGAGGCGAAGGCTAGTCCTCTCCACGCCTTCGTCCCAGTTGGCAAGGTTTATAAGAGGAAAAGGGATTCGCAGGGAAGTATCAGCATGATCTCCAAGAAGCTCAAGCGAGACGTTCTGGCGGCGGCCAACGTCACCATCATCGTCCTCGTTGCGGTCCTCATGGTGAGCGCCAGCAGCGTCGTCATCCTCTTGGTCCAGGGAGGGAACAGCTCGCAGGGTCTGAACGTGAAGAAGGTGAACGTAGGGGACGTCATCAAGGTGGACTACATCGGCAAGCTCTCCGATGGTAGGGTGTTCGACACATCCCTCTACTCCGTGGCATCGGACGATGCTCGCTATCCCAAATCACTCACTTTCCAGCTGCGCCAGGCCAGCCAATACCAGCCTCTCCAGTTCACCGTGGGCGCTGGATCCATGATAAAAGGCTTCGATCAAGGGGTCGTTGGTATGACGGTGGGACAGACAAAGGTCATCGCCGTCCCGCCGGAGAAGGGCTACGGACCCATGGACCAGAGCAAGCTGAAGTATGTGCCCTTGACCCAGGTGACCTCGGTGTTCGAGTACATGAACTACAGCGTCTTCACCTCTCGGTACGGGGAGGCGCCGGTGGCGTTCAAGGCCGTGGTGGACCCTACCTGGCATTGGGAGGCCATCGTCCTCAGCGCCGACTCGAATGCGGACCTGGTGTGCGTGATGAACTCGCCGCGCTTGGGGCAGAGGGTGGCGATGTATGGAGAACCCCTTGGCAGTCCGTCCACTGGCTGGTATGCGGAGGTCACCTCTATCGACTCCACCGCCAACGGCGGGCAGGGAGTGATCCAGGTGCAGCATCTGTTGACCCCTGCTAACGCGGGCAAGATCAAAGGCGTCGGACCGGGAGCGAGCACGTTCATAGTGGATATGGTGGACTCGGCGGGAGGCACCTTCCGGATGAACTACAATGGCGAGCTGGTGGGCGTAACGATATACTTCACGGTCACTATGGTGGCATTCGTCTCGTAATCCAAACCCCTTTTACCTCTCCTTGACTTTGCACTGGATAGAATTCTAGTCAGCCGCTTGTCGGTCATTTCAGATCGCACTTTATCGGCGGGTGCTTCCTCCGCCAAAAACTGACCGCGAATGAGATGGCGATGATAACGATGATCAGGATCAGGGTAACGGTCTGCGCCATGCCGCTGGAGAGGTAGACGAAGAAGAGGTTGCTCATTGCCAATATGGCGCCGTACTTGAGGAAGCCCCCGGCGAAGGTGTACAAGACACATTTCTTGTAGTTCCACTTGAGCACGGCCGCGAAAGCCCCGATAAAAGGCACCACCGGCGCAATGCGATTCACCAGCACCACCTTCTCATCCCTAACAATGAGGAAGCAGGTGTAGCGCGTGATCATGTTCTGGATCCAGCGTGGCACCTTGATCTTGGTCACGATGAAATAGAGCGTGCTGAAGCCCAGGAATTCCGCCAGCAAGATGATTGCCAGTATCGCGCCGGCGAACCAGGCTTGAGGATGGACCATGAAGACGATGACCGTGAACAGCTCCGGTAGGGTGGGAAAGACAATGGAGTCGATGAAGAACAGCAGGAAGAGGCAGATGAGCAGACCCTCGATGCCCAGAGGCGAAAGAAGATCGTAGATCCACCCCCCGATGTCAAACATTCGAGCTAACTGAACTCCTGCTGGGTATTATTGTTTTCGTCTCGGATGCTGGGAAAGAGGCCTAGGGACTAGCTCAATAATATATCCGGACAAAACGATGACCGGGCCATCTCGGTGGTCAGTCTGAAGGTATGCATGCTCGACCCTCTGTTCTTCCCCTATTTCGGAGGCACGGAGAAGGTGGTACTGGAAGTGGGCAGCCGACTGGTGAGCAACCACGGATATCAAGTGCAGGTGCTCACTTCCATGATCCCCCAAGCAAAAGGGGTGAAGAGGGAGACGATCCAAGGCGTCGAGGTCATCCGCTCCCCATCCCTCTACTTAGAGCGTCTGCCAGGCTTCCTGCCACCACCTTACACGCTGGTTCCACGCCTGAATGCCGACCTGAAGCGGGAGTGCGGAGGGGCGGAGATATGCCATGTGCATAATCGCTTCTGGTATTCGCCTAGGACCTACTTCACCGTCAAACGGTCGTTGAGGTCGCATCTGGTGCTCACGATACACAACGCCCGGCCCAGGAACATCTCCAAAAGAGTGGACTATTGGGGCGGGGTCTTCGACCAGGTCATGGGCCGGATGGTGTTCAAGAGCTGTGACCGCATCAATTGCGTGAGCAAGGCGGCCATGGAGGACACCATTCCTCCCGAGCACCGACACAAGTGCACGGTGGTCTACAACGGCGTCGACACCAAGCGTTTCCGGCCAGGACTCGACACTAGCGAGGTCCGCGAGAAATTGAGGATAGGACCGGGGCCGGTCGTGCTCTCCAATGGCCGACTGATCGAGCAGAAGGGCTTCCCGGTGCTGCTGAAGGCCATGTCCATGGTCCGGAAGGAGGTGAAGGACGCTCAATTGGTCGTCATCGGCAAAGGCCCATTGAAGAGCATGCTCATGCGGGAAGCCGCGAGCCTAGGGATGCGGGACGAGGTGCATTTCATCACGGGCATACCGGAGGAGGAGATCCCCAAGTACTACTGCCTGGCCGAGGTGTTCGCTCTAGCCTCTCTCTACGAACCGAGCGCGGTGGTGCTCTACGAGGCGCTCGGCGCCGGAAAGGCCATCGTGGCCACCTCAGTGGGAGGAAACCCGGAGATAGTGTCCGAGGACTGCGGCTTCATCGTTCCGCCGAGAGACCCATACAGATTGGCAGAGAAGTTGCTTCTCGTCCTCAAGGACCAACAGCTGAGAGGTAGACTGGAGGAGGCATCCAGGAAAAGGGCGCTGAGTCACTTCGATTGGGATGTGATAGCCAAGGAATGGGTGCGCTCCTACGAGGCTTTGGACTAGTTCAGTCCAGCCCGACCCGCCGGCGCTTGGAGCGGATCGCCTGCTCGTACACTTCCACGAGCTTCCTGGTCGCTCCGTGGATGGAGAACTGCTCCGCCCTCATCCTGGCGTTCCGCCTTAGGCGATCGTCGGCCGCCAGGGCAAGCTTGATCACCCTGGCCCATTCACCGGGTTCTTCCGAGAAAAGATAGCCGTCCTCCTTGTCGTGGACGATCTCCGCCACCGCCCGGTAATCGATCCCCGCCACCGGTTTGCCGCTGGCCATGGCCTCCAGAGCCACCAGTCCCTGGGTCTCGAACTTCGAGGCGATGGTGAAGACATCGCAGGCGGCGTAGTAGGAAGGTAGCTCGTCGTCCGGAACGAAACCGGTGAAGATCACCCTTTCCGCAAGGCCCATTTCCCGGCTCATCCGCACATAATGGTCCTTGGCCGGTCCCTCCCCTACGACCAACAGCACTGCGTCCCGGTCATCTTGGCTCAGCTCGGAGAAGCCCTTCAGGACCAGGTCCATGTTCTTCTCCCAGGCGATACGTCCCAGGTTGAGGATGACCCTCTTCCCCTCAAGACCATATTTCACCCGGATGACCGAACCATCATTTCTTGGATGGAATCGTTCCGAATCCACGCCCGTGGGGATTACCTCTATCCTTCGCATATGCGGCGCATATCGCCTCAGCTCCTGCTCTATGGCCATGGTAGGCGCGATGACCGCTTCCGAGCGCTGCAGCAGGCTGCGCAGGTAGATCCATATCAATCGGCTCACCATCCCATCGGGGAAAGGCGTGAAGTTGTAGTACTGGGCCGCGTCGGTCACCATGGTGTGGAATGAAGTCACCACAGGTAGCTTGAGAGTGCGTCCTGCGAACATGGAGCGCAAGGCCATGAACAGCAGTCCCTGGGAATGAATGACATCGACGTCCAGTTCACGCAGGAGCTCGCATTTGTTGGTCGGGAACAACGGAATGCGATATCCGGAGTAACGGCTGAAGCTCATGGACCGGAAGTAGCTGACCCCTTCCTCCTTGCACTGGCCCGGACCGGGATCGGGCGCGAAGATGAAGACCTCATGCCCAAGGCTCCTGAGCTCGGCGCTGGTAGTGAGGACTGAGGTCACCACCCCATCGCGGGAGGGCAGATATGTGTCCGTGAACATCGCGATCTTCAATCGCACCACCAATCAGCGGATCGCTCTCTTCAGCTTGCGGAGCACGTCCTGGGGGTCATGTCCCAACAATCTGATCATGGCTTCTTTCCCCACTCCACCCCGGTCGAAAATCACGTCAGGCACCTTCCCCGTCCGCCCGATGGCGGTCCGAGTACCCCATTCCATGGTCTTCTCTCCCTCAGGCTCATCCTCCCGATCGAAACTGGTGACCTTCAGTCCGGATCCCTTCATCTGTTCCACGTGAGTCTCAGAATAGCGTAGGTTGATGGCCGAGCGAACGTCTGGATCGAAGCGCATGGCCGTGAGCACGATCCTAGAGACGTGCCTTGACGCTCCGAAGGCGAAGCAGCCCGACCGTGCGACCTTCTTTCCTGAACCGACGATCCTGCCTTCAAGCGCGCAGACATCCTCATAGTAGCGGGCTTGCGGCAGAGCGTAGACGAAATTGATGCCCACCTCTGGCACCCATTCCCGGGATAGGATGCGTTCCAGCTCTTCGGTCGCCTCCTTGAGCGACAACATCACCGAGTATCTTTGTTCCTCCCTTCTCAGACTGGCCAGGGGGTCCGCGATCTCCAGCCCCTTGCCGACCGGGTAATGCGATTCGATGGCCTCGGCGATGCGCCCCTTGGCCTGCACCACCGCTTCCTTCAGCTCGATCCCCTTCGCAAGGTAGGCTGTTATGAAAGATGATAGGTCGCACCCGCTCCCGTGGACCCTGATTGGGATGCGTGGATAGCGAAGCTCGGTGAACTCGTGGTCGGAGTACAGAATGTCGACGGCCGCCTCCCCCTCGAAGTGTCCGCCCTTGAGCAGCACTGCTTTCGGGCCATGGCGGGAGATGCGTTCGCACGCCTTCCTAGCATCCTCCTGATCGGCGATCTCGAGGCCTGAGAGGACCTCCGCCTCATGGCGGTTGGGGGTTACGCAGCTGGCCAGGGGTAGCAGCTCCTCCTTCAGAGTCTCCACCAGGTTCTCCTGATGCAGCGAATCCCCCACTCCCGCCACCAGCACCGGGTCTACGACCAATGGGAATCCTTCCCCCTCGAGCCTGGAGGCTACGAGGTGGGCAATGCCCCTATCATAGAGCATGCCGGTCTTGACCGCTTTGACCTTGGCATCGGTCAGCACCATCTCCAGCTGCGACCGCACGTGTTCCAGGGGAAGAGGTAGGATGTCCGAGACCCGCCTGGTATTCTGGGAGGTGACGCAGGTGATGACCGTGGCGGCATGCACTCCCACCGCGGCCATGGCCTTGATGTCCGCCTGGATGCCCGCCCCACCGATGGAATCGGAGCCGGCTATGGTGAGAGCCACGACCATGAACCTCTATCGACTCCAGCGATTTAAAGTCAATCGCGCCAAGAGGAGGGTTCGTCACGGAAAAGTTAAGTATTCTCTGCCTCATCAAAATGCTAATGAAGGCCATTAGCGGGCATTTTGTGCTGAAAGGCAGAAAAGACTACCGCGATATAGCCAAGGTGTTCCCCGAGGTCCTCACCACCTTCCTAGAGGAGACGGACCAGATGCCCGAGGACAAGGAGGTGCTGGAGATGTTCATCCACCTCAACCAGGTGGAGCTGCAGCGGAACGGGAAGCCAGAGGGCTACAACCGCAAGGGCCGGATGAGATTGGTCTTCCCATTGACGCGCAAGGAATTCTACGTACGGGGCATGGCCAGCAGCAGCGAAGTGGTGAGGATAACAGAGAAGATCAGCAAGATCCTCAGCAAGGGCGGAGTGGACCACGAGGTGGAGTGGAACGCCCTGTCCTCCGTCGTAGAGTGATGCTCCGGGGAATGGCATGCGTTCCGAAGACATGGCATGGAAGAAGCGCATCGATAGGTGCGTGGACGACCCCCATTCCCTGGACGGGATGCGGGCGGCCTTCAGGACCACGATCGACCGCCAAAAGGAGAACGTTTCGAAGATATCGGACCTGGAGGGGCGGAGGAAGAGGGCGAAGGACGTCCGTCGCCTCTCTCTTTTGGACGGGAAGCTCTTGGCGCAGGCGATGGAACGCATGCGAGCGAACCGTCTACGCGTGCTCGGTCCCTTCTCCAAGGCGGAGGCCCAGGAGGCGGTGCTGCGCGAGCTCGGGGATGAGGTTCTGGTCGTCAAGTCGAAATCCAACGTCACCAAGGAGATAGAGCTCACCAAGTTCCTGGAGAAGCGCGGCAAGAAGGTCATCGAGACAGATGCCGGGGACCGCATCATTCAGATCGCCGGAAGGAAGCCAGCTCATCCTACTGGTCCGGCGGTGGACCTCACCCGCTACCAGGTGGCGGAGATCCTGGGCAAGCACTTCGGAGAGAAGATCGATCCCGACCCGGAGAAACTGACCCACATCATCAGGGATGAGGTCCGGTCGTACATCGAGATGGCGAAGATGGGCATCACCGGCGCCAACTACCTGACCGCCGAGGAAGGGGCGGCGCTCATAATCCACAACGAGGGAAATGCGGCGGAATGCGCCCGCCGTCCGCTCAAGCACATCATCGTAACCGCCACGGACAAGGTCGTGCCCGACCTGGACGAGGCCATTAACCTGGCAAAGCTGCAGACCTACTACGCCACTGGCAAACTGGTCAGCCAGTATATCAACGTCATCAGTGGACCAAGCATGACCGCGGACATCGAGAAGAAGACCTTCCACGGCATGCACGGGCCGGAGGAGGTGGTCGTGGTGTTGGTGGACAACGGACGTTCCTCCGTGCCTGACGAAGAAGTATTGGATTGCATCAACTGCGGCAGCTGTCTTCTCCGTTGCCCGGTGTATGACATCGTAGGGAAGGAGTTCGGAGGACCCGCCCACCTGGGGGGGAGGGGCGTGTGCTTCACCGCCAGCACCGACTCCATGGAATCCTCGGTCCAAGGCGGTCTGGCGCTGTGCACGAGCTGCGGGCTCTGCACTGAGATGTGCCCGGTGGGCATCGATACCCCTAAGCTCATGCGCAAGACGAGAGCCTCGGCAGTGATGGGCAGGGGTCCGTTGGAGCCGGAGCATGACATGCTGGCCAAGAGCGTGCGCAACTATCACAACCCCTGGATGCAGCCCAGGGCGATGAGGGCGAAGTGGGCCCGGGGATTGGAGCTGAAAGACAAAGGCCCGGTGCTCTATTTCGCCGGTTGCTCGCATTCGCTTCTCAGCCCAGAGGTGTCTCGAAGCACCATCGCCCTGCTTCGCCGCGGCGGTTTGGATGTTTCCTATCTTGCCGAGGAGGAACCGTGCTGCGGTTCAGTGCTTCAGAAGACAGGGCAGCGAGAGGCCTACGAGCGGGTGCGGGACGAGAACATTAGAAAGTTATTGGCATCTGGCGCCAGCAAGGTGATCACCGCCTGCCCTGGTTGCTTCAATGCCCTTTCTCACTTTCGAGAGGAAGTCGATGGATTCGGGATAGAGGTCGAGCATATCACCCAGACGCTCGCCCTTCTATTGGAGGAAGGCAGGCTGCGCTTTCACGGTGCACCTGTCAAAGTCACCTACCATGACCCCTGTGACCTAGGCCGTCACGGCAAGGTGTTCGAAGCTCCCCGGAACATATTGAGGTCGATGCCCGGGGTGGAACTGGTAGAGATGGGCGAGAACCGCGCTCAATCCGTGTGCTGCGGTTCGGGAGGAGGCGTGAAGACCGCCTTCCCTCGGCTGGCGACCTCCATCGGCGCGAAGCGCATCGCTCAGGCACGGGAGACGGGAGCGCGCCTTCTGCTGACCGCGTGTCCGTGGTGCGAGGCGAACCTGCGTGATTGCCAGAGTGATGATGAGAACAAGCTGGAAGTGGACGACCTAGTGAGCTTCCTGGAGTCGCGGCTCATTCCTTCGTGAGCAGTCGGGAGTATGCGCGCAGCAGTCTCCGCTTCTCCTTTCTTGCCTTGGCACGAGTGGCAATGACCTCATCCTCCGCCCGTTCGATCTGCCTGCGCACGGCCACGGGCGAAGTCCCTCCATAGGAGCACCGCCGGTCTACGCAGCTCCTCAGCGGAAGCACCCGATAGATGTCTTCCTCGATGTGATCGCTGAACTTCCGCATCTCTGCCAGGCTCATCTCTTCCAGTCTCTTCCCCTGGTCCATGGCTTTCCGTACCACTCTGCCAGTGATCTCGTGGGCCGTCCGGAAGGGGATGCCCTTGATCACGAGATAGTCCGCGAGCTCGGTGGCGTTCAGGTAGCCCCGCTCGCAGGCCGTGAGCATCCTCTCCTGGTCGAACTCGACCATCGAGAACATGGCCTCGGCAATCTCCAGACTGGGCAGCAGCACGTCCAAGGTTGAGAACGTCAGCGCCTTGTCCTCCTGCAGATCGCGGTTGTAGGTCAATGGCAATCCCTTGAGCAGGACGAGCATCGAACCTAGGTCCCCGATGACACGGGCGGAACGTCCACGCATCAGCTCGGCCACGTCCGGGTTCTTCTTCTGCGGCATTATTGAGCTCCCAGTAGCGTTGGCGTCGCTCACCTCGGCGAACCCGAACTCAGGCGAGGACCAGATCACCAATTCCTCGCTCATGGAGGAGAGATGGGTCATGGTGCTGGCACAGCAGAACAACAGCTCTGCCGCAAAGTCGCGATCGCTCACCGAGTCCATGGAGTTGCCTGTCGGGGCCGCGAACCCCAAGGCTTTGGCCGTGTAATGTCGGTCGATGGGGTAGGTTGTGCCGGCTAGAGCCGCTGCTCCCAGGGGACTGAGGTTGAGCCTTTGGTAGGAATCGAGGAAGCGCGAGGCATCGCGCTGCAACCGGGCTTCATGCGCCATCAAGTGGTGCGCCAAACTCACTGGCTGAGCGTGCTGCATGTGCGTGAAGCCGGGCATCACGGTCTCCAGGTTCTCCTTTGCTCTCTTGATGAGCGTGAGCTGCAGAGCCCCGATCAGCTCCATTGCCTCCAGGGTCGCATCCCTCAGGTACATGCGTAGGTCCGTCGCCACTTGGTCATTGCGGGAGCGGGCGGTATGCAGTCTCGCCCCTGCCTCTCCGATGCTCTCGGTGAGCAGGAACTCGATGTTGGTGTGGACGTCCTCCAGCTTCTCTGAGAATGTCAGCTGTCCTTGCTCGATTTGCTTCAGGATGGAACGCAATCCCTTCATTATCTTGTCGACATCGACCTGGGGCAGGATGCCCTGCCGCCCCAGCATTTGTACGTGGGCCATCGAGCCCACGACATCATACCAGGCCAGGCGACGATCGACGGAGATGGAAGAGGTGTATGCGAGCGTCTGATCACTCGCTATTCGTCTGAATCTCCCCGACCACAGGACCTGTTTGCTCACCTTCTTCCACCTTCTCCTTGTGCGCTGCGGCGACGGTCTTCAATGGCAGTCCCCAGACATAAATGAAGCCCTTGGCGCAGCTATGATCGAACTGATCCCCTTTAGCATACGTCGCAAGTCCGATATCGTACATGGAGTATGGCGAAGTGCGTCCCACGACCACTGCGCTTCCCTTGAAGAACTTGATCCTGACCGTTCCAGTCACATATTCCTGGGTCTTCTCCACGAAAGCATCGAGCGAAACCTTGAGCGTGCTGAACCAGAGCCCATCATACGCAAGCTGAGAGTACCTCTGCTCCACCCCCTGCTTGAACGCCAGTACGTCCTTCGGAAGCACGAGCTTCTCAAGGTCCCGGTGCGCCGTTATGAGGGTGAATGAGGCAGGGCACTCGTATACCTCTCTGGACTTTATTCCGACCAGCCGATCTTCTATGTGGTCGATGCGGCCCACCCCTTGCTTCCCCGCCCGGGCATTCAAGGTCCTCACCAATTCCACCGGCTTCATCCTCACTCCGTCCAAGCTGACCGGGATGCCCTTCTCGAAACCGATCTCGATATAATCTGGCTCCTCAGAGGCATCGTTCGGGGAGCAGGTCCACTCGAACGCATCCTCCGGCGGCTCGTGATAGGAATCCTCCAG
>Ga0315295_10001113_pt1 | contig 23083 bp, 18 predicted proteins | sample YL17G14_0_MG_FD_204453 | JGI IMG/M metagenome (GOLD analysis project Ga0315295, IMG submission 204453) | Sediment microbial communities from Yellowstone Lake, YNP, Wyoming, USA - YL17G14_0 | ecosystem: Environmental > Aquatic > Freshwater > Lake > Sediment | place: USA: Wyoming | collected...
TTCAGGAACGTGATGTCGTCTTCACCGAGGGGACCTACGAGCCGCTGATCTACTACTGCCGGACACCCGTCACCTTTCATTCGCTTTTTCCGAACCTGATCTCGGACGAAGCAGTTCTGCGCGATTTTCTCCGGGAGAAGTCTGCAGGCGCTCACCGTGTATGGCTCGTCACTGCGCGGCTCTGGGATCTGGATCCCGAACGAAAGGTTCTTCGCCTGTTCGAGCAGTACTTCATTATGGAAAAGGAATCCAACTTCGAAGGCGTTGATTTGTTTCTGTTTCGCAAGAGAGAGGAGAGTCAGACTTGAGACTTCTGATAGTCCACTCGAGGGCGCCCGAATACGCGGCACTGATAGAAAAGAGCCTCCCGAATCTGGAGATCATCGCCGCCAGGAGCGGGCGGGAGGTTCCCGCTTCCATGAAGGGCATCGACGTCATCCTTGCATGGCGGTTCCCGAAAGAGCTTCTCAAGAGGGCGACTCATTTGCGCTGGCTTGTCTCCACCGGCGCAGGCGTGGACCACCTCCTGATACCCAGCCTGCCTGAGGAAGTTGTAATTACAAAGGCGCCCCCCATTTTCAGCCGGCCCATCACCGAATATGTGATGGGATACATTCTCTATCTGACGCTGAACATCGAAGAAGTCGTTTCAAACAAGAGGAGAAAAGTCTGGGCGGCACCGCCGCGCGCAGCACTCTCCGGGAAGGTCATGGGCGTGCTGGGAATGGGCACGATAGGCACGGAGGTTGCGAAGGCAGCCAACGTCTTCGGCATGAGGACGTGGGGGGTGAGAAGGACTCCGAGGCCGTCCCCTGACGCCGAGAAGGTATTTGGAAAGAACGAGCTGGAGAGCTTCCTTCCACACGTGGATTTTCTGGTCGTGACTCTGCCGCTCACTGAGGAGACGCAGAATCTCATGGGTGCGCGCGAGCTCTCACTGCTCAAACCCGAGTGCTGGGTGGTAAACGTGGCCCGCGGCAGGATATTCGACGAGGAAAGTCTCGTGAGTGCGCTTCGGGAAGCAAGGCTAGGAGGCTACATCTCTGACGTGTTCGGGGTCGAGCCGCTACCCGAGACGAGCCCACTCTGGGAGCTCCCCAACGTCATAATAACGCCTCACTACGGCGCCATCACGCCGCCAGAGGAGTTCACGCCCTACTTCGTGGACAACGTGCGCAGGTACCTCAGGGGGGAGCCGCTCCGATACAAGGTGGATCGAAAGAAGGGGTATTAGCACGACCCCGGGGAGTCCAAAGGGAGAAGCTCGCAGCGAAAGTGGGGTCGCCGGCGGAACTCGTCCGCAAGCAACCCCACTTTTCATTCACAAGCTCTTTCACTTTTTCTGGAGTGCCTTCTGCACCGCGGCGTTAGGTACTGCCGGGAACTGGCCGCGCGGCGCGGGCGATCCAGTCAAATAGAATAACATCATGTCAATGTCGGTCACGTTTTCGATCAAGAAGACGGGCGTGAAAATGGGCTCTCCATACTGGTCAATATAACCATACAGCCCGATCGGCTCGCTGGGCATGTCACCGGAAAAATCGAGTTCCCGGTTGTGGTTCGTGTCCATGAAGCAGAGCACGTAGAAGCACGCCATGGGCAGAGGAATGGTCGTGTACGGGCCGGTGCCGGACGGGATTATGCCGGCCAGAACGGGCTCACCCCCGCCGGAGCTTGGGTCTTCGAGGAAACAGAGCACGTACGTGGTGTCAGAATCGGTCACCTCCGGCCGCTTGGAAACGTCGCCGGAGATGGTCGAAAGCTGGACCGTGCGATCAAGGGAGAAGTTGATGCCGGAGCGCACCTGGCCCGCCTGAACGCTTATCGGGTCAGCCACCCCATCTCCGTTCGTGTCATAGAGACCCGCCGGTTCACCAACGTCCGGACCGTTGTCCCCGTCCATGTCCATGAAGGCTCCGACATAGTACGTGCCCGGCGCCAGGGGGTAGACGTCGTAGCTTCCGGGCTCGCTTATCTCAGCGTCAGCCGCTGACTGGTTGAAACACGGCTGGGTGAAGACGCCTATGTTGACGTCCGCGTGCTCAAGCGGCCCGGAGTAGCTTATCGTTCCTGCTATCCCGCCCGCGTTGCCAGTCACAAAGCCCCACATATGGTCAGGCGAGAGATGATTGCCGGAAACGTCCATCGCGCCGACGTCGACACGACAAGAGAATCTTGCGTAGTTTGTCAATGGATCCGAAGGCGTGAACATCATCTTCGAGTCTGTGCCGTCCCAACTGAAGGTGCCGTATATCGTGGGGTCCCCGGGCACCTCCATCCACATGTCGAAATTGCTCTCGACCGAAGGCTTGTCCATCTTCTCGCTGAACTCGACCGCTATTGTCTTGTTCACGCCGATGCCGATCTCACCGTCATAAGGGTCGGTACTGGCTACCACTGGCGGGTTGGTGTCGGAGCTGGTGGTGCCGGTGAACGAGACCGTCTGCGCGGCCATCGCGTTTCCAGCCACGTCCTTTACAGCGGCGGCCGTAAGGTCGTAGGTGACGGCCGACTGGCTCTCGGTCTCGAGAGCCACGGTCTTCTCATCGGAAAGGAGCACCGCGTTGAGCACCCGCAGGGTGTCCGTCGTGCCCTGCTGGATTATCAGGTAGTTGGCCTTCGTCTCAGCCGAGATCTCGTCCAAGCTCTCGCTGAAGAGGGCGTTCACGTGGTACTGGTCAACCGCGCCGGCCGAGCTGAGGGACGGCGCAGTGGTGTCGGACTTGGGTTTGGACGTGCTGTCCTTGGAGCAACCGGCGATCCCGAGAGAAATCGATGCGACTGCCAGGGCGAGCGTGATGCTCGTGAGAACCTTGCGGGACATGTCTGCCTCCTTTGCCTCCTGCGTGGGTTCTTGCGCCTCGTAACGATGGTTTATGTCAGGCCTGTCTCCTGTGGACTTCCGGTCGGCAAATGCGGCGTCCGGTGTGGGACATTTCCCGTATTCCTCACCTCGTCGGGCAACGTTCAGTTGCCAGCCAGCATCTTGTTGCCGACCCTTATCATAGTGTCGGCTGTCGGTCAATCGGACTTCAATGTATTTTGAGCGCATTTCTTGACGCTGCAACGCCCGCGTGCTAGCATGCCGCCAAAGTTGGAGCGGCAGAGATTCACTGTCCGGCTTGCGAGCCGGAGACATGCCGGCCGCCGGGCTGCCCGAGTTGGCACTGCGCAAAGTGCAGATTCTTTGACGCGCGGCACGTGTACTGGGACCAGTGTTCCACGTCCACGACTTGGTGCTGGTCCAGGGATGGGTACCTCACTTCCACAGGCTGGGGTCTGCCGGCCGCAGCGCTCACAGGGAGAGTCTATGAGGATCTGTTTTCTTGGCGACGGTTCGATGAACCATGTTGCCAGGTGGGTCAACTACTTCGTGGACAGAGGGCATGAGTGTTTTGTGATAAGCCTCGAGAAGGGGCAGACGTTCAAGTGCCCGTTCCACTGCGTGCCGATGCCCTCTTGGCTCCCGCCATTCGCGAAGTACCCGCTTTCCGCCCCCCTCGTGTCGAGTCTCATCAGGAGCTTCAAGCCCGACGTGGTGAACGCGCTTTTCATCCCGAACTACGGGTTCGTCGCGGTCATTCTCGGCTGTCACCCGCTTGCCGTGACGACGATGGGGTCTGATGTTCTGATCGTCCCCAGGAAGAGCAAGTTCCACAAGTGGCGCACTCGCTACGTTCTCGCTAGGTCTGACCTTGTGACTTCCGATGCCTGGATGATGACAGAAAAGATAGTACGTTTCGGCATGGACCCGACCAAGGTGCTCACTGTTCCCATGGGGGTCGATGCCGGCATATTTAACGCAGACGAACGGGCACCCCATTCTTTCAAGGAACCCATACTTGTCAGTTCCAGGCAACTCGAACCTCTCTACAACATCTCTCAGCTGCTGGAGGCCACCCCTGAGATTCTGAGGACCATCCCGGGTGCCAGGTTCGTCATCGCGGGAACTGGCTCCGAGATGGAGAGGCTCGTGGACATGTCGAGCCGCCTCGCCATTACGGAGGCGGTCAGCTTCCCGGGTTGGCTCAAGCCGGATGAGCTGGCCGCGCTTCTGAAGAAATCCACCGTGTATGTTTCCACCTCCACCTCCGACAGCACGTCCGTTTCCCTGCTCGAGGCCATGGCCTGCGGCGCATTTCCCGTGGTCAGTAACATCGCGGGTAACCGCGAATGGGTGCAAGACGGCATAAACGGCAGGCTTTTCCGCCTCGGAAGTCCCACCTCGCTTGCCCAGGCAATAGTCGGGGCGCTGTCCCAGTCCGAGTTCGTCGCCGCGGCTGTTCAGAAGAACAAAGAGATCATCGAGAAGAAGGCCCTCTGGTCAGACAACATGACGCTCATCGAAAACGCCTTGAAAATGCTGGTCAGTTGAACTGTACGGAACGGTTTGCGTCTGTCGTGTGGACTCGTCCCGGAGTCTCGGTACGTCTTATTGCCCCGAATGCTCCGGGAGGCGTCCGCGGCGGGGTCGGTTTTCGGATTGCCCAGGGTGGAATATGAGAGGCGCTCGCCTCTGGTCGGTACTGGCGGCGGAACGCACCATCGCGTCTGATGGCTCAGAAGAGGGATGCAATTGAGGCCGCCGCGAGGCGGGCGAAGGACGAGGGCAGCACCCCTATCAGAATTGTGCCCAGCACACAGATGGCCAGCGCTATCCGTCCCGCGTGAGACTGCGAAAGCTGCACGGGAGCTGTCTCTTCTTTCATGTACATGAGGAAGACAATCCGCATATAGAAGTAAACCGACACGAGACTGTTTAGCACTCCGATGATGGCCAGTCCGACGTACCCTGTCTTCACCGCCGCGCTGAAGACATAGAACTTAGCGAAGAAGCCAGCAGTCGGCGGAATGCCCGAGAGTGAGATCATGAACACTGCCATGGCCGCCGCGAGCGGGCCGTGCCGGCCGGCCAGCCCCGAATAGCTAGAAATATCTAAAACCTCGCCTTCTCCCTTCCGGAGCAGCGAAATCACCCCGAAGGCGCCCAGTGTCATGAACGCGTATGAAAGCAGGTAGAAAAGCACGCTCGAGTATCCTGCCTCGCCCGCGGCAGTGAGTGCCACAAGCAGGTATCCTGCGTGCGCAATGCTTGAGTAGGCCAGCATTCGCTTGATGTTCGACTGGGAGATGGCGACCACGTTACCGAGCGTCATAGTGACGACGGCCAGGACCCAGAGCACACCAGACACATTTGACTGCATGGACGTAAGGCTCGCTCCGAACACCCTTATAAACGCGGCGACCGCGGCGGCCTTGGACATGACAGACATGTATCCGGTGATTGTCGTCGGCGCGCCCTCGTAGACGTCGGGAACCCACATGTGGAAAGGCACCGCACCCAGCTTGAAGACAAGCCCTATCAGCAGAAGCGCCGAGGCGGCCAGTGCCAGCAAGCCGTGCGAATGATGGGCCGCGAATGTGTTAGAAGCAGCACCGGAAGCTGCGGCAGAGCCCAGACCAGATGCAGGACCTACTCCAGAAGCAGACTCCATGCCGAGACCCGACCCCAAGCCGGATCCCAGGCCAGGGCCGACCCCAGACCCGAACATTTCTCTCAACCCGGCGTACGTTGTGCTCCCCGTCACGCCATAGAAGAGAGCGATCCCGTAAAGGAAGAACGCCGAGGCGAATGCGCCCAGGACGAAATACTTTACCGCCGCTTCTGCCGAGACCTGCCTGTCCCTGAAGAACCCGCTCAGGACGTAAAGCGAGATGGAGAGGATTTCGAGCCCGAGGAAGAACGTTATCAGTTCGGTGGCAGATGCCATGAGCATCGCGCCGGAGGTGGCGAAAAGCATAAGCGCGTAGTATTCGCCTCTCTCGATGCCCTCTTTTCTCGCGTACACGGACGAGAGCAGGATTACGAGCCCCGTGCCGAGGAGAAAAACTAGGGCGAAGAAGGAGGAGAATCGGTCGAGACTTATCACACCACCAAAACCAGAGACCTCCTCGTTCCAGGAGGCGATCACTGCCATCGCGGACAGGAGCACGCCTGCCAGCGCCAGCCAGGAAAGCGCCCGCTTCTGCGACGCGGGAAGCCAGAGGTCGGCAAGCAGCACGCCTATTGCCGAGACGACGACCACGGTAAAGGGAACCGCCGCTGCGAATCCCATTTCCCAGAGTCCTTGTCCGGAAGCGTACGCGCTCAAAGCTATTCCCTCTTGTTTGATGTCACGGTCACAGACGTGGTATCAGTCACGCTGTGTGAACTAGCGTGGAGCATGGCGCCGGAAGTCGAGAGACCAGCCGCACCAACGGGGTTATTAACGCCTTCAGAGAACGTTGTCTGCTCACGGAACATGCTCCCTTCGCTTTCCTCGACGACCTCAGCGCCGTTCACTCGCTGCAGGACCGCGTCCACGGAAGCGTGCATCCTGGAAAGGAAGAAACCAGGCCACATCCCAATCCAGAACACCAGAACCACTATCGGAATGAGTATCCATTTCTCTCGCGCGCTCACGTCCGGAAGAGCCGGTCCGCCCTTCTGCTTCGGCTCAACAAACATCACCTGCTGGAACATCCACAGCATGTAGACCGCGGAGAGAATCATGCCCACCGCGGCGAACGCTGCGAACGGCACGCTCTTCAGGAACGCTCCCACCAGTACGAGGAACTCGCCAGCAAAGCCGTTGAGGCCTGGAAGAGCGATCGAGGAAAGCATCACCACGAGAAAGAGCGCGGCAAAAACGGGCATCGTTTTCCAGAGCCCTCCGAAGTCCTCCATCATGCGGCTGTGCCGCCGCTCATAGAGCATCCCGACTATGAGAAAGAGCGCGCCCGTACTTATACCGTGGTTTACCATCTGTAGGATGCCGCCCTCTATGCCCTGCACGTTGAAGGCGAAGAGCCCCAGCATCACAAGACCAAGGTGGCTCACGCTCGAGTATGCCACCAGCCTCTTAACGTCCTTCTGCGCGAATGCTACCAGGGCGCCGTAGATTATGCCCACAATCGCGAGTACCGAGACCACCGGAGCGGCCGAGATAGACGCGCTCGGGAAGAGCGGGAAGCAAAATCGGAGCACGCCGTAAGTCCCCATCTTGAGCAGTACGCCGGCCAGGAGCACGCTCCCGGCCGTCGGGGCCTCCACGTGCGCGTCGGGGAGCCACGTGTGGAACGGGAACATCGGGACTTTTATGGCGAAGCTTATGAAGAACGCAAGAAAGAGCCAGAGTTCCACTCCCCCTGGAATCGCGGTGCCGTAGAGCCTCATCAAATCGAACGTGTACTCGCCGGTCGCGCCGTGGTGGATGAAATAGAGCACGAGAATGCCGACGAGCATGAGAAGGCTTCCGGCGAGCGTGTATATGATGAACTTGACGGCCGCGTAGACCCGCCTCGGCCCGCCCCACATGCCGATGATCAGGTACATCGGTATCAGCATCGCTTCCCAGAAAACGTAGAAGAGAAGCAGGTCGAGCGACACGAAGACTCCTATCATGCCGGTCTCGAGGACGAGCATCGCCATCATGAAGCCCTTGACGCGGCTCGTGATGGAATACCAGGAGGCGGCGATTGACAGCACCGTGAGGAAGGTGGTGAGCAGCACCAGGAAAAGACTGATGCCGTCGATTCCGACGTGGTAGCTTGCGCCGATGGATTCGATCCAGGGGACCTTCTCCACAAACTGCATCTCAGAGGTCGAGCCCACAAAACGCGTCAACAGAGGTATCGAGAGCAGAAAGTCGAGAAACGCGGCCGCCAGGGCCACAGAGCGTATGGCTCTGTGCCCGCTCGAATCCATGAAGGCGATGACCATCGCTCCTGCAAGGGGCAGGAATGTGATCAACGATATTAGGGGAAGACCGTTCATGTGTTCTTAGGATTCTCCGCAACACGTCGACATAGCATTCGTACTGTCTCCAGTGCCGCTACTGATTCTGCCATTCTGGTGGCCCATGCCTCTCCTGTCCCTCCACCTTCTCTGCCGTCTATCACTTCTAACAACTCTGGCACCCCGTTCGCCTTCGCCATCCCTCTCGTCCATATTGCCCGGGCGATGTCGCCTCCCGACTACCTCGTCAGCCAGAACAGCAGCACTGCCACGGCGCCCAGCGCGACAGACAGGGCGTAATTTTGCAGGTGTCCGCTCTGCAGGCGTCTCAGCGCCCTGCTTCCCATTTCGACGGCGCTGGCCGAACCGTTCACCGCACCGTCAATCACGAGCGCATCCAGGTAACGCCACAGGCCCGCGGCCAGGGCCACAGTTGGCCTCACAAAAATCGCATTGTACGCTTCGTCGACGTAGTATTTGTTGAACACGACCGAATAAGCTCTCTTGAACTTCTCCTTCAGTCTCTGCGGCAGGTCCGGAGATGTGACGTAGAACCTGTGTGCGAGCGCGATTCCGACTACCGCAATCGAGACGGAAACGAGTGCCATCCCCAGTTCGGAAACCGGGATGTGCGCGGCGTGTGACGCACGTCCGGCGAGGTCGGGCACACTGCTCGTTGTACCGAGGCCCGCGGGCGCGTGTCCGGCCACGGCGTGTGACACACCCACGGCTGCCGCATGACCAGCAACGCTGGGTGACGCGCCCGTCGCGTGTGCTCCGCCGCCAGCAAAAACGGGTCCCAGGAATTCCTTGAAAAAATGGCGCCCGAAGAGCATTGGGGCTCCCACCAGACCACCTATCGTGGAAAGGACCGCCAGACTGGCCAGCGGGATGTCTATCGATAGCGGAGATTTGTGAACTTGCCTCCCGTGCCGAGGCCGTCCGTAGAAAACGAGAAAGAGCAGGCGGAACATGTAGAATGAAGTGAGAAGCACCCCGACCGCTCCGACCGCCCAGAGAAGCGGTCCTCCCGCCTGGAGAGTGTCCCACAGAATCTCGTCCTTGCTGAAGAATCCCGAGAACGGGAAAATCCCGGCGATGGCGAGCGAGGCCACGACGAACGACCAGAACGAGACCGGGAGCTCCTTCCTCAAGCCCCCCATGTTCCGCACGTCCTGCTCGCCCGAGAGGGCGTGGATCACGGCGCCGGCAATGAGGAACAGGAGCGCCTTGAAGAAGGCGTGAGTCATGAGGTGGAAAACGCCCGCTGCGAATGCGCCCACTCCACACGCGAGGAACATGTATCCGAGCTGGCTTATCGTGGAATAGGCCAGCACGCGTTTAAGATCGTTCTGGACGAGACCTATCGAGGCCGCATAGACGGCGGTCGCGAGGCCTACCGCGGCCACCACTCCCATTGACACGGGCGCAAGCACGAAGAGCGCGCTGCATCTCGCCACCATGTACACGCCTGCCGTGACCATCGTGGCGGCGTGAATCAGGGCGCTGACCGGCGTCGGGCCCTCCATGGCGTCCGGGAGCCAGGTGTAGAGCGGGATCTGGGCAGATTTTCCCGTGGCACCCATGAAGAGAAGCAACGTTATTCCTGTGATTACGCCGGAACCCACCGGGAACAGCTGTCCCGCCTGTGAGAAGACTGCGCCGAAGTCGAGCGTCCCGAACGTCTTGAAAATGAGAAGTATCCCGAGGGCGAAACCGAAGTCACCGATCCGGTTCACGATGAAGGCTTTCCTGCCCGCGTTCGCCGCCGACTTCTTCTCGTACCAGAACCCTATCAGCAGATATGAGCAGAGCCCCACCGCTTCCCAACCGATGTAGAGAAGCAGGAAATTGGCACCGGATACCAGGGTCAGCATCGAGAACGTGAAGAGATTGAGATAGATGAAATATCTACGATAGCCCGGGTCTTCGGCCATGTACCCAGTCGAGTAGACGTGTATCAGAAAAGCCACGCCCGACACGACGAGCATCATCAGGACCGACAACGGGTCCACGAGCAGGGTTGCATCCACCCTGAGGTTCCCGGAGAGAAACCAGGTGAAGACGTGCCTCTCAAAATGCCTGAGACCGGGCTCCAGTGAGAGAAGCTCTATGAAAACAGCGACGCTCATCACGAACGCCAGAGCCACTGAAGAGCAGGAAACCACGCTCACGAACTTCTTCCCGAGTCTTCCTCCCAGAAAGACGTTTGTGAGCACGCCTGCCAGCGGAAAGGCGGGGACCAGCCATACGTAATCGAGCATCATCACCTCAGACTGAATGTCTTCGAATTACCATTTCATCAAGTTCATTTCGTCGACGTTGGTTGTCTCTCTCGTCCTGAACACGATCAGGACTATTGCCAGACCAACGGCCACTTCTGCGGCCGCCACGGCCATCACGAAGAGCACGATCACCTGGCCTTCGACTCCGCCCAGCATCCTCGCGAACGTGACAAAGGCGAGATTGGCCGCGTTGAGCATCAGCTCGATCGACATGAGCACGACCAGGATGTTCCTCCGAAGAAGCACGCCGGCCACGCCGATTGCGAAGAGCAGCGCGCTCACCGCCATGTAGTGACTGACTGTTACAGGCATCTCACAAACTCCACGGTGCGGATTCAGACTGCTTGGGACAGAGTCATTGTTTCTTCTTCACGAGCGCCACGGCTCCCACAATCGCCACGAGCAGAAGCACCGACGCGACCTCGAACTGGAACAGGTAGCGGGCAAAGAGCTCCCTTCCCACTGACTGTACAGTGCCGAAGCTGAGCCTGCCCGTGGCCAGCCACTCCTCCTTCCTGAGCCACGCCACGCCGGCCACGGCAACGAGGAGGACTTCGACAAGGATCACCAAGACAAGTGCCAGTGCCGACAGCTTCTGTGACACCGAAGAATGGAAGACCCGGTCTTCCTCCCTCACGTTGAGCAGCATGACCACGAAGAGGAAGAGCACGACTATCGCGCCCGCGTAAACGATGACCTGGAGCGCAGCAATGAACTGAGCTCCCAGAAGCAGAAAGAGCAGAGCGACGGAAAGAAGGCACACTATCAGGGAGAGCACGCTGTGCACCGGGTTCCTTCTGGTCACGACAAACATGGCCGAGACGATCGCCGTGAGAGAACCGAGCACGAAGAGAATGGTCGTCACCTCAGTCTCCCCCTCTCGACCTGCCGTGTCCGCGAACGCTGATGTGGTCTTCTCGCCACGGACTGCCCTCCTCCCGCAGACGTCCCGCCGCTGTCGTGGCGTCTTTCTGCGCGCACTGCTGCACCGCCTCTCCCGCGTCCGGCAGCATCCTGGACTTGGTGTAGAACAGAGAATCCCTCCGGTAGTCCGCCATCTCGTATCTCGGAGTCATCGAGATGGCCTCGGTCGGGCATGCCTCGACGCAGTAACCGCAGAATATGCACCTCCCGATGTCTATCACGTAGCGGGCGGCGTATCTCTCTGTGTTGTTGTGCCGGTCGCACTCTGTGTTCTCCGCGGCCATGACCTCTATCGCAAACGAAGGACATATCTTCGCGCAGAGCCCGCAGCCCACGCACTTCTCGAGCCCCTCCTCGTCCCGGGCCAGGGAATGGAGGCCGCGGAAGCGCGAGCTGACGTCTCTCCGGCGCTCAGGATAGAAGACTGTGACGGGGCGCTTGAAGAAGTGCCTCAGCGTCAGGCGGAAGCCGTTTATTATTGCGAGCACCGTGTTCATTCAGACTCCGTCATACATAATCAACCAATACACGCGAGCACCAATCCTGTAACCAGTATGTTTGCGAGCGACACCGGAAGCAGGACCTTCCAGCCGAACTTCATGAGCTGATCGTACCTGAATCTGGGAAGCGTGCCCCTGACCCAGATGAAGAAGAAAAGAAACGCGACGACCTTGATTAGAAACCACACCACCGGAGGGAAAAACGGCCCACGCCACCCGCCGAGATAAAGCGTCGTTATCATCGCTGAGGTCGTGATCATGCTGCCGTACTCTCCCAGAAAGAACATGGCGAATTTCATGCTGCTGTATTCGGTGTGGAAGCCGCCCACCAGCTCGTTTTCCGCCTCCGGCAGATCGAAAGGAAGCCGGTTGACCTCGGCGAACGACGCCATCAGGAACACCAGGAAACCCACCGGCTGGAGGCAGACGTACCAGACCTTGGACTGCCCGGCCACCACGTCGGAGAGACTCACGGAATCGGATAGCATGAGCACGCCCACGACGGAGAAGACGAGACAAAGCTCGTAGCTCAGCATCTGCGCGCTGGCGCGTAGCCCGCCCAGAAGCGGGTACTTGCTGTTCGAGGCCCACGCCCCAAAGATTATCCCGTAAACACCCAGGGAGGAGATCGCAAAGACGTAAAGAAGTCCCACGTTCACGTCTGCGATTCCGAGCGGTATGCGGCGGCCCCACAAGACCACCGTGTCTCCGAAAGGAATGACCGCAAACGTCGCGAACGCCGCGCCGAACGAGAGGGCCGGCGCGAGCACGTAGAGGAACTTGTCGGCCTGCGCCGGGATCACGTCCTCCTTCAAGAGCAGCTTTATGCCGTCGGCGATGGGCTGGAGAAGCCCGAAGGGCCCCACCCTGTTCGGCCCGACGCGGACCTGGAGCCGTGCTATCACTACGCGTTCCATGAGTGTGAGATAGGCCACCATCAGGAGCAGCGCGACGAGCACCACGACCGACTTGACCAACGCTATGAGAACGAATTCGAACATGCTGCTCTCTACCTCAACTCAACCGTGGAGCCGGCCCACCCCGCTCACACGTGCGCGACGCGGCCCCGGCTTCACCCTTCGATTTTCTTTAAGTTTACCCTCGTGACTTCGTCGAGGGAGCTCACCAGCATTCCTGGACCCGCGCCGGAGAAGCCCGAAGGCACGAAGATAACTCCGGGCATCAGACTCTCGGACAGGGTGGCCCTTGCCCTCACCCGGCCTAGCGCAGATCCCACTTCCACGGTGTCGCCTTCCTCTATTGCCAGCCGCCCGGCGTCCGCGCGGGGGATCTCTACGAAGAACGACTTAGGTATCTTTGGATGAGGAGACACGTTCTGGGCCCAGACCCATTTGGAGACTCCCGCTCTCCCGCAAAGGAGAACAAACTCATGGTCTGAGGGAGGCCCTGTAATCGGCGTGCCCGCGGGGCCCGTTGCTTCACCGCGCCCGGGCGCGGACGGGTCTGGGTGCTCGATCCGAGCGGCAGAGTCTTTTTCTCCGCCCGAGTTCCCGCCCTGCGTCCTCTTCTCAAACTCCCGCAACGCCAGCCAGGTCTCCGGGGGCCTTTTCCAGAGAATCTCATCCGGGCCCTGGCCTTGACCTGGGCCTCGGGGAAAAACCCCGTCAGAACGGCTGAGCGCTTTCAGGTTTTCCTTGAGGTTCCAGCCATAATTCTTTTTCATGTAAGAAAATACGGTCCCGGCTCCATCACACTCACTGCTCTTCCCTGCGGCCTCGCAAATCGAATGGAGCAGGGCGAACAGAAGCGAGTCCTTGCCGAGCGCTGAAGACTGGGGGCCGAGACCAAGCAGCCTGCCCTCGAGGTCCACAAACGAACCCTCTTTGTCGAAGATGCCTTGAAGAGGAAGATAGACGTGCGCCATCCGCGCGGTCTCATTCACGGTCTCGCTCTGTGCGCAGAGAAACTCCACGTTCTTCAGAGCCTGCTCGACTTCCGCCCTGCTGTGGCACTCCGCCAGGGGGTCTGTGCCAAACACGAAAATCGCTCTCAATTTTCCGCTCCTGGCGGACTCAATGACGTCGGAGAAGCTTGTGCACTCTGCGGCGCTCCCAGCGCGGTCAACGGCCCGATTGTCGGCGCCGGTGCCAACGCCGACGGCGCTATGGGGGCGCATCGGGGTCTCGGCGTAGGAGGCACCTGCCGGGGAGTCCTGGGCGAGGACGCCGAACTCGAGTGCGCCGCGCGCGTTTCCATCGCCGAACAAGAACAGAGGCACAGTTTCCATTCCGAGTACTGACCTTGCGGCGCAGATCCTCAGCACCGAGGCGAGAACGTTGTAGACAAGCGGGCTCGCGAAGAGCTCGCTCCCGACCACGATGCCGAGCTTCCGGGAGGAGACCCAGAAACCCAGCTCCGAGCTGAACTCTCGGCCGGAGATGTCGCCGGTCCCTTCGGGTTTCTCAATTCGTTCGACTCCCGCGGCCATCTTCACAAGTTCCAGAGCGAGATGCGCCACCATACCGGCGCTGTCCCTGGGCGTCGCCGCAATCCAGGCCAACGGTACGGTGCGCGGCTCAGGTCGTCTGGGACCCAGCGCAATGATTCTGACATCGGACCCGCCTGCAGGAACGCCTCCAGCATTAGCACCGTCCGTGTGAGCGGTTTTCTTACCACCAGCCACACCACCCTCCGACACGGTGGCAACTCTTGGAGTGTCGCCGCCTTCACCGCCATCCGCACTGCCGCCACCAGTGGCGAGGCCAAGGGCCTGCAATATCTCGAAACCGGCCACGGGCGCCTCTTCGTAGGGGTCTGCGCACAGAAGCAACACGGAATCGCAGCCCGCCATGTCGTTGACGCGTCCCTGTGCCAGAATCGCGTCGCGGAGGAGCTGCCGCTCTTCCTGTCCTCCCTGCCCCGGCGTCCCGGGCCCGAAACTCAAGTTCCTGCACTTCATCACGTTTCGGAAGACGTACTGGAGCGCGAATATCTCTTCGTTCGTGGCACGCGTCCCGCAAATCACTCCCACGCTCTGCGGGCCGCTCTCCTTCGAGATCGTTCTGAGCCTTCCGGCGACAGTTTGAGCGGCCACGTCCCACGGCACCGTAATCTGGCGGCCGTCTTCCATGACCAGCGGTTGGGACTCTTCCTGCTGCTCCGCCGCGAAGCCGAATCTTCCCAGATCACAGATCCATGGCACGCGCGACTTACTGCGGCTCTGCACCCTGAGTATCCGCCCGTTCCGCAGCTGAAGCTGGGTGAGGCACCCGGCGGAGCATAGCGCGCAGGACGACGGCACTTCCTCCAGTTCCCAGGACCTCGCCTTGAAGCGGAACACCCTGTCCGTGAGCGCGCCGACGGGACAGAGCTCCGTCACGTTGCCGGAGAAAGGATTCCGCAGCTCTCTCCCAAGATAGGTCCCGATGGAGGTTCTGTCCCCGCGCTCGAAAACGCCGATGTCTTCCGCGCGACTGACTTCCGAGGCAAACCGCACGCACCTCGTGCAGTGAATGCAGCGGTTCATGTCGCGTACGACAAAAGGCCCCACGTCCTCTCGCGCGAACGTCCTCTTGTCGAAGCTGAACCTGCCGCGGCCGTTTCCGTACCAGAAGACGTAGTCCTGAAGCTTGCACTCCCCTCCCTTGTCACAAACGGGGCAGTCGAGAGGATGATTGATCAGAAGAAGCTCGAGCACCGTTCTCCTCGCGTCCTTCACCTGCTGCGTGTCTGTCTTGACTTTCATGCCGTCGCACACGACGGTCGAGCACGCGGGTTGGAGCTTGGGCGTGCCCTCCACCTCGACCAGGCACACTCTGCAAGAGCCCTTTATGGAGAGCTTTCTGTGGTAGCAGAGATGGGGTATGTAGATTCCCCCCTGAGACGCGGCGTTCAATATTGTCGTGCCGGGCTCTACCTCGATCTTTCTACCGTCGATTGTTACGTTGAGTGCCATTGGTCAATCACAGAATCGTGCCGCGCCGGATGTCTCGGTTCTACCATTCGAGACTCCGGGGCATCCCGGTTTCGTGACCTCAGCCCGCCTGAGCCCCTTCGCTGGCTCGGACGGCTCTCGTGTTGAAGGGACAGCCCTTCGTCCTAATGTGCGATTCGTATTCCTCTCGAAACCTGGCAATCGTGCTCTGCACTGGAATCACGGCCGCGTCACCCATCGGACAGAGCGTTTTTCCGTAGATGCCGGAGGCGATTTCGAGTAGAAGGTCGATGTCGGACGAGCGGCCGTGACCGGACTCGACACCGTCCAACAGTCGTTCCATCCAGTCGAGACCCTCTCTGCATGGGGTGCACTGGCCGCACGACTCGTGCTTGTAGAACCTGGTCAACCTCAGGGCGACTTCCACCATGCAGGTCGTGTCGTCCATGACAATCACAGCTCCCGAACCCAGCATGGTGCCCGCGGCCGCCAGAGAATCGAAGTCCAGCCTGACGTCTGCGTGCTCCTCGGTAATCACGGGAGTGGACGAACCGCCGGGCATGACGGCCTTGAGCCGCCGTCCACCTTTGATGCCGCCCGCGTGTTCGAACAAGAGCTCCCGCAACGTCACTCCGAGCGGCAGCTCATAGACGCCCGGCCGCTCCACGTGACCGCTCACTGCGAAAAGCTTGGGCCCGGTGTTTCCCGTGGTCCCGATCGCAGCGAACCATTCTGCTCCGTTCAACACAATCGAAGGAACACAGGACAGCGTTTCGACGTTGTTGATCACTGTCGGTTGGCCGTAGAGGCCCACGCTCGCGGGGAAAGGCGGCTTGAGCCTCGGCAGACCGCGCTTCCCTTCCAGGGACTCCAGAAGGGCCGTCTCTTCTCCGCAAATGTACGACCCGCCGCCCCTGTGGACGTGGACCCTGAGGTTGAAGCCGCTTCCCAGGATGTTCGTGCCCAGGAAACCGCCGGCCTCCGCCTCGGAAACCGCGCGCTCCAACCGCTCTGCTCCAAACGCGAACTCTCCCCTGATGTATATGAACGCCTCCGCAACCGAGAGCGCGAAGCACGAGATCGCTATTCCTTCCAGAAGAAGATGCGGGTCATTTTCGATTATGACTCTGTCCTTGAACGTCCCGGGCTCACCCTCGTCCGCGTTGCAGCAAAGGTATCTCGGGCCCCTCACTTCCTTCGGCACGAAGCTCCACTTGAGCCCGGTCAGAAAGCCGGCGCCGCCTCTTCCGCGCAGGCCCGATTTCTTTACCGCGTCCGTGATCTCGGCGGGCTTGAGCTCGCGGAGCGCCTTCTCCAGGGCCCTGTATCCGCCGCGAGCTCGATACGTCTCGAGCTTCTCCGAGTCGGGTATTCCCACGTTCTTGAGCAGGATCTTCTCAGCCATGATGTCTTTCTGGCCGCCTTCTCGCGGCGCTCGTCTCACCCGGTCCGCGCGGCGCCCCGGCTCGCGAATTGCCACAACCCTCGCTCACACCCTAGACCCCCAGCTCACGCAGTATGGACTCCACCTTCTCTGTCGTGAGATTCTCGTAGTATTTGTCGTTTACCGTCATGACGGGGGCGGTCCCGCACGAGCCCAGACACTGGACGGTCTTCAAGGTGACCAGCCCGTCCGGCCGCGTCCGGCCTCTCGCCACACCGAGCCTCGTCTCCAGGTAGCTCAAGATGCTCTCGGACCCCAGGAGCGAGCACGAAATGTTGGTGCAGACCTGTATCACGTGCCTGCCCATACGAACCGCGCTGAACATCGTATAGAAGCTTGCAGTCTCCGCGATCCGGGTGGAGCTGATTCCCAGTGTTTCCGCGACGAGCTCGATCCCTTCGCTGTCAACGCAGCCGAACTCTCTCTGCGCGATGTGAAGCAGAGGCAGAACCGCAGACTCCTTCACGCTGTAAGAGAGGATGATCCTCTCGATTTCTTTCAGTGTGTCCTGAGAGAATGTCTTTCCGGTCGTCTTACCCATTTCTGTCTCGCACCCGTCTCACGTCTGGGCAATCCCGCAAGAAATGCGGTTTCCTTAGGCTACTTCTCAGTCCCCACGGTCCCGGCCTGCGGCGTGGTTTTCTCGTGGCGTTGAGCGGCGGGACGCCCGCTCATCTATTCTTTCCGCATCTGGCGACGTTCGAGCCCGCCGCCCCTACCGGTCTATCTCCCCGAGCACGATGTCGATGCTCCCGACGACTGCCACCAGATCAGCGATGAGTCTGCCCTCCGCCATCTTCGGCAGGGCCTGCAAGTTCACAAACGAAGGGGCTCGCACTTTTATCCTGTAAGGGTTCGGACTTCCGTCGCTCACGATGTAGAAACCGAGCTCACCCTTGGGCGCTTCTATGCTGACGTATACTTCACCCTCCGGCGGGCTGAATCCCTCGCTGACCAGCTTGAAATGATGTATGACTGATTCCATGTCCCGCGAAAGTCTTTCCCTCGCGGGGAAGGCGATCTTCGGATCATCGACTATGACCGGCCCCTCGGGCAGTCCCTCGAACGCCTGCCTGACTATCTTGAGACTCTCCCTCATCTCGACGAGCCTCACGAGGTATCGATCGTAGACGTCTCCGTTCTTTCCCACTGCCACTCTGAAGTCAAACTCGTCGTACGCCGAGTACGGAGAGGCGCGCCGGATGTCCCAGTCAACGCCGGACGCCCGCAGATTGGGGCCGCTCACCCCGAGAGCAACTGCGTCGGGCGCGCTCAAGTAACCCACGCCTCTCGTCCTGTTGAGCCATATCTTGTTCTTTGTGAGAAGAGTCTCGTACTCGTTCATCCTGGCCGGGAACTCGTCTATGAAGGCCTTCAGCCTCGTCACGAACTCGGGCGAGATGTCACGCGCAAGTCCGCCGACGCGCATGTAGCTCACGTTCATCCTGGCTCCGTGCGCGAGGTCAAAGAGGTCGTAGGTCGTCTCGCGCTCCCTGAACGTGTAGAGAAAAACGCTGATCGCGCCGACGTCCATGGCGTGGGTCCCGAGCCATATCAGGTGAGAGGAGATGCGGGTGAGCTCCGCCATCAGCACCCGTAGATACTGCGCTCGGCGCGGGACTTCGAGCCCGAGCAGTTTTTCCACTGCGAGGACGTAGCCCAGATTGTTTGAGAGGGGGGCCAGATAATCGAGCCGGTCCGTCAGGGGAATACACTGGTGATAGGTCTTCGTCTCGCAGAGCTTCTCTATGGCCCTGTGCAGGTAGCCGATGTGGGGCGTGATCTTGACGACCGTCTCGCCTTCCAATTCGACCACGAGACGCAGGACCCCGTGAGTACTGGGATGCTGCGGCCCGATGTTCAGGATCATTCTCTCAGAGACGGCCAAACATTCCTCCTGATCAGCGCGAACACATCACCGTATCGGAAAATCCTTCCTGTACGGAAAATCTCCGAAGTCGTCGGGGTTGAGTATCCGGCGCAGGTCGGGATGACCTGCAAAACGTATCCCGTACAGGTCGTAGGCCTCCCTTTCGTGCCAGTTGGCCGTGGGCCAGACTCCACTCACGGATGGCACCGAGGGATCGCTTTCGGACAACCTGACCTTGAGCCTCAATCTGGATTTGTGAGGCATGGAGTAGAGATTGTAGACTACCTCGAACCTCTCGGGCCTGCCCGGCCAATCCACGCCGCACAGGTCGGAGAGGAAGTTGTACTGGAGCCCCGGCTCATCGCGCAGGAATCTAGATATCTCCACGATGAATTCTCGCCTCACGACGAACGTGACTTCATCCCGGAACTCCTTGAGTTCGAGTACGGCTATCTCGCCGAACCGCTCTCTGATTTTCTCAATCGCCTTCTTCTCCAGCGCGCCCATTTGTATCTATCACCTATGTCTTCCGGGCCACGGCTCGGGCCCATCCAATCTGGACCAAACATTTCGCCCCGCGCGGCAGGCCCGGAAGGTCTGCTTTCGAGTCCGTCCCGGGCCGCGCACAACGTTCATGGCCCGACTTCGTCGCCTGGTTTTTCCCAGAGTTTTCTCAGTGGTTCTGTTTCGATTTTCTTCTGGAGCTTCATTATGCCGTAGATGAGTCCTTCCGGAGTCGGAGGGCATCCTGGAACGTAGACGTCCACCGGAACGATCTTGTCGACTCCCTGGACCACGCTGTAATTGTTGAAGATGCCTCCCGAAATCGTGCAGGCACCCATGGCGATCACCCATTTGGGCTCGGGCATCTGGTCGTAGATCTTCTTGAAGACGGGCGCCATCTTCTGAGTGAGCGTGCCGGCGACTATCAGCAGGTCCGCCTGACGAGGAGAGGCGCGGAAGAGCTCCGAGCCGAACCTGGCGATATCGAAGCGCGATGCGCCGGTCGCCATCATCTCTATGGCGCAGCAGGCAAGGCCGAATGAGACCGGCCAGAGGGAGGATTTCCTCGACCAATTCACCATTTTCTCAACTGTCGTGAAGAGGATGGACCGTTCAAGGTAGCGCTCCATCTGACTCTTCGGGATTTCGATCTCATTCATGGAATCGTGATTCCTTCTCACCGCCGCCGTCGTTGTGCCCTCTTTGGTCAGTGTCGCCGTCGCCATCGCCCTGCCCTCTTCGGACGGCGCCGGCATCGTGGCTTTCCCACCCGGTTTCACCGCGATGCCTCGGCCACGCGGCGCCTAGTCCTCCCAGTCGAATACCCGTTTCTTCCAGAGATACAGGTAGCCTACCAGCAGGATCGCCATGAAGAGTGCCATCTCTGTCAGCCCGACGAACGCGAGCTTCTTGTAGATGACCGCCCACGGATACAGGAAGGCGGCCTCTACATCAAACACGAGGAAGACCACGGCTATGATATAGAACTTGATTGGAAAGCGACCTCTGGCGTCGCCGACCGGCGTTATGCCGCATTCGTAAGGAGAGAGTTTGTGGGTGGTGGGCCGCTTCCGCCCCAGGACGTGGGAAAGATACAGGATTGCGAGCGCGAGCCCCGCACAGAAGACAATCCAGATCAGAATCGGGAGATACCCTAAGAGCACGAGAATGACTCCCCCAAGGCTCGTGCTGACAGGTGAGGGACAAACCTGGCACAGTGGTGAGAGACAACCAGCGCAACATGCTACGAAAATGGTGCGCGGATGTCAAGCGCAGAGTCGCAGCCACGCGAGGTGGAAGAAGCACGGTGCTCCGAAATGACGTCCACGCAGGGCACCGGGCGCTGCAACGCCGGCGGGGCGCTTAGCATCACTGCTAAGACGGGGGACTTTGCCGGATCGAGGCAGCGTTGGACGCGCCCGGCGAGAGGAGGAAGCGTTCAGATTGCACTGCGGCCTCGCGGGTTACGGCAGTATGACGAGCCGGCTGTGTACTCCAACGATGGGCGCACTGGCGCCCACGGCGCAGTGCGTCCCACCGGTTGCTTCAGCCCCTACTCTTCAAACTCCACTGTAACGGAACCCTCTGTAGTACTGATCGAAAGCGGAGGTCCGCCCTGCCCCAGAGTGGCAACCACCTTGTGGTGAGACCTAGAAACGAACTGTGCCGGTCCCGAGATTGAGATGTGTCCGTCCACTGATGAGGCTTCGAGATTGAACGATAGCGACTTGGGGAGTCTCAGAGTGACGGAGCCGTCCACGGTCGAGAGCTTCCAGCCTTCTGGATTGGTGCTGCCCTCGAGCGCCGAGACGTGCACACTCCCGTCCACGGTGCGCGCCCCCAGTCCATGGAGCTTGCCCTGGACGTCCAGGCTCCCGTCCGTGCTGCCCACGTTCACCTTGCCCTCGACGTTGGAGAGTTCACACGAGCCGTCCACAGTGCTGCAGTCTATGTCTCCTCGCACGTCGACCACGTCGATGCTGCCGTCAACACTGCTCGCGTCCAGCGTGCCTTCCACACCCGAGACCTCGATGGAACCGTCCACAGTGGAAAGGTCGAGGTTGCACTGCCGCGGCACGTTCAGGTCGATGTCCAAGGCCCAATGGTGTCCGATGCCCCAGTGAATCCACCGCGCCGTGCCGGTCTTCTTAACCTCCACGGAGAAGGACTTCTCGTCGTGTGACACGATGACCTTTATGTCTTTCGCGAGTCTCTCTGCCTCTTCTTTGCTGCCGGCTTTGACCCTAAGTACGCCCTTGAGGCTGATCTCGTCCTTGTCCCACGGAACTACTCTCACGTATCCGTCAACATTCTTCACCGAGGCCGTGCCTCCGGCCTGTAGCGCGTAGGTCTGCTCGAAATCGCTCCTGTACACGTAGCGGAGCTCCTCGAAATTTGCGACACAAGAGGTGGAGGAAAGCGCGACCAGAAGAAGCACTGCGGGAATCAACGAAACGCCGATCGATAAAAGCAAACGCCTCATGGCAACCCTCCTTTGGAAATCATCCACACACTACTACGCAGGGGACCGCGCGGAGGTTTCAGCTGCTTCCGCCGGCTAGAGCGGGATGTTCCCGTGCTTCTTGGGAGGCAAACTCTGGCGCTTGTTTTGAAGCATTTCCAGGGCGCTGATGAGCTTGGGCCGCGTCTCGGCGGGCTCTATCACGTCGTCAAGGTATCCCAGCTCGGCCGCAATATAAGGGTTGGCGAACTTCTCGTTGTAGTCCTCGACGAACTTCTTCCGAACTGCCACGGGGTTCTTCGCCTCTGCGATTTCCCGCCTGTACATGATGTTGACCGCGCCCTCGGCTCCCATCACCGCGAGCTGGGCCGTGGGCCAAGCAACGTTGTAGTCGCCGCCCACGTGCTTGCTAGACATGACGTCGTAGGCGCCGCCGTAGGCCTTTCTGGTAATGACGGTGAGCTTGGGGACGGTGGCCTCGCAGTATGCGTACAGAAGCTTCGCTCCGTGCTTGATGATCCCACCGTACTCCTGCTCCGTCCCCGGGAGGAATCCCGGCACGTCTTCAAATGTAACGAGAGGAATGTTGAAGGCGTCGCAGAATCGCACGAACCTGGCACCTTTCGTGGACGACTTTATGTCGAGAACTCCGGCCAGCACCTTGGGCTGGTTCCCCACGACGCCCACGGACCTGCCGTTCAGTCTCGCAAAACCCACAGTTATGTTCTCGGCGTAGTCCTTCTGCACCTCGAAGTACTCGCCGTTGTCGACGACCCGCGTGATGATCTCTTTCATGTCGTACGGCCTGATGGAGTCCTCTGGAATGATGTTGGCAAGTTCGGGATCCATCCTGCTGGGGTCGTCGGTGCACTCGACTCTGGGGGCGTCTTCCATATTGTTCTGCGGGATGAAGCTCAGGAGCTTTCTCGTCATGAGCAGGCAGTCCCGGCAGTCCTCCGCGGCGAAATGCGCCACTCCGCTCTTTGTGCTGTGCGTGACGGCACCGCCCAACTGCTCGAAGGTGACGGACTCCTTCGTGACGCTTTTGATGACCTCGGGCCCGGTTACGAACATGTGACTCGTGCCCTTGACCATCAGGATGAAATCCGTGATGGCCGGCGAATACACCGCCCCGCCTGCGCAGGGCCCGAACACCGCGGAGATCTGAGGCACGACTCCGGACGCGAGGGTGTTCCTCAGGAAGATGTCTGCGTATCCTCCCAGGCTGGAGACGCCTTCCTGGATCCTGGCCCCGCCTGAATCGTTGATGCCGATGATGGGCGCCCCGTTCTGCATCGCCAGGTCCATGATGTTGCAGATCTTCCTGGCGTTCGCTTCGCTCAAGGTGCCGCCGAAGACGGTGAAATCCTGCGCGAAGACATAGACGAGTCTACCGTCGATGTATCCGTAGCCCGCGACCACG
>Ga0315295_10001114_pt1 | contig 23080 bp, 16 predicted proteins | sample YL17G14_0_MG_FD_204453 | JGI IMG/M metagenome (GOLD analysis project Ga0315295, IMG submission 204453) | Sediment microbial communities from Yellowstone Lake, YNP, Wyoming, USA - YL17G14_0 | ecosystem: Environmental > Aquatic > Freshwater > Lake > Sediment | place: USA: Wyoming | collected...
CACAGAAAAGGATTCATGAAAAACGCTTAACAAAATTTAAAGATTTTACACTACAGTAGTACAGATGAACACAGATTTTATATTAGAAAAAGACCTAAAAACAAAAGATTTAATGGGACGCGGATGAACGCGGATAAACAATTTCAGATTTTCTTACTTTCCTGACCGACAAGAAACAGCGGGGAATGTGGTAAAAAAATTATATTTTTACGGGGTTACGCCAGTCAAGGAAAAACATGAAGGAGACCCGGAAACCGGGCTGATCTCCACGAAAACAGTTAAGATTTTCGCGATTTTTCCCGAAAGAGATAGTATCTTCCCGGGCGAACTGCGGCTTTCTCAACCCTCGGGGCAGCTTCACCTGGACCGTTTTTATCCTGGCGAAAGATGATGATCTCGTAAAAAGTCGAAATTCCATAAAATTCGTCATTCCGGCGAACCCCGGATCGGGTCCGGGGCAGGCGCCGGAATCCAGTTATTTCAAGATGTTCTGGACCCCGGCTTTCGCCGGGGTGACGCTTTAAGAGACTTTTTACGAGACCATCAAAGATTGAAAAACGAAACGACGGCATGGCATACGGGGGGGATTGTACTCTCCGGCCTGGGTGAGTAAACCGGGGCGAGCCTCCGCCGGCCAAATTTCTTGACACTTCGGGTAAAAACACGATATTTTTTAACGGACTCGCTGCTTTCGTGGCCCGGCCCATCAAGCCTTCACCGAATTCGTAACCCTTCACGGGGGATTGAAAATGAAAGACATCATTCTCTACACGGTCGTTCCCCAGCTTCCCTCCCGCCTGAGCCCGCTCCTGGAGCTGGCCAAGAATATCTGGTTCAGCTGGAACCTGCCGGTCATCGACCTCTTTCGCTCCATTGACCCAAACCTGTGGGAGGAGACCGGACACAACCCCCTGGCCATGCTGGGACAGCTGAGTCACGAACGGGTCCACGAGCTCTTTCAGGATGAAGGATTCCTCCTGGAAATGGACCGCATCCACGAAGAGTTCTGCCGCTACCGGGAGGACCACCGGAAATACGACTTCGGCCTGGAAACGCCCGTTGATTTCACCGTGGCCTATTTTTCCGCCGAGTTCGGACTGACCGATTGCCTGCCCATCTACTCCGGCGGGCTGGGAGTTCTGGCCGGGGATTTCGTGAAGTCCGCCAGCGACCTGCGTCTCCCGGTGGTGGGCGTGGGACTCCTCTATCAAAAAGGTTATTTCCGGCAATATTTGAACGCCGACGGCTGGCAGCAGGAAACCTATCCGGATAATGATTTTCACAACCTTCCCATCATCCTGGAGAGGGACGAAAACAACAACCCCCTGACGGTGGAAGTGACCATCCGGGACCGCCAGGTGAAGATCCGGGTCTGGCGGATCCAGGCGGGCCGCGTTCCCCTCTATATGCTCGACACCAACACCGTGGAAAACCACGAGGATGACCGGGACATCACCTGCGCTCTCTATGGGGGCGACCGGGAGATGCGCTTGAAACAGGAGATCGTCCTGGGGATCGGCGGAATTCGCGCCCTGAGGCGGCTGGGCATCCGGCCGGCCATCTATCATATGAACGAGGGGCACTCGGCCCTGGCCAACCTCGAGAGAATCCGGCTCCTCATGGAAGAAAACCGCCTCAGTTTCGCCGAGGCCAAGGAAGCCGCTTATGCGGGCAGCGTCTTCACCACCCACACTCCCGTCCCGGCGGGGATCGACATTTTCGATTCTTCCCTGGTGGGCTCCCTGCTGGGGAATTACCTGCGCTCCATGGGGCTCTCCCTGGACGCCTTCATGGCCCTGGGTTCTCCCAATGAACACGGCCCCCGGAATTCCTTCAACATGGCCATCATGGCCCTGAAGAGCTCCTCCAAGACCAACGCCGTGAGCCAGCTTCACCGGACCGTCTCGCGCCGCATGTGGCAGGAGATCTGGCCTTTTCTTCCCGAAGTCGACATTCCCATCGACAGCGTGACCAATGGGATTCACATCCCCTCCTTCATATCCGACGACATGGGCCGGCTGCTGGACCGTTACCTCGGAAGGCGGTGGGCCGAAGATCCGGACAACGTCTCCGTGTGGATGCGGGTCAACAAGATCCCCGATGCCGAGCTCTGGCGGACGCACGAACGAAGGCGGGAGAGGCTCATCACCTTTACCCGGCAGAGGCTGCAGGAACAGCTTCAGCGGCGCGGCGGGCAGAAGGAAGAGATCCAGGCCGCCGGCCAGGTTCTCCATCCCGAAGCCCTGACCATCGGGTTCGCCCGCAGATTCGCCACCTATAAAAGGGGAGACCTGATCCTGAAAGACCCGGCCCGTCTGGCCAAGATCCTAAATAATCCCCAGCACCCGGTGCAGATCATCTTTGCCGGCAAGGCACATCCCCAAGATGGCGCCGGGAAAGAGGTGATCAAGCACATCGTCCACCTGGCGCGGCAACCGGAATTCCGGGATCGGATCGTTTTCATCGAAGACTACGAGCTGACCGTGGCCCGGTACATGGTCCAGGGTTCGGACATCTGGCTGAACAATCCCCGCCGACCCCTGGAGGCCTGCGGCACGAGCGGGATGAAGGCGGCGGCCAACGGGGCGATCAACATGAGTGTCCTGGACGGCTGGTGGGCGGAGGGATACCAGCAGGACCTGGGCTGGGCCATCGGGTCCGGGGAAGAGTACCAGGATGCGGCCTACCAGGACTTTGTGGAGAGCCAGTCCATCTACGATCTCCTCGAAAGGTATGCCGTTCCCCGCTTCTATGACCGGGGAAAGGACAACCTGCCCCGGGGATGGATCAGCCTGATGAAGAATTCCATGTTGAACCTGGTGGGCCAGTTCAACTCCCACCGCATGCTCCAGGATTACGTGAATCGATTTTACCTTCCCTCGGCCCTGACCTGGAAAAAGATGGAAGCGGACGGGTATCGGGGGGCCCGCGAGTTTACCGCCTGGACCCAGCACGTCCGGCAGAACTGGTCGCAGCTGCGGATCCTGGAAAAGAAAGCCGAAACCCGGGGGCTTATCCAGTTCGGCCAGACCCTGAAAGTGGAAGTCGTTCTGCATCTGGGACCTCTATCCCCCAAGGACCTGGCCGTGGATATTTATTACGGCCGTGTCGATTCCAAGGCCGAATTCCTGGACCGGGAAACCATTTCCCTCGGGGATGTCATCCAGCGGGACAACACGACCGTCTTCCGGGGGGAAATCCCCTGCCAGAAAGTGGGCCGCTTCGGGTTCCGCGTCCGGATTCTCCCTTCCCATCCCCTCCTTTCCAACCCTTACTCTCTGGGACTGATCTTGTGGGGATGAATTAAAAAGAAGTTTCGGGTTCCGGGTTTCGAGTTTCGGGTTAGAATGATGAAAAGCTAATACGTAATACACCAGTCCCTGACTCGTACCTAAGGCCATGAAACCTTTAACTCGAAACCCGAAACTTGAAACCCGAAACTTTATTTGTTTCTTCCGCATTCCGCATTCCGCATTCCGCATTTTTCCCCTATTGGGATTCATCCTCCTCTTTTTTCTTCCCCCCCCTTTGCTTGCCCATGACGCTCCGCTCTTCCGCCAGTCCCGTATCCTCATGGGGACTTCGATGGAGATCACCGTTTCCCAGGTCGATCCGAAGACCGCGGAAAAAGCCATGGAGGCGGCTTTCCAGGAGGTGGAGCGGATCAATCGGCTCATGAGCCACTACCGCCCGGACAGCGAGGTCAGCCAGATCAGCCGGCATGCCGGGGAAAAGGAAATTCGGGTGTCTCCCGAAACCCTGGAGGTCATCGAGCGGGCCCTTTATTTTTCCCGTCTTTCCGGAGGGGCCTTCGACATCACCATCGGCCCGGTTTTCCGGCTGTGGGACTTTCGGGAGGGTAAAATCCCCGACGGGGAAAAACTGCGTGAGAACCTAAAGAGGGTGGATTATCGAAGGATCAAGGCAGATCGTTCCAGGTCCACCGTTTACCTGGACGACCCCCGGATGGAGCTTGACCTGGGGGCCATCGCCAAGGGATATGCCGTAGACCGGGCCTGCGAAGTTCTCAAGAAAAGAGGGGTCGAGAACTTCCTGGTCAATGCCGGCGGGGACCTGAGGGTGGGAGGGAGAAAAGAAAAGGAGATCCCCTGGACCATCGGAATTCAGCATCCCCGTCTCCCCTCCGACTTCATCGCCAAGATCCAGTCGAAAAATGGGGGGATCGCCACGTCGGGAGATTATGAAAAATACTTTTTAAAGGACGGCGAGCGGTACCACCATATCCTGGTTCCTTCCACCGGATTGCCCGCCCGCGAATGCCAATGCGTGACCATCCTGGCCCCCACGGCCATGGACGCGGACGCGCTGGCCACCACGGTTTTTGTTCTGGGTCCCAAGAAAGGCTTCGCCCTGATCGAGGAGATACCCAACGTCCACGCCCTCATCGTGGACCGGAGGGGCAGTGTCCTCTTCTCTCCGAAATGGCCCGCCGGAGTTTTATTACCGCCGTGAGGCGGTAATAAATTGCGGATTTCGGATTGCGGAATGCGGATTAAAAAACTCCCTAAGAATGAATGGAGGATGGGAAAGATATATTGAATTTAGCCCCTCCTTTCCATCGTCGCTTCGATCTTTTGGCCCGAGAATATACGAGGAGGAGAGATAACCGGTAGCCCCATGGAAATCCGCAATCCGCAATCGGCAATCCGCAATTGGGCTTTCCCATTTCCAGACAAGCTGTGTTATACTGATTCATCTCTTCGAAGGAGGAAGTAGTTATGGATCCCCTACCCCGCGTATTTAAGATTCGCCAGAAGATCGCCTCCCCCAAGCTGGCGGATGTGGAGAAAGAAATGAATGCCCAGCTCGACCGGTTCGGTTTGGCCGGAAAAGTGAAGGCGGGAGAGCGAATCGCCCTCACCGCCGGCAGCCGGGGGATTCGGGATAAGGCCAAAGTCCTGAAGGTCATCGTCGCCCGGTTGAAAGCCCTGGGAGCCAAACCCTTCATCGTCCCCTGCATGGGGTCCCACGGCGGGGCCACGGCGGAAGGCCAGGTCAAGATGCTCCATCACCTGGGCATTACCGAAGAGTTTGTGGGCGCCCCAATCGTATCTTCCATGGAAGTGAAGGAGATCGGCCGGACCGGCTTCGGCACTTCCGTGCTCATCGACAAAAATATCTGCGAGCAGGCCGACAAGATCATCGTGGTCAACCGGATCAAGCCTCATACCGATTTTGACCATGAAGTGGAAAGCGGCATCAGCAAGATGATCATCATCGGCATGGGCAAGCACAAAGGCGCCTTGATGGCTCATCGTCTGACCATCAAGCACGGCTTTGCCACCATGTTCAAGGAAGTACTGCCGGTGATCCGAAAGGCGTTGCCCTTCTTCTTCGGTGTGGGCATCATCGAGAACCAGTACGACCACACCGCTTCCCTTCATTTGCTGGAGCCGAAGAATTTCTACGATGGGGAAAAGGAGCTTCTGAAAAAAGCCCGGGAGATCATGCCCCGGCTGCCTTTCAAACAGGTGGATGTTCTGGTGGTGGATGAGATCGGGAAGAACATCAGCGGGGCGGGGATGGACCCCAACGTGACCGGGCGCCTTTTCTTCATCGGCAGCCCGCCGCTCAAGGAGCCCAAGATTACCCGGATCTTTGTTCGGGATCTTACCCCGGAGACGGAAGGAAATGCGATCGGGATCGGTTTTGCCGAATACACCACCAAGCGTCTGGTGAAAAAGATCGACCCGGTGCCCACGATGATCAACTCCATTACCGGTATGGGACCGGAATGCGGCCGGATTCCCATCTCCTTCGATAAAGATCAGGATGCCCTGCAGGCGGCTTACGATAACTCGGGAGTGATCGACCCCAAGGACCTGCGCCTGGTCTGGATCAAGAACACCCTGGAGCTGGAGTACCTATGGGCTTCCGAGCCCATGCTAAAGGAAGCCAAGGCGAACCCCAGCATCGAAGTGGTTTCGGGACTGCAGGAAATTCCCTACGACAAAAACGGCAACATGGTCATGGAATGGCCGCCCAGGTGGGCGGATTAAAAGCCTTTAGCCACAGAGGACGCAGAGTTCACCGAGGTGACAAAAATCAAGAAAACGTAGGGGTGACCGGCCGATCGCCCCTTTTATTTCACCCATCTCTCCCCTTCCTTCTCCATTCATCCAGCGATCGAGCAAGCTTTTCATCGCCTCCCATCAAATCACCCATTCCCAACCCGGCATAGTCGGATCCAAACAGGATATTGTAGGGGCGGCCCGATGTGGCCGCCCGCGGGATGGGCAACCACGCAGGGTTGCCCCTACAATTTTAATACCATTCGCGCACAATTCTACTGCTACGCCTAACGCCGGTTGTCCAGATTGGGTCCCACCCATGGCTTTCGCAAGGCTTAGAGAACCACCATATTTCCCTTAACCTTATTTTCCTCTTTCTTTCACCCTTATCGCTGGATTCAGGTTGAAGGAAATGAAGTGAATTCCGTATTTTTCCACGAGCCGCTGGGAGGAATGAGGGAGTTTCTTAATTTTCTAAAGATTCTGCCGAAAAGTATTTTAGCAGCCCATCCTTCCGTTTCGGATCAGGCGGAAGAGATGGAGTTGGCTCGGGCATTCGTAAATGGGAATGGTTTGTTCAGGAAATGAAATGTAAACGATCCATGGCGGTAATTGCTTTTCTGATCTTCCTGGGGATTCCCTACTCGATCCAGGCCTGGGATCAGGAATGGGATCAGGAAGAGGTATTTGTCTGGGTGGCCAAACAGCTCGGAATTTCACCTGGAGAAGAGAGGCCCCGGGTTATCGAATTACCCGAAAAAGAGTTGAGAGAACATTTTTTGATGAGTACGGAGAAGAGTCTGAAGCTCCTCCGTGAATCTTTGATTGGAATGGGGTGGGATAGGGTTGAGGCCAGCAACTATGTTGAAAATCTGGCAAACGATGTAGCCGGCTTTTTAATTAAAAAAGACTGCAATATTTATATCAAGGACTCTCTAGAACCCTGCTATAAAGCGAGCATCGTGGCTCACGAGATAACCCATTTCTTCCAAATCAAATACAATCTTATGGGGGAAGAAGGCAGGGAACTTCAGGCCGAATATATGGAAAGAAAATATCGGGAAGAACATTGTGACGGGCCATGAGGCCTATTCCTCCACTCGCCTCCCTCAAGTTACTCCAAACCTTGTTTCGTTTACTTCCTTCCCCAATCGCTGAGCGTCGGCTTCTTCGATCTCCCGCTTTAACCTTTCCGCGCAAGGGGAGATGGGGCAGCTTAATTCAATACGGTTTGTAACCCTTTAGCTCTTTGAAAAAGCTAACTTTGACCTTTTGAAAAGATTCACCAGAAATCCCCCCTGCCCCCCTTTGCAAAGGGGGGTAGGGGGGGATTTCAGCGATGGGTATGCTAATTGATATGGCTTTGATATGATTTTCAAACGGCTAACTTGATACTGCGGTTTTTATTCAGGGATAATGCGGAAATGTTTGATGTCCAGGAGGTGGCCGCGGCGTTTTTCTTCGAAGACCGCCTCCACTCTCTGCCCGATTTTGATCTTCTTCCAGTCGGTTTCCTCTAAAAAGTGGGGGAAGGTGTTGTCGGCCCCGTCAAACTGGACGTAGCCATACCCGTAGGGCACGGGACGTTCCTTCCCGGTATCCGGGTCCACAAAAGAAAACATGAGAACCGAAAAGGCGGTGAGGGTCCCTCGGGGAGGCAGTTCCACGAATTCCGACATTTCTACAAAGCATCTGCCGCACACCCTTCGGGGGGGGACGTAAACCTTGCCGCAGGAGGGACACTTGATCCCCAGGATCTTCTTATGGTCCCGCAGTTCGGTTAAAAACTTGCTCCCGTGCCGGCCTACAGACCAGTCAAAGGGCTGGGCCTGCTCCCCGGAAGAAATAGTCAGGAAATCCTTTTTCTCCATGTCTCTCTCCTTTTATGACGGGCGTAAGGCGCAAGGCGTAAGGGGTAAAACATCACGCGATTCATGAATTGCCCCTACTTTTGATCCCCCTCACCCCGGCCCTCTCCCGCCAGGGGAGAGGGAGAGTCGATCGCGGGGCAAGGGCGTCCGGCCGGTCGCTTCAACAATTAATCGGTCTTGCAAATCTCGTAGGGGCGGTTCGCGAACCGCCCCTACAGCCGCTATTTCTTCTCTTTCCCCATTATCATAATGTCCGACCAGAAGCAGCCGCCGAACCCGGTGGCCAGGGCCACTTTTGCATCCGGGACCTGGCGCTGCCCGGCCTTGCCCTGGATGTGCATGGCTGCCTCCGCCACCCGGATCAACCCCGTGGCTCCGATGGGATTACAGGAAATGACTCCGCCGGAAAGATTGATCGGCAGCTCCCCGCCCATATCGGTCACCCCGTCCCAGAGGAGGCGCGGAGCTTGCCCTTTCCCGCAGAGGCCCAGGGATTCGATCCAGCTCAAGCCGGCGAAGGAATAGGGGAGGTAAAGCTCCATCACATCGATTTCCTTCAAGGGTTCCCGGATGCCGACTTTCTGGTACACCTCCCGGGAGGCGGACTCCAGGGTCTTGAGGCCGGCCGTCGGCTCCCAGTCTCCGATATACACATAGTTATGCCGGGTCGCCGTGGCCCAGACCCAGGCCGGTTTGTCCGTGATCTTCTCCGCCCGTCCTTCGGCGGCAAAAATCACCGCGCAGGCCCCGTCCGTCCTCGGGCACATATCCAGGAGCTTGACGGGATAGGAAAGCATGGGAGATTTCATTACGTCATCTATCGAAATCTCTCCCCGCAGATGGGCATGGGGATTCTTGGTGGCGTGCCTCCGGTCCCTTACCGAAACGCGGGCCGCGTCTTCCTCGGTGATCCCGTATTGGTGCATATATACCGAAGCTTCCACCGCCAAGCCGGCCACCGCCCCGGCAAAAGCAGGCCGGTCCCAGATGGGGTCGAAGGCGGTGATGATGGCCCCCGTGGTGTCCGACTCCGAATTTTTCTCCCAGCCGATGGCCAGCACCGTGTCAAAGAGGCCGGAGGCGGCGGTGTAATAGCCAGCCATGGCCACCGTCGTTCCGGTGGTCCCCCCGGTGGTCACTTTGAAAATGGGTTTCATGTAGGCGCCGGAACCATCCACGGACCATGTATCCACGTAGTTGATCCCTTCGAAATGGTCCATGTTTCCGATGACCACGGCGTCGATGTCTTTCAGGGTCAGCTGGGTATCTTCCAGTGCCCGGGTCACGGCTTCATGGATCAGTTCCATGCCGTTAACGTCCAGGCGCGCGCTTTTGTGGTAGGTCTGACCGCTGCCGACGATGGCGACTCGCTTGCCCATAAAACCTCCAAAGAAGTGCCTAAAGTGCGCTAAAGTTCGGAGTGCCTAAAGTTAAGAACAATTTCGAATTTCGAAATCCGAAGCACGAAATTCGAAACAATGTCCAAAATTCAAATAATCAATTTTCCAAACCAGCTTTTCCGTTTTGAATTTGGGATTTCGGTCATTCGAATTTGTTTCGGATGTCGAAATTCGATATTCGAGTTTATCAGCTTACTTGCCTAGAACGATTACACAGTGGCTCTGTCCGCAGGGACCATTGATCCCTTGGGCGACCGCCGTTTTGGCCCCTTCCACCTGCCGGGCTCCCGCTCCATCCCTGAGTTGGAGGACACCTTCGCAAACCCGGGCCAGCCCGGCGACCAGGACGGCATGGGCGGAAAGGACTCCCCCGGAGGGATTGATGGGGAGTTCGCCCTCCATCCGGCTTTTCCCGGCATCGACGAACTTCCCCCCCTCTCCCCTCCCGCAGAATCCCAGCCCTTCGCTCCAGAGCAGTTCCATGTAGCTGAAGGCATCATAGATTTCCGCCACATCGATCTCTTTGAGGGGGTTGGTGATACCGGCCATGTCGTAGGCCTTTTTCGCCGCTGCTTCCAGGGAAGGACATTCGGCGAGGTCCCGGTCTCCGAGGAAATAGGCATCGGCACAGTGTCCGATCCCTTTGATCCAAACCGGTTTCTGGGCGATTTTTTCCGCCCTCTTCTCGCCGGCCAGGATGACCGCCGCGGCCCCGTCGGAAATCGGGGAGGCGTCCAGAAGCTTGATGGGATCAGCGAGCATACGGGAAGCCATGACCTCTTTCACGGAAATGTGCAGGGGAAGTTGGGCATAGGGATTTTTTTGGGCGTTCCCGTGGTTCTTCACCGAGACCCGGGCGCACTGCTCCTCGCTGATCCCATACTTGTTCATGTAGGCTTTGGCTTGCAGGGCCGAAGAAGTGATCGCATCCAGACCCAGGGCCCGCTGATAGATCGGGTCGAACATTCCGTTGGTGATGAGGCTGGACACGCTTTCGGATCCCTTGCAATGGGCCACAACCAGAGTGGTGCCGAAGGAGCCCGAAAGAATGCGCATCATCCCATAGAGCACGCCGAAGGTTCCATCCCCCTCCACGGTGGAAACGTTCTTCTCGTAGGCCCCGCAGGCATCCATGACCGCCATGCTGGAGATCGTCCTGCCGTCCCAGAAATCATTGGAAACCGTTACCACATTGTCGATTTCCTTGATGGTCATCTGGGCATCCTGCAGTGCCTTGGAGGTCGCTTCGAATACCATGTCGGCGAAGCTATCCCCTTTCTTTCTCCGTTCATATTTGGTCTGACCCACACCCACAATGGCAATCCGATCCATTTTTCCCCCCAACCCCGGCCAAGCCGGGATCAAACTTCAAATTCCAAATCTCAAATTCCAAATCCCAAACAGATTCCAAACTCCAATGACCGAAACATCCAAGCCATTGAAGGTCACTCTTTTTGAGGTTTGCGTTTTCGGTTTTGGATTTTGAATTTTGGTCATTGGAATTTATTTGGAATTTGGTGCTTGGGATTTGGTGCTTGCTGTTTTTTTAACTCAGACAGGTTGAAAATAGGCTATGTCGAGAATATGGCCGGTTCGCTTGTCTTTGAACACGGCTTTTACCTTCATCCCGATTTTCCACTTCGCCGGGTCTGATCCGTAAAGAAGGTGGGCCATTCCGGTGTCCGCGCCATCCAGCTTGATGATCCCATACCCGAAAGGAGGTTTCAGGGGCTGGACGTCGGAACGGTAGTGGACCACGGTGAACGTCTGTACCGTGCCTTGATTTCCCACTTCCACCCATTCTTCCGTCTGCTTCGAGCATGCCCCGCAGATCTTCCGCGCCGGGACCAGCACCTTCCGGCAGGCCGGGCAGCGTTTTCCGAAGATTTTCTGGTTATCGCGAAGCTCGATAAAGAAGCGGGACCCCACTTCGCCCACCGACCAGGTGTAAGGGACCTTGATCCTTCCCTGGTAGACCAGCTCTTCCACTGGTTCATTCCGTTTACTCATACCCCTCTCCTTTACGTTGCCGATCGAACCCGGGTGTAACCCCATGACCGAATTGCCCAAGACCAGCCGGGGCGGACTAAGCCGGATATTTCAGGGGGACTCTGGAAAGATAATTTTTGCCGGTGATTCTTCCACAGAGACGATTCAATTCCAGAAGGAGTGATGCCTTCATGGGTTTCCCTCCTTGGCTGAATCCAAACTCGACTGAGGAACAAAGGGCAGGAAAACTCAGCGCTTATATAGCAAAGTAGAGGGGTTATGTCAAATGTAAAAAGAGTGCCTCAAGTGCGCTTACCTGCCTCAGGTGCCTTACTTTAAAATGTCCCTAAAAGAGAGAGAATTCTCAAACCTTCATTCTTTCGACTTTCTCTTTGTCCGGCTTTACCGCTACGGTCTTCTGATGAAAGTAGGTCACCATCCCGGGTTTGGCCCCCCTGGGACGGCGCACGTTCTTCACCAGGGTATAGTCCACGGGAAGCCGGGTGGAACCCCTCCCCCGGCTGTAATAGGCGGCGATCGTGGCCGCTTCCAGAATCGATCCTTGTTGGGGCTCTCCCCTGCCGATCTTCAGGAGAACGTGGGATCCGGGAACTCCCTGGGAATGGAACCACAGGTCATTATCCTTGGCCAGGTGACGCAGGAGATAGTCGTTTCCCACGTTGTGCTTGCCGCAGAATATTTCCAAACCGTCGGAAGAGCGGAAGCGGCGCACGGGAAGGGATATTTCCTTTCTTTCTTTGGCTGACTTCTGTTTTTTAGGGACGCTGATAATCCTTTCCTCTTCCAGCTCCTGACGAATCGTCTCCACCTCCTCGGCATCCTCGGCGGCTTCGACTTCGAATAAAACCGATTCCAGGTAAACGATTTCCTTTTCCGCCTCTTCCATCCGCCGGGAGGTCATCTCCAGCCCCCGTTTGGCCTTCTTGTATTTTTTGAAATACCGCTGCACGTTTCCCGAGGGGTCCAGGGATTCATCCAGGGGGATGAGAATGGATTGGGGCGGGTCCTGCCGGTAATCCAGGGCTTCGATTTCCCGCATTCCTTTTTTGAGCTTCGGATAATTCGCCGTCAGAATATCCCCCCAGTCTTTAGACTCCAGGTCTTTTTGAAACCCTTCCCGGTCAGACGATAAATTCTCCCGCCGCCGCTGCAGCCGGGAGATCAGCTGCCGCAATCTTTTGGACAGGGCCTGCTTCTGCTCGGTCATCCGCCGTTTCAGGACCGTTTCAAAATAAAATTGATCGGCAGCCCGGTTCAGGGAAGAAAAGGCCTCTTCCTCCGCCGGTCCCAGGCTTTTCAGGGGAACGGGAGAAAGAACTTTCTTTTCCCCCAGCAGGGTGTAGATCCTGGGTTCGAAGGTCCCTCGCTCATATCGATCGAAGAAGAGGCGCAGTTCTTCCCATATCCCCTCCGTAGTTCCATCGCTGATGAACTCAACCTCCCGGGCGAAGAGTGGGCTCAATCCGGCGATTTTCCGGGCCAGGGTTCTCCAGCGCTCCCCGGGGAGAGACGAACATATTTCTTCCACCTTTTCCCGGCTCATTTCATCGGGAGTCCATTGACCGGGAGGAGAAAGGGGAACATAGGCCAGGCCGGGGGCGGAGGGACGTGCCGCTCCCTCCTCGACCCGGCGAAAATGCAGACAATCGAGGATCCTGTCCCCCTCCAAGAGGAGGACGTTGCTCATTTTCCCCACCAGTTCGGCGACCAGGATGAGTTGCCGGGTTACCCCGGCATCCATTTTTTTCTGGAGGTGGAGGCGCACCACCCGCTCAAAAGGATCCTGAGTCACCCCGGAAATCCTGGCTCCGCCGACGTGTTTGCGCAGGTAGGTGCAGAATCGCGGGGGGATCATGGGGTTGGCGTACTTCTTTTCCGTCAGATGGAAACGAAAGAAATCCGGGTGGGTGGAAAGGAGAAGCTGCTTTTCGTCACCCGGACGGCGAAGGCGGAAGAGAAGATCGGTGCGGTTCATCTGGTAGATCTTGGAGATGAACGCCCCCTCGATCTCCCCCTTTAATTCCTCCACAATGCCGTGGATAACAAAAAGTTCCATGGGTGACCCCATAGATCATCAAATTCGGAAGTACTTAGCCAGGTCGGCCGGCATGATAAAGCTGGGGTTTTTGTCGAAGATGAGCCGGGTCCGCTCCAGGGCCCTGGCTACCAGGGCGGAGCAGATGATCCGGTTGTCCATCCCGAACAGAAATTTCCACCCCGCAATCAGACACAGAGAAATCGAGATAATCGTCAGGTGGCCGTATTCATAACGCAGACACCACTCGGCAAAATTCACCATTTTCTGGCGGTCTTTCTCGTCGGCCATTTCACCCAGGCGGATCAGGTGGTAGGCATTCTTTTTATATTGGGAAATGTGGGACCGGACCACTCCCCTTCCGCAGGCCTCGATCAGGTCCCCCTCTTTACTGACAATCAGGGCGGCGTGAGTCCATTTGGCATACTTTCCCTTGAAGCGGATCAACTGGCCGGTCCGGATCAGCTTGCCCAGGATTCCCGGACTTTTCGTCAGGATAAAGTCACCGGGCTCATATTCCCGGGCCTCCCGGTCCTTTTCGAAGAAAGAATCGGTAAAGCCGCTGATTTCGGGCTTGGGTCTACGGGCCATAATTCAGAAGTCCGATTGAAAAGGTGTCGATCCTATTAAATCATATTCTCCCTCCTTCATCAATCCACTCTTTTCTTGCCAGGCGGGGGTCTTTGGGATAACATCCGCAAAAGGAAAATGCGGAATGTTGAGGACTGAGCCTGAAAGCGTGTTTCGGGTTCCAGGTTTCGAGTTTATTAAATACATGAGGGACATGGAAAGCGCTAAGCCGAAAATTTTTTATGGTTGGGTCATCACCGGCCTGGTGTTTCTGAATTTGGCCGTTTCTTACGGGGCCCAGTACTCCTTTGGCGTCTTCTTTCCCGCCTTGATCGATGAATTCCAATGGAACCGGCAGAATCTGGCCGGGGCATTCTCCCTCTACACGTTCATGTACAGCTTCCTGGGGGTCCTCCTCGGGAGGCTGACCGATCGTTTCGGCCCGAAGATCGTCCTCCTCTGCGGGAGCATTTGCCTGGGTCTGGGAATCGGATTGATCAGCCAGGTCAAGGCCCCCTGGCATCTCTACGTGGTGTACGGCCTTCTGGCTTCCTGGGGAATGAGCGCCACCTACATTACCGCAAATCCTCTCATTGTGAAATGGTTCATCGAGAAGAGAGGGCTGGCCGTGGGGGTCGCCCAGTCCGGGCTGGGAGTGGGAATCATCGTTGTTCCTCCCGTCGCCGGCGCCATGATCTCCGCCCTGGGCTGGCAAAAGGCGATCATCCTTCTGGGGGCTTCGGTTTTTGCGGTTTTGTTCACCACCGCCTTTTTCCTCATCAGCCACCCGGAGAAAGTCGGCCTGTTGCCGGACGGCCGGAACCCCACTCCCCCGGGCGGGCGGCTAAGCTCGGGCCTGGAAAATATCTTTCAGGAGGTCAACTGGACGGCAGCGGAAGCCATTCACACCCGGTCCTTCTGGGTGCTGACGGCCCTCTTTTTCTGCACCTGGCTTCTGGTCTTCCTCCCCCTGGTTCACCTGGTCATTTTTGCGCTGGACATCGGCCTTTCCCAGAAATCGGCCCTATTGGCGCTGAGCTTTCTCGGCGGTTCGTCCACCATCGGTCGTCTGATGATGGGCTATGTTTCCGACCGGATCGGGAGGAAGCGCACCCTGGGCTTGAACCTCGCCCTGCAGGTCTTTTCCTGGCTCTGGATCCTAAGCACCGGCAGCGCCTGGATGCTGATCGCCTTCGCGGTCTTTTTCGGGTTTTCCTACGGAGGGGTGAGTGCGGTCTTTCCGTCGATCGTGGGGGACTATTTCGGGCGGCTCAAGGCCGCCTCGGTGATCGGCGCCATTTTTACCATTGCCGGAGTCGCGGCCGCTTTCGGGCCCATCGTCGGGGGGTACATCCATGACTTGACGCACAGTTACAAGCTGGCTTTTCTGCTGGGGGCCCTGACCAACCTTTTGGCCCTTTTCCTCTTGTTCCTTTCAAAACCACCAAAGAAGTGAGAGGTGGGGGCAAGGGATAAGTGGAGAAAGAACACCGCTTCTTACTCCTCCCTACTTACGGCTCACCGCTTTTAATTCAGCCAGGAAAATTCCGCCCAGGATCAGGCCTGCGCCCATCCATCCCCACAGCCCCATCCTTTCACCCAGCCAGAACCAGGCAAAAAAGGCGGCAAAAACCGGCTCCATGGATAATATGATGGCCGTGCGGGTCGGCGTGGTCCGGGCCTGGGCCCAGGTCTGCCCCAGGTAGGCCAGGACCGTGCAGGATACGGCCAGGTAGGTAGCCGCTCCCCAGACCCCCATGGAGACCGTTAAATCGAGTTTGCCGGTCAGGCTGACCCATCCCAAGCTTCCGAGGCAGCAAGTGACCAGTTGAACGAAAGTGAGCCAGAAGGTATCTCCACCGGGCGAGTAACGGCCCAGGACCAGGATGTGGGCGGCCCAGAAAACCGCACAGATCAGAGTCAGGAAGTCTCCCCAATTGAAAGGCAGGGCCTGAGCCCGGTCGGCCGAGGTCAGGAGGTAAAGGCCGAAGAAAGCCAGGCCCGCCCCCACCAGGGTCAGACGGGGAGGCATATGTCGAAAGACAAAGATGGACAAGAGGGGAACGAGGATGACACTCAGTCCGGTGATGAAGCCGCTTCGCGAAGCGGTGGTGAAAACCAGCCCCCACGCCTGGGTGAAAAAGGCGGTGAAAAGAAAGAAGCCGATGAGGATCCCCGGTTTCAGCAACTCCCCGGACCAGGTCTTCCGCCGCCTCCATCCGACGGGCAGGAGGACCAGGCAGGCCAGGAAGAAGCGGATGAAGAGAAGGTTCTCGGGCGGGGTTTCATCCAGCGCCTCCTTAATAATCGCGAAAGAGGTCCCCCAGAAAACGGAGACCCCCAGGAGGACGGCATCAGCGGCAAGATGAGACGGGGTTTCTTTCTTCAGCAAAGACGGCCTCGGGTACGGAAATGAGTTCCATTGTACCAACGACCGAATCCGCCCATCAATCGGAATCGACAAACCAGTTGACTCCCCTCCTTTGCCTATGCTATCGAAAAGCAGATTTCATGGGACCCAGATGAATCCAGCGCGGCAATGCCGCAACCAAAAATTTTTTTATCCGGACGTGGATGAACACGGATCCATACGGATAAAGACTCATAAAAAAGTCTTACCCAAATTTAATGAGTTTACACCACAGTAGTGCAGAGGGAACCTGCATCCAATCATCGGGAAGGAATTGCACGAATTCTCCTGGCTGCTGGATTTTGATATTCAAAATTCATGCCCTTTCCCCAGACCAAATTATCAAGGCCAAGGCGCTGATGACCATCGTTAGCGGTCATATCGTTTATGACGGCAGTTTGTAGGGGCGATTCATGAATCGCCCCTACGCTCTTCTATTTTTTCCTTTTCTTGCCGGCCAGCTTCTGTACTTCTTTGGGGTCCATGCGGAAGAAATTTTCTTCCGCGGGGAATTTCCCTTCATCCACATCTTTTTTGAACTCCCCCAGAACCCGGACCACGTCCTCCGCCAAGTTGAGGTACTTCTTGGCAAAGCGGGGAACGATCCCCAGGGAAAGACCCAGAATGTCATATAGGTTGAGCGACTGCCCGTCCAGGTAGGGGCCCGACCCCGCGCCCAGGGTGGGGATCTTCAATCGTTCGGTGATCATCTTAGCCGCCTCGGCAGTCACGCTCTCCAGGACGATGCAGAAGGCTCCTGCTTTTTCAATGGCCAGGGCGTCTTCCAGGATCTCTCTCGCCGAGGCCGCGTCCTTACCCTGGACGCGGTACTTTCCTTCGAGGGAAACCCTTTGCGGAAGGAGGCCGATGTGGCCCATAACCGGGATTCCCGCTTCCACGATCGTTTTTACCTTTTCTTTGATCTCCACGCCCCCTTCCATCTTGACGCAATCCACCCCGGTTTCCTTCATGAGCCGGCCCGCATTCCGGACCGCTTCCTCGATGCTGGTCTGGTAGGACATGAAGGGCATGTCGCAGACCACCAGGCAGCTTCCGGCCCCCCGGACAACGGCCTTGGCGTGGTGAATCATCTCTTCCATGGTCACCGGGATGGTGTTCGAGTACCCCAGGACCACCATGCCGATGGAATCCCCGATCATGACCATATCGATTCCCGCCCGGCTGGCCAAGACGGCGGTGGGATAGTCGTGAAGATTGATCTTGGTGATCTTCCGGCCTTCCTTTTTCATTCGCAGGATGTCCGGGACGGTGATTTTCTTTCGTTCCATGGGAAAGCCTCCATTCTTGGGAATATTTTTTCTTTAATCCCCTAGCATAAGTATCGATTCATTGCAACCCGCCTTTTCGTCTTGCCTCAGTTTTGAGGTGCCTTTTCTTGTGGCCCGGGGGCAAGGCCGTGGTTTGAAGGCAGGATCGGCGCTTCAAATTCGGAATGCGGAATTCGGAATTGGGAATGAAGCGGCATAGGTTTGTGGTCCTTATTCCGCATTCCGCACTCTAAATTCCGCATTTAGAGGGGTTTCCGCGCGGACCGATGAAAGAATCCGTGCCTCATCATGCCGAGAAGCACGGCCTTGCCCCCGGGCCGGGCAAGGCCTTCAAGCTATGGACATTTATCTGATTTTTGGAAGGTTAAGGGGGGCAAGACCTTTTCGTTTGACAGCCCGGCCCCTGCTTTTTATAATCATCTCGCCTTGCCCAAAATATGTAGGAGCAATTCATGAATTGCCCCTACTTTAGGAGATGCCATGAATCTCTTGAATGATCAAAACCTGACCATAGCCAAGATCGCCCCCCTGCTCCGCAGGAAGCAGATTTCACCGGTGGAATTGACCGAGTTTTTTCTGGAGCGGATCCAACGTTTGCAGCCTGCCCTGAATGCCTTCCTTACCGTCACCGCCGACCTGGCCCGGAAACAGGCCCGGCAGGCGGAAAAGGAGATCCTGAGGGGAAAATATCGCGGCCCCCTCCATGGAATCCCCCTTTCCCTGAAGGACCTCTTCTACACGGCGGGGATCCGCACGACCGCCGGGTCAAAGATCCTGCGCAACTTCGTCCCCGGTGAAAATGCCGTCGTGGTAGACCGGCTCTTTGAGGCCGGGGCTGTTCTTCTGGGAAAGACCAACCTCCACGAGTTCGCCTACGGCGTGACCAACAACAACCCCCATTACGGCCCGGTTCACAACCCCTGGGACCTGAAAAGGGTCCCCGGCGGCTCCAGCGGCGGGAGCGCGGCGGCCGTGAGTGCGGCTCTGGGGATCGCCTCTCTGGGAACCGACACGGGTGGATCGATCCGGATTCCTTCAGCGGCCTGCGGGGTGGTAGGATTGAAACCCACCCGGGGCCTTGTCTCCCTCCACGGGGTCATCCCCCTGGCCTTCAGCCTGGACCATGTGGGGCCGATTTGCCGGTGCGTGGAAGACGCGGCTTTGATGCTGGAAGTGATTGCCTCACCAGCCGGCCGCAGTTCAACCAACTGGCCCCAGATGGGGCGTCTGTTCTCCCGGCCTTTGCGCCAGGGGGTCAAAGGGATTCGGGTTGGAATTCCCAAGCAATATTTTTTCGACCGCCTGGACAAGAATGTCCGGGGATACGTACTGACTGCCTGCGCGATTCTGTACCAGCTGGGAGCGGAGCTGCGGGAAGTGGAATTCAGGGGGATGAAGGACGCAGCCCCCCTGGTGGGGGTCATCACCGTGGGCGAGGCCCTGTCCTATCACTGGAAGTGGCTCCAGTCGAGGGCCAAGGATTACGGGGCGGACGTTCGGGAACGGATGGAGGCCAACCGGACCCAGCGGACGGTCGAGTACTTGCAGGCCCAGGAAAAGAGGAGGATCTACACGGGGACTTTCCTGAAAGTGTTCGAGTCCGTCGATGTGGTGGCCGCCCCCACCCTTCCGGTCCTGCCGCCCTTCATCGGTCAGAAGGAGATCGACTGGGGGCGCACCAAGGAGGATGTCCGGGCCGCCTTGTTGCGGATGACCCGCCCCGGAAACCTAACCGGCCTGCCGACCATATCCCTTCCCTGCGGGTCCACAGCCGACAACCTTCCGGTGGGACTGCAGCTCTTCGGCCGCCATTACGATGAAGCGACCCTATTGCGCGTGGCCTACGCCTTCGAGCGGGCCACCCCGTGGCACGCCATGTTCCCGCCCCTCTAACCCATTGCGGATTGCGGATTTCGGATTGCGGAATTTTTTCTATTCGCTCCGAACCGCTCGGGCGTGATTTGTTGCCTTTTTTGAATGATCGATCCTTTCCCGGATAGGCGGCGAGATGTCTCTTTTCTCTTCCTCTTTTTCCAATCCGCAATCCGCAATCCGCAATCTGCAATCCGCAATTTAGTTGAGGAAGATTCCCCCCAACAGACGGGTCAATAGACCTAAAACGGTGGCGGTGCCCAGGGTCAGGAACACGGCCAGGAGGGCCCCTCGCCTGCCGATTTTTTTCCAGAGGACCCCGATGGTGGCCAGGCAGGGGATGTAGAAGGTCACGAAGATGGTGAAGGCCAGGATCTGGGTCTGGCTCATGACCGTGGAGACCTGGCTGGTTCCCAACGCCTGGGTGAGCATGATCAGGGAAAGCTCTTTCCGCAGGATGCCGAAGAGGAGCGTGGTTCCCACCGCGAAGGGAAGGTCGAGGAGGCGGGTCAGGGGAAGCAGCAGGTAATTGATCAAAAGGTCCAGCTTCCAGTACTCGATCAGGGAAAGCACGACGCTGCCGATGATTAAGAGAGGCCAGGCTATGACGATGAACTCCTGAATGCGACACCAGGACTTCTTTAAAGTGGTTCCCAGCGCGGGAAACTGGTAAGCGGGCATCTCCAGGATAAACCCGAGGTTGCTCTCCGGCGAGAAATGGGTCATCACCCTGCCGAAGACCGCCACGACCAGGAGGTTGAGGGCAAAGATGGCCAACGCCGCGTTGGCCCCGATAAAAAAAGCCACCAGACCGAAGATGATGGTAATCCGCGCGGCGCAGGGGATCATCGTGGAAAGGACGGAGACGATGAAGCGATGCTGGGGGAGCTCCAGGATCTGGGTGGACATGACCGCCGGAACGCTGCACCCGTACCCCAGGATAAAAGGAATAATCGACTTTCCGTGGAGGCCGATGCGGTGCATGAACGTATCCATCAGGAAGGCCACCCGCGGCAGGTAGCCTACGTCTTCCAGGAGGGAAAGGCCGATGAGAAAGGGGACCAGATAGGGGAGCACGATGGCGATGCCCCCCGAGATTCCGTGCAGGATCCCGTGAACTAAAAAGAGGGTCAGGCTTCCCGCCGGGAAGAGGCTCTCGAGGTGATGGTTCAGGCGCTCAAAATACTTCAGCAGCGGCTCTTCGATGAGCCCCCCGATTCCGAAGATGAAATGAAAGAAGCCGTAAAAAACCAGCGCCAGGATCACATATCCAACGACCTTGTCCAGAACCCAGCGGTCGATGGCCGTGCGAACATCCCTCTTGGGGGAACGGACGATCCGCGCGACCTTCTCGAAGATGTTCATGGCCAGGGCGTGGCGTTCCGAGGAGATGACCTCGTCCGAGGACGCCCCGTGGCTCTCCTGGAGTTTTTCCTGGAAGGGAACCACCTGGCGGTAAAAATCCCCTGCCTGCCTGACCTCCTCCACGAAGGATTCGTCCTTTTCCAGGAGCTTGACGGCCAGAAAGCGGGCGGGGACCCTCTCGTTCACCCGTTTCCCCGGCCCCAGCAGCAAAACCAGCGGCTGAATCACCTCCTCGACGTCCTTGCTGAATTTCTGGACTCTTCCTCTTTTTTTCTCTTCCCATACCCGGCGGACCTGGGCAAAAAGCTCCCTCACTCCTTTGCCGGTGGTGGCGATAACCGGGACCACGGGAATCCCGAGGATCTCCTCCAGCTTCGGAGCATCAATCTGGACCCCTTTCCTCTCCGCCTCGTCCATCATGTTCAGGCACAGGAGCATGGGGGCTTCCAGCTCCAGAAGCTCCAGGGTCAGCTCCAGGCTCCGGCTCAGCAGGGAGGCGTCGATGACATTGATGATCAAATCGACCTCCCCGGAGAGAAGGTGTCTGCGGGCCTCCCGCTCGGCGGGCTCCTCGGATGTGATGGAGTAGGTTCCGGGAAGATCGATGCAGATGCAGGTCAACCCGTCGATTCGGGTGCGGGTTTCGGTGAAGGTGACGCTGGTCCCCGGAAAGTTGGCGGTAATCGCCTTGTACCCGGCGATATGGTTGAAGAGGGTGCTTTTCCCGGAGTTGGGCTGGCCGGCCAGGGCGATGGTCATCTCTTCGCTGATTTCCACGAAGACTTGAGAGGCCACCCCCTTCCCCAGGGCCAGTTGGAAACCGTGCACTTCCACGGCAATGGGACCGCCCAGGGAGCCCTGCCGGGTCACAGTAATCAGGTCCCCGGCATGAATCCCCATCTGATTCAGCCGCCGTTTGACTCCCCAGCCCCCCTGAATCGCCACCACTTTGGCTTTTTTCCCCGGTTCTAATCGGGTCAGGGGAATGCCTGTTTCCCTCTCTGGGGAAGGAGGGGAAGAATTCGGCTGCGGGGAGTCTTGATTGAGTTCAGGAAATGATTCCGGCATTCGGCTGTTAAGAATGAATGATGAATCCGTTGAGGCGACCCTTGAGAGAATCCCGCCTCACCGGGAAATCCATTCAAAGATTTTGCTCGCTCCGTTTCTAATGATCATTTTATTCGGAAAGAGGCGGTTAAGCAAATCAATTTGGTCAAGAATCCTGCCCGGGAGGATGCCTTTTCAGGGCTGAAGCCCTGAGTTGCCTCCTCTGCTCCGCGGTAACTGATGGGCTTCGTTTCTCGATGGTGATCTGAAAAGGAAGGAATGATCCGAACGGATTACCCTGGAGGGGAAAGCCGGATTTCTCCGGAGGCCATCAGGGAACAAAAACCGCCGCGGCCACTACGGTGGTCCATCCGGTTTTCACGATGGCCGACTGGGTGATGTTGGTGGTGCGGACGATGGCGTCGCTGAGGCGGTAGAATTCTTTCTTTTCATCCCAGCTCTTGTCCGCTTCAAATTCGATGCCCAAGGTGGAAGCCAGCATGGCCGCCGCCAGGTCTTCGGCATAATCCCCCGATTCCTTTTCATTCCGGCCGAAGGCATGATGCTCGCTCAGGTACCCGTAGACCGATCGATTGGAGGGAATCGCGCAGCCGATGGAGGCGGCCAGGAGGCGGCGCGGCTCATTGCTGCTGCACCGGGCCAAGACGCAGTAGGTGATACCCCCGGGAACCAGCAGCTGCAGCCCTCGCTTCCGGGGGGTAACGCGGCACCGGGGAGGGAGAATGCTGGAGACCGAAACGAGGTTGCACTTCTCGATTCCCGCATCCCGCAAGGCCAGCTCATAGGAATGGAGTTCCTCCCTATGGGTGCCCACGCCCTTGGTGAAAAAGACCCTTGCCGGGACATTCGATATCAAAGTTCTCTCCTTCCCAGATTGATCTTTTAACCCAATTTCCAAGAAAACGCAAGCCCCAATAATCGACTTGCCCTCTCCACTTTTCACCGGGTAGGCGCAAGATGGATAGAATTTCAGGCGTTGCCCGGCCCGGAAGCAAGGGCGTTGCGCGCAAAAACCATAAGGCGCGCCTCATTTCCTGGACCGGGCGGGCAATTTAAATGCGGAATGCCGATTGCGGAATGCGGATTGAAAAAGAAAACCAAAAAAATCCGAAATCCGCAATCCGCAATTTGAAATAACTGGGCCGATGCTTTTTCCGC
>Ga0315295_10001115_pt1 | contig 23045 bp, 25 predicted proteins | sample YL17G14_0_MG_FD_204453 | JGI IMG/M metagenome (GOLD analysis project Ga0315295, IMG submission 204453) | Sediment microbial communities from Yellowstone Lake, YNP, Wyoming, USA - YL17G14_0 | ecosystem: Environmental > Aquatic > Freshwater > Lake > Sediment | place: USA: Wyoming | collected...
TTTAACCAGGTGTAAGGAGGAAGCACTTTGTCTCAGCTTGTAATTCCCAAAATTAGCAGTGTGGAGAGCCGGGGTAATTACGCCAGATTTGTGGCGGAGCCGCTTGAGCGTGGCTTTGGCGTTACTTTAGGTAATGCGCTACGCCGCATACTCCTGGGCTATCTTCCCGGTGCGGCTATAACCCGGCTCAAGATTAAGGGCATCCAGCATGAGTTCTCTCCGATTCCCAGTGTCAAAGAGGACACTATGGAGTTCCTGCTGAATGTCAAGGCCATCCGCATCAAGTCCCTTAGCGGGCAGCCAGGCAAACTGAGCCTGGATAAGCAGGGGGAGGGACAAATTTGTGCGGCCGACATTAACCCATCAACCGATTTTGAAATCATCAATCCGGAGCAGCACCTTGCGACTATAGACTCTCCGGATGCCCGGCTCCTCGTCGAGTTTGATGTTGACCTGGGTACCGGGTACCATGAAGCGGAGTCAGGCGATAGCCTGCCGGCCGAGGTAATCGGTGTTGATGCCATTTTCACACCAATGCGCAAGGTAAACTACACCGTGGAGCCGACCCACATCGGGCGAGAAACCAACTCCGAACGGCTGACGCTTGAGGTCTGGACGGACGGCACTATCACGCCGATGGACGCGATGAGCCAGAGCGCTGTCATGCTGGTAGGGCAACTGACGCCGTTCGCCGAGTTCGTAACCCCGGCGCAGGCTAAGGAGAGCCTGCCGGCCGTCGCCGCTTCTATCCCGAACGAGAAGTACAACATGCTGGTTGAGCAGCTTGACCTCTCGGTCAGGACAATGAACTGCTTAAGACACGCCGGCATTACTACGGTCGGGGAAATCCTGAGCCGCGGTGAAAAGGAATTAATGCTCCTCAGGAACTTCGGGCAGAAATCGAAGCAGGAAATAGAAGAGCGTTTGAAAACTATCGGCTTATCTCTGACGCCCGAGGGTGCGGCCGCCACGACGGTGGAGAAATCAGAACAGAAATAGAAATCAAAACCATTTAAGGATGAAAATAATATGAGACACGGAGTTTCGGGCCGGAGATTCAACCGACCTACCAACCAGCGGCTGGCGATGTACCGCAACCTGGTAACCGACCTTCTTAAATATGAAAAAATTACCACGACCGAGCCAAAGGCAAAGGAGATACGCATCTTTGCCGAGCGGATGATTACCCTCGGTAAAAAGGGTAATCTTGAAGCTCGCCGCCGGGCGCTGGCCTTTATCTACAGCGAAGATGTGGTGAACAAGGTTTTTTCTGAGATCGCGCCGCGCTACGCCGGGCGTAACGGCGGTTACACCCGCGTCACAAAGCTGGGGATGAGGGTAGGAGACGGTGCACCAATGGCGAAACTGGAGCTCGTAAAGTAGGTAGGGAGTGAGGGACATTTGGCCGAGAGCAAGCTCGTACTCATCGTTGAATACGACGGCGGGGGTTATCACGGCTTCCAGCTTCAGGCCGATTCGCCCACCATCCAGGAGGAATTAGAAAGGGTAGTCCTGGCTTTAACCGGAGAAAAAAGAAGGGTTATCCCGGCCAGCCGCACCGATGCCGGCGTCCATGCCGCCGGGCAGGTGGTGAGTTTCCGGACGGAATCAAACTTCTCTCCGGAGGTTTTTGTAAACGGGCTCAACCATTATCTCCCGAAGGATATTGCGGTTAAAAGAGCCTACCGGGTGGCAAATACACTTAACGTGCGTAAGGAGGCAGTGAGTCGGGAATACAAATACTATATTTTAAACAGCGAGACGCGCTCGCCTCTCAGGGGAAGGTTTACTTACCGGGTAAAAGGGGAGCTTGACCTCACGGCAATGAACGAAGCGTGTGAGCTGCTCCTGGGCGAACACGATTTTGTCTCCTTCGCCAGCGCCCTTGAGGCGAGGCGGAAGGGGAACACGAAACGCACTATCTTTCACGCCGGGGTGGTAAGAGAAAAAGAGGACCTGGTGGTATTTGAAATTACGGCCAATTCGTATCTTACGCACCAGGTGCGGAACACGGTGGGCAGCCTGCTCAGGGTGGGGCAGGGCAGGATGAGTACCCTGGAATTTAAGAATATTATGGAGGGCAGGAGGGCTGGTGCCGCCGGGCCAGGTGTTCCGGCTTGCGGGCTTTTTCTGATTAAGGTAAACTATCCATATTCGTTTGAGGAAGTAATATGATAAAAACTTACAGTACCAAGTTATCCGAAGTCAAGCGGGAACGGTATGTAATTGATGCCACGGGCGAGACCTTAGGACGCCTTGCTTCTCGCATTACCCCGCTTCTCATGGGTAAGAACAAGCCGATATACGCCCCCAATCTCGATACCGGTGATTTTGTCATCGTAATTAACGCTGCTAAAATCTCCTATACCGGCGCCAAGAAGGGTGAACTCAAGCGGTACATCTGGCATACGGGCTACCTGGGGCACCTCAGGAATGTCTCCCTTAATAAGATGATGGAGACACACCCCACCCGCGCCGTCGAGTACGCCATCAAGGGTATGTTGCCTCATACCCGTCTCGGGGCGCGCCTGATAAAGAAGCTTGAGGTCTACGAAGGGGATATCCCCAAACCCAAGGCTAAAGCACCGAAGGCTCCGAAGACCAAACCAGAAACCGGAGAAACCCCCCAGGCTGAGACCAGGCCCCTTGAAGTAAAAAGTTAAGTGTTGACGCTTTGAGGAAAAGAGTATAAATGGAAAAAATAAATTACGTACACGGCACCGGAAGGCGCAAGACATCAGTCGCACAGGTCAGGCTGACGCCGGGGGAAGGGGCCATCATTATCAACGGAGTCCCTTATGAGCAGCTTTATCCCCGCATCGACCATCGCCAGGCAATCATGAAACCTTTTGTCATTGCCGGCGTTGTCGGGCAGTATAACGCCACGGTTAAGGTTGATGGCGGCGGCATCTCCGGGCAGGCAGGCGCCATTGCGCACGGCATTGCACGCGCCCTCGTTGCGACCAACGAGAGTTTCAAGAGTGCTTTACGCCAGGGCGGACTTCTCACCCGCGACCCGCGCGAAAAAGAGAGAAAAAAGCCCGGCCTCAAGCGCGCCCGCAAGGCAAAGCAGTATACCAAGCGTTAGTTTTGTAGTTTTAACTTCTGATAAAGAAAGCCAGGTACATCGTTAGTGTGCCTGGCTTTGCCGTTAGCGAAAGACCTTACTTTTCTCAGCGCCTGGTGGTACGAATTAATATAAAGCTCTTCGGGCTAAGGTGCATTTCCTTAAAATGTAAAATCAGCTAAATTTACTTTAACAACTAAGCGCTATCGTTTCACCAGCTTCATGGTAACGATTACAGCGCCCGCTCCAACGATGAATAATGGCCACCATTGATTCAGTCCCAGCAGGAAAGTTATTCCCCAGGTAATCAGAGCACCGCTGACTATCAGCCTGCCCAGCAAAAACCCGAGATTTTTCTCTTGTCGGAAGTGCTCAAAACCCTCTATCAAAATTATTACTCCCAGGCCGGGGATAAAGTACTGCCACCAGGGCCACTCAAGAGTGCCCTGATTATCCAGAAAAAGGACCACTCCCAACCAGATTAAAATTAGTCCGCCAGTAATACTGGTGAGATTTAAGTAGCTTCGATGCTGGAAGTCGTTATCCCCCTTTTTTTCGGGCAAATCTGGTTTTTGGGTTGTCTGCGCCATATGAACCTCCTTTTGGTTTTCGTGTAATTATTTGATTGTCAAACCGCATTATAGCACAAAAAACCGTTTTAGCTTCACTCAATGTACCGACAGTTAGCGCGGTACTAAAGTACCTATTAAAATACAATAGTAAGATTCGTCGGAACCTAAAGAGAATCTTGTCGGGGGATAGGATGCCATCGAAAAGCCCGCGAAGAAACTGGCGGAAGGGGTGGGATTCGAACCCACGGTACTTGCGTACAACGGTTTTCAAGACCGTCTCTTTAGGCCGCTCAGACACCCTTCCATGCGAAAAGACCGTACCTTTAAGGCAAAATATCTAATCCTGAGATACGGCCTTTTATATTATACAAACAGGAAAGAGAAATTTCTATGGTGCGGGCGTAACTTTAGACTGCCACCAGAAATAACTGGGGCTAAACTGCAATTGAACTATTACGTCCGAGGCTGTTTAGAACATGTCCTTGAGGCCCTGGGCGGCGGTATGCATACTGCCGACACCGCAAATCATGTTTACAACCCTCAGGGCGTCGCCGACTTCCTGCTTGGTCGCTCCGGCCGCCATTGCCTGTTTTGCAAGAGAACCGACGCCGCCAGCGGCGCCGTGCGAGGCGTCAATCGCCATGGCGATTAAGATTTTGTATTTTCGGGATAGTCCTCCCGCCTGCTCGCTGTACGTTACTTTTCGCGTCTCCTCAATGAGTTTGAAGAGTTCCGGGTCAATATTGCCGAGACAGGCCAACGGATTACCCTGTGGTTGCTGAGCCATTTTATTACCTCCATCCAATATTTTGATAATTCAGATTATAGAAGGGAAGAGTATGAAGTGCAAGGCGAACTGGCAGTTGAAGTGCCGCCTACTTTAGTCTTGCTTGAAGGAAAACAACGACCTTTTGCCGGGCATCGGCGGTTGCCGCCGCATCATACGTAGCGCCGCCCTGTATATCAAAGGCATGGCCGGCTCCCGGGTAAACGATATACTCGAACTGTTTGCCGCTGCTGGTGAGAAAGTCTCTTGCGGCGACGGCATGTTCAATCGGCACCACGTCATCTTTATCTCCGTGAAACATGAGCACGGGTGTTTTTATCTGGGCAATAATGTCGGCAAGCGGGTACTGGGGGTTAACAAGCCCCGGCGCGTAAGCGCCGTAATAACTGACAATACCTTTTAAGTCATCTTGAGTCGCAAGGACGAAGGCAAAGAACCCGCCGAGGGACATTCCAACTACCCCGAGGCGGTTCGGCGAAACGTAAGACAGCGATTTAAGACTCTCTACTCCGTATCCCAGTATCTCCCTTATCCGGTCGGTATATTTCCCGTAGTCGGCACCAGCCCATGCCCCGGCGGACATACCTATCGGCTTTAAATAGTCGGGGGCAAATGCCACGTATCCCTGTGTGGCGAGCCATGACGCGTAGGTGCGTGTCGGCTCACCGAGGCCGCTCTTGCCGTGCAGTACGAGTACCGCCGGGAAAGGCCCGGCCCCCTGCGGCTTATAAAAGTAACCGGAAATTTCACTGTCACCACTTTTGTAAGTTGCCCGGTTGCTGACGGCGTCCACGGTAAGGGTGACGGGCGCACCGGGCTTTGTCCAGACAATCGGCTGGGGACCCGGCTTTGGTGTTGAAGCGGCGGCGGTGCTGGGAGCAGGAGATGTAATTGAAGCTTGCAGCGCTTGCGGTGACGCAGGAGTCCCTGTTATGACTGGCGTCGGGGACGGAACTGAGGTTATTGTCGCCGGTGACGGCTGGCAGGCGGCGATGAGTGACAGAAGTGAAGAAACCAGGAGCAGTGCGGATACGGCCAGGATTCTTCTCATCTTCGTACCTCCCAGCTGACAGCTTACTATATCTGCAATTCAACCACAAGAGGCACAATTAATATGAAATCATAAGAGTTCAATAAAAGATTTTCGCTCTCTTATTCTATCCCTTCTTTTCCCAGCACCTCGCTTAAAGCACCCTCAACAATATATGCCCGTCCATCCAGTCCTTCATCCAGCGCTTGCCTGACTTTTCGCATTACTTCAGGGGTTATCTTTTCTTTTTGTATGGCCATGTCTTCAGCAACGTTGAAAACGTCTTCCTCGGTAATGCAGTACAGTTCTTCGTATCTTTGTTTTTTGGCCATCTTATTATTTCCCCCTTTATAATCTACCCGGTCAGATGTTCCACCAAAATCCTTATTCCTATCCCAATGAGCACCAGCCCGCCGAAAAGCTCGGCGCGCTTACCGAAGATGGCACCGAGGGTTCTTCCTACTATGAATCCGGTGGCGGTGATGGCAAAACAGACCACCCCGATAATGATACTCGGTTCGGTGATGCCCACCTCGATGAAAGCGAAGCTGAGCCCCACGGCGAGGGCGTCGATGCTGGTGGCGATTGACAGGGAAATGAGCGCGAAACCGCTCGTGATGTCAGTCTGGCTTTCATCTTCGTTTTCCCCGTGAAAGGATTCACAGACCATCTTGCCACCGACATACGCCAGCAGGCCGAAAGCAATCCAGTGGTCATAGCCGGAAATAAGGTTCACCACGGTTTGTCCGGCAAACCAGCCGATTACCGGCATGATTGTCTGGAAGATGCCGAAAGACAGCGAAGTGCGGAGAACTTTCCACACGGAGAGGCTTTTCATGGTGACACTGCCGCCAATCGCCACGGCAAAGCAGTCCATAGAGAGGCCAATGGCTATCAGAACGACTGAGAGAATATCGATGTTTGGCAATGTTTATATGATTAAGAGGGGTTTTCGGCCCCTCTTAAACTTCCCTTCTACATTCTACGATACAATTAATTCAAGAGTCGGATTACTTTGTGTTGGTCTATCTTGAAAGAAATTCCAAGTTCCAAGCACCAAACAAATTCAAAATAGCAAATATAAAAAACAAAATCTACCAAAGACGAGTCATTGCGAGTGTAGCGAAGCAATCCGTTCACGGTGAGTCCGTTCAGGATGAATCCGTTCAGGATGAATCCGTGCTCCGGTTGGTTAATATGCTATCGGAGATTGCCACGGGGTCTCACGACCCCTCGCAATGACAGATTGTTTAGCTTTCGAACTACTTTATGACTGATTTCCCCATGTAAGGCCTTAAGACTTCGGGCACCGCAACCGAGCCGTCTTTTTGCTGGTAGTTCTCAATCACGGCAATCATGATGCGCGGTAATGCCAGCCCCGACCCGTTTAAGGTGTGCGGGAATAGCGGCCTGGCGTCCGGGGCCGGACGGTAGCGGACGCCGGCACGCCTTGCCTGGAAGTCCCAGCAGTTGGAGCAGGAGCTTACCTCTAGCCACTCGGAGCAGCCGGGCGCCCAGACCTCGATATCATAGGTCTTGCTCGAGGAAAAGCCTAAATCGGCCGCGCAGAGCCTCAGGATATGGTAAGGAAGCTCCAGCCGTTCGCAGACATCGGTGGCGTCGTGCAGCAGTTTCTCCAGTTCGTCATTTGACGTCTCTGGCTCGACAATCTTGTAAAGCTCAATTTTGTCGAACTGGTGCCCGCGCTTTATTCCCCGCGTATCCTTGCCGGCCGACATCTTCTCCCGCCGGAAGCAGGGGGTATAAGCGCACATGTTTAGCGGCAGCGAACCCGGCGGCAGCACTTCATCGGCGTACATACTGGTTAAGGGCACCTCGGCGGTGGGAATGAACCAGAGGTCATCCTCGGCGTCATGGTAGAGGTTGTCGGCGAACTTGGGGAGGTTGCCGGAGGCGACCATGACGTCGCGCTTGACCATGAAGGGCGGGTAAATCTCCTTATAGCCGTGCTCTTTGGTGTGTAAATCCAGCATAAAGTTAATAATGGAACGTTGTAATCTCGCCCCGTCTCCCTTGAGCATGTAAAAGCGCGTCCCGGACAGCTTCACGCCCCTTTCAAAATCAATAATACCGAGTTTCTCCCCTATCTCCCAGTGGGGAAGCGGCGTAAAATCGAACTTCGGCGGCTCACGCCAGGAAGAGCAAACAACGTTATCGCGCTCGCTCTTGCCGAGGGGAACATCGGGCTGGGGTATATTCGGAATCTGGAGCAGATGCCGGTTAAGCTCTTCGTCCAGACGCTTCGTATCGTCTTCAAGTTCCTTTATCCGGGCGCGGCGCTCACGGCCTTCGGAGATACCCTCTTTACCCGTCTGGTAGTCGCGTGAGGCTTCTTTGCGGGAACGCCTGAAGATTTCGAGTTCCTGTATTTTCTGCCGCCGCTCCGCATCGAGTTTTAAAATCTCATCAAGCGGGGCCTCGGTGCAGCGGTTTTCGATTGCCTGTCTCACAACCCCGGGGTTTTCCCGTATAAACTTAAGGTCAATCATAAATATTCCTCACCGAATTGTTTTATTTATTAAAGCTCTACTTTAGAAGATTAGACAACTGTTTAAGACAAATAGAATCCTGACGACGGTCATAGGGTAAACTCAGATATTATTACTAATCATAAACATTGAGGTCGAGTACTGGACTACACCTTTGCTGGTCTGAGTTTGCCTTTCAACTCATACACAATACTCTGTGGTTCTGCAATACTTTCGGACGCATTGAGTATTTCAACAGAGATGATTTTCCCATCCTGGTTGTAGTCAACAACTATTCCCTGTCGGAGTTCATCACTCTCAGCTACCGGTTCATCACGGAACAGCATTGTTAGTGTATCAGTCTCCGAATCATATATTACCTTCATGTTAAGCCGCCTTCACCCAGTACTTATCTATTTTTGAAGTCCTGTAAGCGGTGATGACAAGAAGTAAATTATCTCTTTTCTCACAGATCTCCTTTGTGATAAACAACTATTGATTGATGTTAATAGAGAATATTTGTTCGATTTGACCTAACATCCATTTGTTTCTTTCTTCAACATTGGTTTTTAACCACGATGCTGTTTCTATCACTTTTTTGGAAATCTCAAACGCTGTCATTTTGCCATGTCCATTCTTGTAAATTTCCTTTTTTTCAGAGAACTTACAATTTTGGGCCGCTCTATTCTTTGTACCCGAAAGAAGCGTAAGATTCCCTATTTTCGAAGACCACGTTTTAGCGTCCGTTTCAGACCAATCTTTTTTCCATTCATCTACAAGATACCATTTTTCGGGTAAAATATGATCAACGTCAAGTTTACTATTCAACTCAATGTAAATTAATTTAGCATCGTCAGTTTGTTCATATTCTATTAAGGCTAACAATGGTCTTAACCAAGCTTTGCCATATGCGTCATCTGCTAATGCTTCTTGAACACCTCGAATTACATTATCCTCTTTTATTTTTTTATCTATTTCATTTTTTATTTCGACCAAATTTTTCTTATTCTTTACCCATTCTATTATATTAAACGATAACAGTTTTGTTTTCGAAGTCGTATATCCCGCTATCCAGTAAAGGTAATAGAGTCTTCTTAATTCGTAGCACAGGCCATCGAATTCACCAAACCCGTCATTTTTGGCGGTAGTAAGTATTGATTTCCAAAAAACTTTATTGGGTAAATATTTGAAAGAAAAAATAATTTTCGAATTTATCTCATTAATCTCATTAAAATATTCAAAATATTTTTTTGCATTATAAGCTATATTATTTGGCTCCTGACCTTTAAATCTTTTCGTCAGTTCGTCATATAATGATTGTTTTGGATTGGCAGCCGACAGATAATACTCATAATAAGTAAAAAGTTCAGAAAGTGATTCATCCACTTGTTCAGAAATTATCTCCATTTCTTTCCAAGTAGATATAAATTGACCTCTTCTTGTACTATCACAATTTCCATATAGGTAACTCTTTATTAAATCGGCGTTACTTAGTTCAAGACCCCTGGTGTTAAGGATTTGGAAAAGTTTAATAGCAAATGACTGATTTGAACAAACAACCGTAATAAGAATGACCCGATTAAGCAAATACTCCACGAATTTATTAATTGTTTCTGGGTCTTTAATAGAATCAATTTTTTCTTTAAAAATAACAGCTGCATTTATGAAATTACTTTCCTCTCTTTTTTTCTTGGTTTCTTTAGGCACAGGGAACTTAACCGAGTCTAATATTTCATTTTCAAATTGATTTTGATAGTTGAGTTGAGTTATTAACCTAAGGCGATATTTCTGGTCAACAAGACTCTTAATTGCGTTTTGAATTCTGTTATCTTTTTTTAAATATAGGTCTCGTAAAACACAAAAAAGAATTGTTAAAGTAGTCAATCTTTGTTGACCATCAACAACATCGAAGTATCCATTTTGGGACTTAATCAATATCATTGGTCCTAAAAAGTAGCTCTCATCACCAGAATCCATTGCTGTATAAAGGTCATCCCATAATTGCTCTATTTGTTCGCTGTTCCAACTGTAAGGTCTTTGATAATCTGGTATCTGGTAATAGCTATCAGCATCTCCAAATATCTTCATTATGGTCTTAGCATCTGGTTTAAAAACTCCGCTTATATCTTCAGACATTATTTAAACCCTCCTCACTTGATAAAAGGAAGAAAACCCGACATTTTAGAGTTTACCATGTTTTTTATATGTTCTATTTATCCCTTCTCTTTGAGTGCTGGGAATAGAATCACCTCGCGGATTGAATCCTTGCCAGTAAAGAGCATGACCAGCCGGTCGATGCCGACACCTAACCCCCCGGTCGGCGGCATGCCGTACTCGAGTGCCTGGACGAAGTCCTCATCAATCGTCCACTCCTCATCGCCTTCCTTATGCTGGTGCATTTTTGCCTGCTGGGTGAAGCGCTCTCGCTGCTCAATGGGGTTATTGAGCTCGGAGAAGGCGTTTGCCACCTCGATGCTGCCGATAAAGCCCTCGAAACGCTCGACGATGCGCCCGTCCGTCCCCGGCTTTACCTTGGCGAGGGGCGACATCTCGATAGGATAATCCACCAGAAAGCATGGCTGAATGAGGTGCGGCTCAATGTACTTCGAAATAAGCTCATCAATAAGCCGCCCCTCGTCTTTATTCGGGTCAACCTCGGCGCCGATTTCCTTCATGGCTTTTTGTAACGACTCAAGCGTTTCCGTCTTGAGGAAATCAATGCCGGTATATTTAATTAGCGTCTCGCGCAGGTCAAGACGCTCCCAGGGTGTCTTGAGGCTGATGTTATTGCCGCCAAATTCAAGTGCATCCTTGCCGGTAACAGTTAAAGCGATTTCGCCAAACATCTCCTCGACCATCCGCATCACGCCCTTGTAGTCGGCGTAGGCCTCGTAGCTCTCCAGAATGGTGAACTCCGGGTTGTGCTTGAGGTCAATGCCCTCGTTGCGGAAGACGCGCCCTATCTCATAGACCTTATCGAACCCGCCGACGATGAGCCTCTTTAAATGAAGCTCAAGGGCGATGCGGAGGAAGAAATTTTGAGATAGGGCGTTGTGAAAGGTGATGAAGGGCCGGGCGAGAGCGCCTCCCGCCGCCGACTGCAAAACCGGCGTCTCGACCTCCATGAAGCCGCGCTTATCCAGAAAACATCTTATCGCCGTGACGATGCGGCTGCGTACTTTGAAAGACTCGTTAACTTCCGGGTTGGCGATGAGGTCAACGTAGCGCTGCCGGTATCTCATCTCGACATCGGTCAGCCCATGGAATTTCTCCGGAAGCGGCCTGAGGGACTTGGTAAGCAGGGTTATATTAGCTGCTTCAAGGGTCGGCTCGCCCGTTCTGGTGCGGAACAGCTTTCCGGTCGCCCCCAAAATATCCCCTATGTCCAGGTCTTTTAAGAGTGCCTTCTCCGTTTCGCTGAGGTTATCGCGGCGGATAAGAAGCTGGAGCTTCCCCGAATCATCGCGTAAATCCATGAAGATGATTTTGCCCATGTTGCGCTGGGACATCATCCGCCCGGCGACCGTCACAATATCTTTGCCGGCCTCGTTTGTCTCCTCCTCTTTCTTAAGGAGGGCGACGGCTTCGGCTGAGGTCGCGGTGCGGTGATAGGAATTAGGGTATGGATTTATGCCAAGCTCCCTGATGCGGCTCAGCTTTTCAAGTCTTTCCTGAATTAGGGGTTCCGGTAAATCGGCCACGTGATTCCTTTTTAGTCTCGAAGGAAGAATGTTCAGCCTTAAAATTCCCTTTGCTATTATATGTTTTTAGAGAGGATAGAGTAAAGTGCTGCCGTTTAAGTCGGGTTAAGTGAGATTGCAAGAGGCAACTTGAATATAGTGAAACGACTGGAATATCGAAAACGTATGGACTTGAAATTGACCGGACTTGAAGTAATGCAGACGGTATTGCCAGTTACGGTACTTTACCCGATTTCCGCCGGGCTTGTGCCGTGCTTCAGGCTATCCATGAAGTTAACGGATTTTACTTCTTGCTCCAGCAGGTAGCGGATGTAGTTTCTTAACACGGTGGTGAGTTCCTCCGCCAGTTCGGGAGTAAGCTTTATGCGCCTGACGGTGGCATAGTCGTCACTTTGAAGTAATCGCAATATTTTAAGCGTATTTACCGATATGGGGTAGCAGAACCGCGTAAGCGTGCAAGTTGAGCAGAGCATCCCGCCGGAGCTTATCGAGAAAGCGTTGACAACCGGCTCAAGGGGGTTTTTGCAGGCGACGCAGTGCATGAGTTCCGGGCGATAGCCGGTGAGACTTAAGAGGTGCATCTCGAAGTAGTGAATGAGCATCTCCCGATTTTCCTCGTTCTCAAGCTTTTCGAGGGTGTCAAGAAGTAGCTGAAATAAAGGGAAGTTGTCGGCGTTCTCCACCGTGAATTGGTCAACAAGCTCGGTAAGATAGAGCGCCGCCGCCGAGAGGTCGAGGTCGGTCTTAAGCGGCAGAAAGCCGTTTATTGTCTGGCTGCCGATGATGGTATCCAGGTTCCGCCCGCGCGCCAGGTCAACTTTGCTGTATGTCAAAAGTTCGAGGTGGCCGGACAGACGGCTTTTGGGACGCCTTACCCCTTTAGCCACCGCCCTGATTTTGCCCAGGTGTGGTGTGGACAGGGTGATAATCCGGTCGGCCTCACCGAGCTTTATTTTCTTGATAATTATCGCTTCTGTTTGATAAGTATGAGATTCTGGCATACCTTTAACAAAAATCCTGAATTCTAATATCTAAATCCTAAACAAATTCAATGCGAGCGAAGCGAAGCAATCCGTGCCCCATGCCTCTCCCTTTCCTAAAGGGAGATTGTGAGGGATTAAGTTTGTAAAATCCCCCTTAATCCCCTTCAGGGAGAACTCTTCAGGGTGAACCCCTTTGCCAAAGGGGGAGACTGAAGTTGCATTTAAATCGCTGCGCTCCTCGCAATGACATTTTCTATTTCTGCTTCCAGACCGTTCCTTTTGCTGTGTCTTCAAGGGTTATGCCGAGTTCGGCGAGTTTTAAGCGGATGCTGTCGGCAAGCTGATACTGATTGGCCTTTCCTAGCTCATTTATAATATTAATAAGAAGTTTAACAAGTAATTCTACTAAAGCGCTCTCATTTTTAGTTAGCGAACTAGGCGGGATTAATGATGTCCCTTTAGAAGTATCTTCGAGTGTAAAACCGTGATCGGCAAGGCGCTGTCGAATGTTATCGGCAAATTGGAATTGTTTTGCCTTTCTTAACTCTGCCCTTGTGATGATAAGAAGTTCAATTAATCGTGTTGTTTGACTTGATAAACCATTAATCAGTGTAATTGGAGGAGGGTTAACGACTGCCTTAATTGTAGCTGTCATGCCAATTGCAGCAGTTATGTTTGCAAAATAGTGTCTCCCCTTCCTTTTTAAGCTAAGCCCGAGTACATCGGAAAGCTCTCTTAAAGTCTTCCGCGCATCCTCGGTGTTCTTACCATCAGTTGTCGCCCGGTTGATTTCGCGGGAGAGGTCGAATAACACAGCGAGGGCTTGAGGGGTATTAAAGTCATCATCCATCGCTGTGATAAAACGTTCTTGATACTGTGTGGCATCCAGCATTTCACCTAATTTGTCTCCAATTTGCTCGATACTTAAAGTATCCCTTAACCTTTCTGCGCCCTTCTCAGCGCCTTCAAGCACTTCTTCCGAATAAGTCAAAGGGTTGCGGTAATGGGAGGTTAAAACGAAAACGCGGAGCGCGTCGGAAGCCGAATCTCCGTATTTCTCCAGTATTTGACGGATGGTGATGAGATTGCCGAGTGACTTCGACATCTTCTCCCCGCCAAGCTGGAGCAGCCCGTTATGCATCCAGTAGCGGACAAAAGGCTCTTTTCCCGTGTAGCTTTCGCTCTGGGTGATTTCGTTCTCGTGGTGCGGAAAGATGAGGTCCTGCCCGCCGCCATGGATATCAAGCTGCTCGCCAAGGTATTTTAGGGACATGGCGGAACACTCGATATGCCAGCCGGGGCGTCCTTTCCCCCACGGGCTCTCCCAGAAAGGCTCACCCGGTTTGGCCGCCTTCCAGAGGGCGAAGTCCATCGGGTGTTCTTTACCCTCCTCCGGCTCGATGCGTGCCCCGGCCATCATCATGTCCAGGGTGCGGCGAGAAAGCTTGCCGTAGTCAGTGTCCTTGAGAACGCGGAAATAGACGCTTCCCTCCGATTCGTAGGCATACCCCTTGTCAGTTAACCCCTTGACAAGCTCGATAATCTTCTCTACCTCCTGCGTCGCCCGGGGATAGACATCGGCGCGTTTAACGTTCAGTGCATCCATGTCCTCGAAGAACAAATCAATGTATCTCTGGGCAAGCTCACCGGAAGAAATTCCGAGAGAGCTGGCGCGGTTGATTATCTTATCGTCAATATCGGTGAAATTCTGCACGTGCTTTATCTTATAGCCGCGGAAAGCGAGGTAGCGTCTAACGACATCGAACGTGATGTAACTCATGGCGTGCCCGATATGGCAGCTATCATACGGCGTGACGCCGCAGACGTACATCTGAACCACGTCGCCCTGGGGGACAAATTCCTCCTTTTGCATGGTGAGCGTGCTGAATATTTTCACTTTTTTGTTCCTTCCTTAACGGCGCTACGCTCTGCTTCCAGTTCCTTTATGCGCCGCTCGAGCCTGTCTATTCTGTCCCAGACGGGGTCGGGCAAATTCTCAACCACATTCGTATCGGGGTTGCGGATGGCGACCACCCGTCCCGGCACACCGACGACCGTGGCGTGCGGTGGCACTGAGTTCACCACCACCGAACCGGAACCCACCTTGGAATTATCGCCGATGGTAATGGCACCGATAATCTGGGCGTGGGCGCCGACCTGGACATTATTCCCCAGCGTCGGGTGGCGCTTTACCTTCTGCTGGCTGGTGCCGCCCAGCGTTACTCCCTGGTAGAGCATGACGTTGTCACCGATTTCGGCGGTCTCACCGATGACCACCCCCATGCCGTGGTCAATGAAAAAACCCTCGCCAATTTTAGCGCCGGGATGGATTTCGATGCCGGTGAGAAATCGGCTGAGATGGGAGATGAGGCGCGGCAGGATGGGGATATGCCAGCGGTAGAGGGTGTGCGCGACGCGGTGGAATTCACGGGCGTGGAAACCGGGATAGGCAAGCAAAACCTCAATGATGCTTACGGCCGCCGGGTCGTTGTCGAAAACGGCCTGAATATCGTTTCTTAGGCTCTTTATGAGCGACATAATAACTCCTTTCCCCAGATAAATGTGCCAGAAGCTATCCCGAAACATTCTGGAGACGTAGCACAGAAGCGGCAGGTTGCAGAAGAATTCTGAAGGATTATGCACCGACTTCCCGGATAGCTTCAACCGAAATGCCCCGGTCCCGACCGGTCGGGACGGGGCACCGAACACATGCAGCCGGTTGTCCGGGTAAAAGAGTATTTTAAAGACTTCCGTTCTGATGAAGTTAACATAATACTATATTGAATCCCGTACCTTTAAATCAATTAAGGCGACGGCGGACGCTTCTATCCCCTCACCTGTCCCCGCAAAACCGAGTCCGTTCCCGGTGCTCGCTTTGATGTTTAGCTGGCCCGGGGCGATATGCAGGCAGGCGCTGAGTTTCCCTTTCATGGTGTCGGCGTATTCCGTGATGTGCGGCTCTTTTGCCACCACGGTCACATCAATATTGACGACCAACCAGGTATTCTTACCGAGCAGCCCACTCGTCTCTTCGAGCATCTTCAGGCTGGAAATATTATAGTACTTTTCCTCACCTGGAGGGAAATGCTGCCCGATGGAACCTAACCCCGCCGCTCCGAGCAAGGCATCAATAACGGCGTGGGTTAAGACGTCCCCGTCGCTCCAGCCGGCCAGCCCTTTTCCGAAGGGGATTTCGACTCCCCCCAGGATAAGCGGCCTTCCCGTCGTGAAGGGATGTGCGTCATACCCTATGCCGACACGCATCGACTTTAGTTATTCCTCTGTGGAGAGATATTGCGAGATGAGACGACCTTTAATTATGCGAGAAAATCCGCGATTGAAATTCCAAATACCAAAATCCAAACAAGGCTTTCGCCCTTCTTCTTCCACTTATTTATGAAAATATCTGAACTTCAGGGCTCCTGATTCTGAAATTTAAGATACTGAATTTTCAATAGCTAATGATTTCCTGGTTAGTTTGACAGGCGTTATGGCGATGCTCAATGCGAGTGCGCAAATGCTGAATATGATCAAAAGCAGGAAAGCCAGATGGTAGCTGTGAGTGATATCAAATGTGTACCCGGTGACAAACGGGCCCAAAGCTAATCCGACTGCCTGTAAGAAAAGAACCACACCAAGGTTCACCCCCTGGTGTGTCGTGCCAAAAAGCTCGGCTACCAGTGGTGACATCACCGCGAAAAAGCCACCGTGACCAAAACCATAAACCAGGGCGAAAGCATATAGCATCCAGAGCCGGTTCGCAAACGGAAGCCATGAAAGAGCGATAGTCAGAAAAATAAAACAGACTATCAGGACCCACCTGTTTCCTATTTTGTCTCCAGCACTCCCAAGCACCAGCCTGCCGGCGATACTTAATGCACCGATGGCTGACAATACACTTGCGGCTTGAACCGTGGCAACACCACCGTCCATGGCATAAGATACAATGTGAACCATAATCGATTGTGTAATGTATCCGGTCAAGAAGTATGCTGCACAGACTATCCAGAACTGGTGTGTTTTTATGCAACCTCGAAGAGAAAGCTGCACTCTGTTCGACAGTTCCGAAGAAGTCCTGTTAATCGCATTCACACCGTAGGGATCAAGGCCCATTTCGTGGGGGTCGTGTTTTAAAAGTTGGGCGATGGGGATAATCCCCACGACGCCTAAAATGCCCATCATTATACAGGTCTCCCGCCACCCAAAGCCGGTGATGAGCATACCGGCGACAAGCGGTACAATAGCTTGACCGAGACCCGACCCGATTTTCACGATGCCAGTCATGAGCCCTCTGCGCTTCACAAACCACCTGGCGATTGGTGGAAGGAGCGTAACATTACCGCTGCTGACGCCGATACCTCCTAGAACGGAGTAAAACAGGAATAATTGCCATAAACTCGTGACTTTCGACATTAAGAAATAGCCCGCACCGATTAATAAAGCACTGCCGACGACTACTAGTTTTGGGCCGAACCGGTCAACTAACCGGCCGAGGGCGATTCCGGATACTCCCCCAACCAGAGATACCAGCGAATTCGCACTGGAAATCATTGCCCGGTCAGCCGCCAGTTCCTTTTGTAGCGAGGCGAAAAAGACGCTATATGATTGCTTGATTCCGTCCATGATTATGAGGATGAATAAGGAAACGGCAACGATGATATAGCCATAGAATATTTTTGAGTCAGCTCTTTTTGCCATAACGGCTAGAAGCTATCCAGAAAGTCAGTGAATAGCTTCACTCCTTTCGATGGCCGTCGATTCCAATGTCTGACTGCCAGTTAGGCTCGGGATAGCTTCTACACCTTCTCCCGTGCCGCGAAATACAGTCTACTGCCTAAAGCTCGGCTGCTCCCCTCTTCCGCCACAGCGCCTCGGCGATGGTAATATCGGAGGGCGTTGTTACCTTAATATTATCATAGCTGCCCATATAAAGTTTAACCGGAAAGCCGAGCCTTTCCACCAGCGAGGCATCATCGGTCGCTTCTGTTTCCAAGTCGAGATAGGCCTTTAATATTATAGCAAACCGGAATACCTGCGGCGTTTGCACCGCCCAGAGGAAGCGGCGCGGCGGCGTATCCTTTACGAGCATATCATCTTCAATGACTTTTATGGTATCCGTTACGGGCACGGCCGCCGCCGCCGACCCGGTCTCTTCGGCGGCGATAAGTCCGCTGAGTATTAGACCGCGAGGTACCAAAGGACGGGCGCCGTCATGGATTACCACCCACGAGCAGTCCCTTATCCCTTTCAGCCCGGCGGCAACCGAATCTTGGCGGCGAGCGCCCCCGGCGAGGACGGCCCTCACCTTTGACCAGCCCTCGTCTTTCACGAATTTGTTCACGACATCAATATTCCGTTCCACCACGACCAGGATAATCTCATCAACGAATTCGCTTGTCTGGAAGACGTTTACCGTCCGCACGATGACGGGTTTGCCGCAAAGCGGGGCGAAAAGCTTGTCCACGCCGTTCATCCGCCGGCTTTCCCCAGCGGCAACGATGATAGCGCCAACTCTCTCTGCCTTATACATAAAACGTGAAGATTATAAAGCAAAAGGTGTCAAGTATCCAGAAATACTTATGTTATTGCCATGCAACACCTTTCGTTGCGGTAATGATAGTGATAAACTGGTTCTGAACAGAGGACTGACCCACAGTAATGAAGTATTGCTCGGAATAATAATTGTGAGGAGAGTAACGCCGTATGAAAAAGCTTGGAGATGACTTTATTAAAGAACTGCTTATGAGAACCAGCAAAGACGGTGGGGTTAACTTGGGCTGATGCTACCGCGTCCTGCACGGGTTGCAGGGGGACTGCGACTTTATTACCGATGATATGGTTGTTTCGGCCATTGCTCTCGCAGGTGGTGGAGCCAGAGCGACGGCCGGTTCCTGCGGCGCCTTTTCCGGCGGCCTCATGGCTCTATCAGCCAAATTCAGCCCCCGGTCGGCGGAGCTTTCCAAGGAAGAGCTTGAGGAACTGGAGAAGGCAAAGGTCAAATTTTACGCGTTCCGGGACTGGTTTGTGAGCGAGTTCGGAAGCGTTACCTGCTTTGAGATGCTGCGTAAGCTTTTTGGCGGTTCCTACAACCTCGCAAGTGAAGAAAGCCGTAAAGAGCTGAAGAAAGTGCAAGATGCGATGGGATTTAACTGCCAGGTGGTTACCGCGAAGACCGTCGTCAAAGTGGCAGAGATGATTCTGTAATATTTTTCCGTTCAGGTTTTAAGACTGTTCTTCCGGCCAGAAAAAACTATTCCTCTGTCTGTTCCATTAAAAAGCGAGATTGCGATACGATATTTCCAGTAAGACAGATGGAGGTAGCTTTATGTACGAAGTCATTTACTTCTCACAGGGTGGCAACACGAAAAAAATCGCCGAGGCCATCGCGGGCGAGCTTGGCGTAGAACCGGAAGATGTCAAAACAAAAGCAAGCCCGGCTAAAGATTCTCTAATTTTTCTCGGTTCCGGTATTTATAACCAAAAACCGGGTAAAGCACTTGCGGATTTCATCGAACGGAATGACTTTACCGGACGGAAAGTGGCGGTATTTGGCACCGCCTCTATGCTCCTGAAACGGCAACTCGCCGGGCTTGAAAAAATGCTTGCTGATAAGGGGGCGACGGTCACCGGAACTTTCGGCTGCCGGGGCGAGGCAAACTTTTTTGGCGCCTGTTTTAACCGCAAACGCCCGAATACTAAAGACCTTGAGGCTGCCCGTGAGTTCGCCCGGAAAATGAAGGCGACTTAACTCTCTTTTTCTGGTTCTTCTTTACGCTCCGGTTTCGCGTCACCCCACGCCAGCCTTATTGCCTCCCGGAGGCTGCTTGCCGCGATAAGCTGAATACCGTTCGGCGCTACAAGATTCCTTGTGCCCAAGCGCGGGATGATGGCGCGCTTAAAGCCGATTCTCGCCGACTCGTTCACCCGCCGGTCGAGAAATGAGACGGAGCGCAACTCACCTGATAAGCCAACCTCACCAATGGCGACGGTCTCCGCATCGAGTGGCAGGTCTTTTACGGAAGAGACAATTGCCAGCGCCGTCGCCAGGTCAGCCGCCGGTTCCTTGACCCTGAGCCCGCCGGTGGCGTTCACGATGACATCCTGATTCCCCAGCCGGATGCCGATACGCCGTGAGAGCACCGCCGTTACCAGCAGCAGGCGCCCGAAATCAATGCCGTTTGCCGTCCTTCTTGGAAGTCCGAAACTCGTGGGGTTGGTGAGCGCCTGGATTTCAACGAGCAGCGGCCGGTTTCCTTCCAGCACGGGGACGACAACCGAGCCGACGGCGCCCGTTTGCCGCTCGGCAAGGAAGACCACCGATGGGTTGTCCACCTCTATCAGCCCTTCCTCTTTCATTTCGAAAACGCCCACCTCGTTCGTGGAACCGAAGCGGTTCTTGACGCAATGGAGGATGCGGTAGCTGCTGAAAGGCTCACCCTCAAGATAGATAACCACGTCAACGATGTGCTCCAGGACTTTGGGTCCGGCGATAGTGCCTTCCTTGGTGACGTGCCCGGCGATGAGGACGGGGACATCGCTCGTTTTCGCCTCGTGCATCAGGCGCAGGGTACACTCGCGCACCTGGTTAATGCTGCCCGATATCCCCTCAAGCTCGGGGAGATAGACGGACTGGATGGAATCAACAATCGCTAATCGTGGTTTAAGCTCATCAATTTGGCTGACGATGGCGTTAAGGTCTGACTCGGAGAGCAGGTAAAGCCCTTCACCCTTGATGCCGAGCCGCTCCGCTCGGAGTTTAATCTGCCAGCGCGTCTCCTCGCCGGATATATAGAGGACGGCACTTTCCCTCGAGGCCATCATGGCCGCAATTTGCAGCATTAACGTTGATTTGCCGATGCCTGGGTCGCCGCCGATAAGCACCAGGGAGCCGGGCACCAGCCCGCCGCCGAGCACCCGGTTGAACTCGGGGAGGGGTAAGGGAAAACGCTCGTGGGCGGTGGTAACGATACGTGATAGCTCTTCCGGCATATTGTTAAAGGAAGCAACGGGACGTACCGGCGTCTCCTTAGTCACGACTTTTTCGACGAAGGTGTTCCACTCCTGGCAGCCGGGGCAGCGCCCCAGCCACTTCAGGCTTTCTTTGCCGCACTGCTGGCAGACAAAGATTGTCCTGGGAGAAGAACTACCTGATTTTAACATAACACCACATTTTACCCTATTTGAGCGTATAAAGCGAATTCTGCTGGCGTGAAAATAGCAGCTTCAGGGAAAGAGGATTTTGGTAACTCGGTATGCCGGTTTTAAAAAGATGGTGGGATTCATTTCATGAAAATGAACAACCATCTGTCATTGCTTCGTCGTCCCGATTTTATCGGGACGACGAAGCAATGACAGAGTAAAGTATTTCCCGAATTTCCTATCCTTGCTCACATATGGACGAAAATTAGGGATATGTCCTGCTCTCTTATATTTGAAAGTCCTGAGGCTGCCCAATAATGTCATTCTTGAAGGAGCGAAGCGACTGAAGAATCCGTTCACGGTGTTCACACTGAAGTCTCACACTGAAGTGAGTCCGTTCACTTGTACTTGCTTGTACCTGTGGTACGAGCACAGGTGCAGTCCGAGTGCAAGCAGGATGAATCCGTAATTCATTCGTGGGGACGGATTCTTCGCTTCGCTCAGAATGACATCTAAGACTTTTTGGACAGCCTGTTCAAGGAGGTTAGGTTTCAGAAAGAACTACTTAATCATGCTCAGGAAAAGCCCGGCCGCGGCCGCCGTGCCGATGACCCCGGCAACGTTAGGCCCCATGGCGTGCATGAGGAGGAAATTCCTGGGGTTGGCTTTCTGCCCCATCCGCTGTACGACGCGGGCGGACATGGGTACGGCGGAGACCCCCGCGGCACCGATAAGCGGGTTCATCTTTACTTTGGTGAAAAGGTTCATAATTTTGACGATTAATACGCCGCCGGCCGTTGAGGCGGCGAAGGCAAAGCAGCCGATAACAAATATCTCCAGGCTTTTCAGGCTGAGGAAGTTGGTGGCGCTCATGAAACAGCCGACCGATAGCCCGAGCACGATAACGAGTACATCCATCATTGCACCACCAGCCGTATCGGAAAGGCGCTGCGTGACGCCGCTCTCCCTTAGCAGGTTGCCGAACATGAAAGTGCCCATTAACGGGGCGGATTTGGGCACAAGCAGGATGATGATAATCGTGGCAATGTTGGGGAAAACAATCTTTTCCCATTTGGCGACCGGCCTAAGCTGCGGCTTCATGTAAATCGCCCGCTCTTTTTTCGTGGTGAGAAGCATAATTACTGGCGGCTGGATGAGGGGCACCATCGCCATGTAAGTGTAAGCCGTAACCGCGACCGTTCCAAGTATGTGCGGGGCGAGGTTTGCCGCCAGGTAGATGGTGGTCGGGCCATCAGCCCCGCCGATAATGCCGATGGTAGCGGATTCGGCAAGGGTAAAACCGATGGCGAAAGAGGCATACATGGCCAGGTAAACGCCGAGCTGGGCGGCGGCACCGATGATGAGCGTTTTGGGGTTGGCGATGAGGGGGCCGAAATCAGTTAAAGCGCCCAGTCCCAGAAAGATAAAGCAGGGGATTATCTCCCCCCGGGTAAGCCCGTACTCAAAGATGCGGGAAATTATGCCGACCGGCTGCCCGCCGACGGTGTAGGAACTTGTCAGTTGACCGTTCACGATAGTGTCCATCAAGCCGCCGAGGGGAAGGTTTACCAGTATCACCCCGAAACCGATGGGCACAAGCAGAAGGGGTTCGTAATTCCTGGCGATGCCAAGATATAAAAGCAATATGCCGATGCCAATCATGACAACATGCTGCCAGGTAAGGGCGGAAAATCCGGTTTGAATTAAGTCAAGCATCCAATTCTTTCCTATAGCTGTATTTTGTGTAGAAGTCTTCTCAAAAACCTAAACAGGTTGGCCCGCCTCTGGCGGGTGATGGAAAGTATTGGATAGAACACTACATTCCGCCAAGGGCGGATGAGAAGACTTCTAGAACCTATCCCGTAATAGGGGCTTTCTTTTCCTGCGGTACCGGTACCGGCTGTTTGCCGGTGGGTTTTACATTGTTCTGGCTATATCTGGTGGACAACCATCCGGTCAGGGTAAGCGCCAGGTAAAGGACAATAAGGATAACAAAAACCAGGCCGAAACCGACAGCACCGACCTGCCACGCAAAACCCCAGTCTGCGGGCATATTTCATCCCTCCCTTTCTTCCAAAAACCAGTCTTTCTACCCTGTCCGTAAACGGAACAGGAACCCCTTTGCCGAGCTTCGTATAGAAACGAATTATAACTGAGTCAGCCAGCATAATCAATATTCCGAATTAAATCATCTACTCGTACTTGGACCACGAGTACAAGTAAAATGTAACCAAGGGGCTAGTGGTTAAATCATATAAAAAGTAACCGTAGATGTCA
>Ga0315295_10001116_pt1 | contig 23042 bp, 20 predicted proteins | sample YL17G14_0_MG_FD_204453 | JGI IMG/M metagenome (GOLD analysis project Ga0315295, IMG submission 204453) | Sediment microbial communities from Yellowstone Lake, YNP, Wyoming, USA - YL17G14_0 | ecosystem: Environmental > Aquatic > Freshwater > Lake > Sediment | place: USA: Wyoming | collected...
GTTCCCGCGTGCTCGCACCGCGCAAAGCGCTCGAGCCCGCGCGGGCAGCCGCTCGGGCTCGACGCGTGGGCAATCCTCGTCGAGACTACTTGAACAGGCTCTTCAGCCAGCCCCAGGTGCCGGTCCTGGCGCCGGTGGCCGGGTTCCACGAGACGGTCAGGTCGCAGCGGACGTCCTCGATGTGCCGGCAACGATCGCCGGCCTTGATGATGTCGCACACGTCGAGGTAGCCGTTCCCGTCGCAGTCGATCCAGTCCGTGACGGGCAGCTCCGGGCAGTAGGTCGGCCAGAGCTCGTGTGAGGCCGCGCCGCAGGGCGGGATCTGGCAGCCCAGCCCCGGGAGCCACGTCGCCGGGAGTTCGAAGGTGGTGGTCGTGGCCGTCGTCGCTCCCGGCGGTGCGATGAGGGCGCGGGGACGCTCCGGGACGGCCGGTCGGTTCACGGCGGGAGGGGGCGGGGTGCCTTCCATGGCCCCTCAGGGCATCCCGTTGCCGGCGAGGCTAGTAGACCTTCTCCGCGGCCCGCACCAGCCGGCCCAGCGCCTCGGCCAACCCCCCGTGCAGGGCCTGCACGTCGGAGGCCTTCCACTGGGCCTGGTCGCCGCGGACGAAGGTGGTCTTGTCCACCCGGTTGTCGAAGCGCGCCACCGGCAGGTGCCAGGTGCGGCCGTGCGCCTCGATCTTCACGGTGTCGGGGCGGTCGGACTGCCGGATGAGCCACTCCATGTCGTCACAGCCGTAGTCGCCCAGCATCACCGCCGTGGGCACGCCGTGGTGCAGGATCGAGCCCGGGTCGTCGGGGTCGGTGCGCTCGATGTTCTTGCGCCGCGACTCCTCGGGGGTGACCCACACGTAGAGCACGGCGGCGCGGGAGAGGATCTCCTGCGAGAGCGCGGCGAAGGAGTAGCGGTAGCCGAGCGGCGCCGGCAGCGGCAGGGTCGCCCGGTCGGGTCCGCCGCGCGCGAACTCCATCACCACCGTGCGGCCCTTCAGCGTGTGGGGCACCTCGGCGATCTTCTTCTGCAGCAGGTCGGCGGACTCCTCCTCCAGCGCGTGCGCCAGCTCGCGGCGCATGTCGGGCTCGAGCTGGGACAGCGCCGGGCGAGCGCCCGCCTTGCGGCGCGCGGCGTCGAGGCGGTCGAACAGCCACTCGGCGGCGGAGACCGGCTCGGGGCGGTTGCGCTTCACGAGATCGTCGAAGTCCTCGTTGAGCAGCTCGATGAGCGTGCCCCAGTCGCGGGACTCCTTCATGGGCAGCTTGTCCGAGTCGAAGAACACCCCGCCGTGGCCGAGCTCGCGCAGCTCCTGGCTGATGCGGCGCATCATGTGGACGTACGGATAGTCGTCCAGCTGCGTGGTGGGCCCGAGGTGCATCTCGTCGCGGCACTGCTCGGGTGTGAGGCTCGCGAGGTAGCGGCGCACTTCCGATTTGCCCGAGGCGGGGAGGGCCACGAGCAGGAGGACGTCGATCAGTCTCGACATGGGGACACTCGTGCGTGGTGAGAGTCGGGGTTCCGGGTTCGCGGCGGGGTCCGGTCCGCGCACCTGTCGCCGCTTCGGGCACTATAGTCGAGCGCTTCGCCGGCTGACAATCCCGCGCTACACTGCCGCCGCCATGCCCCGCACCGAGTTCGAGTTCACCGTCCGCACGCGCGACCGCCTCGACCTCGTCAACGTGACCCGCCACTTGGAGGAGGCCGTGCGCGACAGCGGCGTCGAGAGCGGCCTCGCCCTGGCCTTCGTGCCGCACGCCACCTGCGCCCTCCTGCTCAACGAGGACGAGGCCGGGCTGCGGCGGGACGTGCTGCGGCTGGTGAGCGGCGTCATCGAGCCCCTGCGCCGGGAGGCGCCCTTCGACCACGACCGCATCGACGACAACGCCGCCGCGCACCTCGGGGCCATCCTGCTCCAGCCCTCGCTCACCGTCCCGGTCTCGGGCGGGCGGGCGGTCCTCGGGACCTGGCAGTCGCTCTTCGTGGTCGAGCTGGACGGCCCGCGCAGCCGCACGCTGCGGGTGACGGTGCGCTGATGGCGCCCCGCACGCCGAGGTTGAGCCCGCTCGCGCGCGACCGCCACGCTCCGCTCGAGGCCTCCGTGCAGGGCGTCGCCCGCGACCTTGGCTTCCTGGAGCGGGTGCGGCGCACCGCCCGCGGCGAGCTCGTGGTCCTGCTCGCCGTGCTGGCGCTGGGGCTCATGCACCTGCCGCAGCCCTTCGAGCGCGATCAGGCCACGTTCACGCTGGGGGCGCAGCGCCTCGCCGCGGGCGGAGTGCTCTACCGCGACTTCTGGGACGTGAAGCAGCCGGGCATCTACGCGTTCTACCTCGTGGCCGGGCGGCTCTTCGGCTTCACCGAGACGGGTGTCCACCTGCTCGAGCTGCTGTGGATGATGGCGCTGGCCGTGACGCTGCTCGTCACGTTGCGGCGCCGCTGGGGCCCGGGGCCGGCGGCCACGCTCGCGCCGCTGCTGACCGTGGGGCCGTACTACGCCGCCGTCGGGTCCTGGCACCTCACCCAGGTCGAGGGCCTCGTGGGGCTGCCGCTGTACCTCGCGCTCTGGTTCGCCACGCCGGCCGCGGACGGGGAGCTGCGCGCCTGGCGCGCGTTCCTCTCCGGCCTGTGCGGCGCGGTGGTGCTGCTCTTCAAGCTCGCGTTCCTGCCCCTGGTCGCCGCGATCTGGCTGGTCGCGCTGGCGGACGCGCTGCGGCGGCCGCGCGGCGGGCCCGCCCGCGCGCTGCTCTCCGTGGCGCTCCCGGTCGCGCTGGGCCTCGCCCTGCCGTGGGCTGCCGTGCTCGCCGATCTCGCGCGCCACGGTCTGCTCGGGACGCTGCGCTGGACCTACCTGGCGTACCCGGCGCTGGTCGCGTCCCAGGTGCACGGCACGCGCGTGGACACCCTTTTCAGGGGGCTCCAGTGGTTCCTGCTGCGCTGGGCGCCGCTGCTGGGCCTCGCCGTGGCGGGCGCGGCCCTCGTGCGCCGCGACCGGCTCGCACTGGGCCTCGGGCTGTGGGTCGCGCTCGGCTTCGCCGTCATCCTCGCCCAGCGCGCCTCGTGGTGGGAGTACCACTACGTGCTGTTCTGCGTCCCGCTGGGCGTGCTCGGGGCCGCGGGCATCGGCGCGCTGTGGGCGGGGCTGGACCGGCTCGGCGCCGGCGCGCCCGGTGCGCGCCGCGCCGTGGCGGCGTCCCTGGTGGCGTTGTTCGCGGGGTTCCTCGGCCTCGCCGGCATGAAGGCCGTGCTGCTGGCGCGGGAGCGCTTCGCGCTGAGGCCGGCGGACCTCGCCTCGTACCAGCAGCGTATGAGCGGGCTCTACTACCGCACCGCGCAGGACGTGGCCCTGCTGGCCGAGCCGGGGCGCCTGCCGGGCGCGGTGTTCGTGCTCGACAACCCGCTCGTCTACCTGCGCAGCGGGCGCGCGGCGTCCACGGCCTTCAAGGGCGTGTACTTCCCCGAGGTGATGGGCGAGGCGGAATGGTCGGTGCTCACGAGCCGGCTGGAGCGCGACCCGCCCGCGTACATCCTCGTCGAGCCGGAGTACCTGCCCATCGTCCAGAGCGGCGAGGCCCGGGTCCAGCGCTTCGCCGGCTTCCTCGCCGCTCGCTACCGCGAGGCGCGCCGCATCGGGCCGGACGTCTGGTACGAGCGCGCGCGCTGACGGGCGGGGACGGCGTCCCCGCCCCGCGCCCGCGCCACGGCTCCCCGCGCGTCAGTAGGAGAAGTGGAGCTGCAGGTAGCCCTGCGTCTCCCGCGGCAGCGGGTTGCCGGACTCGTCGGCCGACGCCCGCGGCTCGATGCGGCGCACCGTCCAGCGCAGCTCGGCGAAGGGCACCAGCAGGAACTCCCCCTCCAGCGCGTAGCGCTGGTACGTGCCCGCGTCGCGGCGGCTGACCGTGGAGAGGTCCTCCCGCACGATCACCGTGCCGTCGCGGTCACCCTGGAACAGGTCGTAGCGCACGCGCAGGTTGACCGCGCGATTGACGGCGTAGTCGGCCTCGGCGAAGCCCGCCAGCAGGTTCCGGCGCTCGCCGGTCGGCTGCTCGTCGGTGCCCGCACCGACCTCTCCGAGGAGGGCGAGCCGGCTCACGTGCGTCAGCGCGTAGGCGCCCCAGCGCGTGGCGCGCCGGAACGGACCGGCGCCGTTCTTCAGGTAGTCGTCGTAGAACGAGACCGCGGCCTGCCCCCGCGCGCCGCCGTAGCCCAACTTCAGCGTGACGGCCTCGGCGAACGGCTCGGAGCCGAACACGCCCGAGGCGCCGTTCGTGAACGCGGCGCGGCCGAAGAGCGGGCCGTGGTCGGCGCCCACCTCGACCCCCATGTCGGGGTGGCGCGGGTCGTAGGGCAGGAAGCTCTGCCCGGTCTGGAAGTCGAGGAACGAGTGGCGCGTCGCCACGGTGTGGTCGTCCATGCGCAGCCCGAACGGCGTGCGGAAGCGGCCCGCCTTGAGGTAGGCGCCGCCGGGGAAGCCGCTGATGAGGCCGAAGGCGTCCTGCGTCGTCGAGCCCGCGTCGAAGCCGTCGCGGTTGTAGACCAGCGCGAGGCGCGAGTGCGGCTGGAAGACCATGTAGAGCGCGTTCTCCATGTTGAAGAAGCCCAGCCGGTCGAGCGTGCCCGGTCCGGAGAGATGGTTGCCGAGCAGCATGAAGCGCTGGTCGAGGCCGACGTACAGCGGCAGCCTGTCGCTCACGCGGTTGGTGAGGTCGAGGTCCTTCCAGGCGCCCGCGGTGTCGGGCGCGAGCGCGTGGCGGTTCTTCGCGAAGGCGAAGCCGAAGTCGTTCCGCGGCCCGCCGCCGTTGGGGTCGAAGTGGCACGACTGGCAGGGGAGTCCCTGGCGCGCGGCGTAGAGCGGGAGGGTCTCGGCGCGGCGCGGGTGCAGCAGCGGGGCGAGCGCGGCGAGCAGGATGAGGACGGGCAGGATGCGCAAGGGGAGTCGCATGGGGCCTCCTGGGCGTGCGTGCTTCGGCGACGACGACGTGCGGCCCGCTTGACGACGACCTGACCTCGTTCCCTGCTGCTCGGATCCCGCCGTGGCACACGACGTCCCGGGAGCCGGGTCCAGCCTTGGATGCTCGGTCCTCCGGAGCGGTTGCCGCATCCCTAGGTGAACGACACCCGCGGGCAGGTCCCTCCCCCGGACCGTCCGCCTCATCGAGGAGGTCGTTCATGTCGTCGCGTCGTGCAATCGTCCGGTCCGTGGCCGCCACTCTCGTCGTCTTCGCGCTCGCGGGCACCTGGGCCTGCTCCTCGAAGAGCAGCAACCCGGTCGCACCGATGATGGGTGGAGGTGGCGCCAAGGAGCTGGACTCGGGCGACTTCGGTTCCGGCGCCGTCTTCCAGCACCGCTTCTTCACCGCGGGGAGCTTCCCCTACCACTGCATCCACCACACCCCGATGACCGGCACGGTGACGGTGAGCGCGTCCGCGCCCGACACCGTGGTCGACGTCAGCATCATCTCGAGCACGACGCCCTTCCCCGGCGCGAGCGTGAAACCGGGCGGCCGCGTGGTCTGGACGAACAACACGTCCATGGTGCACACCGTGACGAGCAACTGAGCGCCTCGCCCGGCGGCGCCGTCACGGCACGCGGGCGATCGCCTCGATCTCGGCCAGCGCCGCCACGCGGCGCTGGCCGCCTGTCTGTGATGTCCGCAGGGCGCCGACCGCGCGCCGGACGTCGATCTCGACCTCGTCGGCCACCGTCAGCCCGAGGCCGACGTGCGTGCCCCCGGGGTCCAACGGCACGTTGACGAGGCGGCGCGCGATCTCGGTCCCGCCGAGCCGCGTGACCACCTCGCACACGAGGACCGTGGCACGGCCCGCGCGCCCGGGCCGCACGCCGTACAGCACGAGGTCGCGCAGCTCGAGCGCGCGGGGCCAGGAGAGGCGCAGCCACTCGTTCGTGGCGCCCGCCGCCACCCAGGCGACCTCGCCCGGCTCGCCCCGCGTGGCGAGATCCACCGCCGCGCGCGGCCCCGCCGTGCCGGGCGAGCTGCTCGAAGCCGTGACCGCGGCCGACGGGGCGGCGTCGAACCAGCGCGCAGCCTCGTCGTCGGGGGGCACCGGCAGCGCCGAGTGGCCGGCGTGGCAGCCGACGCAGCGGCGCTCGCGGGCCGGGCCCGCGTTCGCCCAGGCGGTGCGGCCCGCGTGGTGGGCGGACAGGAGCGCGGGCCCGTCGGGGGCGAGCAGCTCCAGCATCAGCGGCGTGTCCACGGGGAGGCTGTCCACGCGTGCCTCGCCTCCCGGGCTGACGGGCACCTCGCGCAGGAACGCGCTCGATCCCCCACCCTCCCCGGGCTGGAGCGCGGCGAGCACGCGCAGCCGCAGGCTGTCCCTGAGCGCCGGCGGCGCGGGCAGCGGCAGATCCGGCGCCCCGCCGGCGAAGAGGTTCAGGGCGTGGAGACCGTAGGTGGCGGACCCTGGCCCACGGCGCGCGTCGAGCGCCGAGTCGCTCACGGCCACGCGTGGGCTCGTGGCGGCGAGAGCGGCGGCTCCTTCCGATGGGGCCGTGCCCGGCACGTCCACGACCGGCTCGCGATGCGTGCCGTCGGCGTCCACGACGTCGAGCCGCACGGGATCGCCGGAGATCACGCCGATGAGGATCCGTCCGTCGGGCAGCACGGTGGGGCAGCAGGTGCCCGGTTCCGCGAGCGGCCGGGCGGCACCGACGGCGCGCGGCAGCCCACCGCGTCCCGCATCGTCCGCCGCGCCGAAGAGCAGGACGTCACTCTCATGGCCCCCGGAGCCGGACCGTCCGAGGTCGAACCCCACGGCGACACGACCGTCCTCGAAGGGCGCGGCCCTCGTCGGTGACTCCCCGGGATCGGAGCGCGGATCTCCGGCCGCCAGACGCAGATCGTCCGCACCCGGCGTCACCGAGAGGACCGGTTCCCCCGCAAGGACGAGCCGGCCCGTGCCGGGGTCGAAGACGGGCGCCTCGACGTCGTGCGCCTCGGCGGTGGCGCGAACGAGCGATCCGCCGTCGTCGCGCACCACGAAGATGTCGGCGGGCCCGGCCGGGGCGCCCGCGGGGTCTCTCGGGAGATCCCTTCTCACGAAGGCCAGGTGGCGCGGCGCGATCCAGCAGGGTTGCCGGTCCTCGTGGGGCACGGAGTCGGGCCGTGTCACCTGCGCCGGGGCCGTGCCGTCCGCGTTCACGACCCAGATGCGCCACGGGCTGGTGGGGCGCTCCCGGCCCGCGAAGGCGACGCGCCGGCCGTCGAAGGAGACCGAGGGATGGCTGGCGGCGAAGAAGGTGTCCCCGGAGAGCAGCACGCGGAGGGTCCCGTCGCTCTCGCGCACGAGGAGCCGGCTGCCGAAGACGTCCTGGTGCGCCGGCACCACGCGCCGCGCCACGAAGACGATGGGTGGGAGCGGGCGGGGTGCGGCCGGCGGCGGAACCGCGGGATCGCGCCGTGACGCGGGTGCGGCCGCGCTCGCGAGCGCGGCGATGAGCAGCAGCGCCGCGAGCCGGGTCGGTGCGTGCATGGCGGGATGCTACACTGCGCGCCCCCGGTGCGACAGGGGCGCGGCGAGGACGCGCGCGCGCCGGGACCGCCGGAAGGAGGACCGCCCCATGACCGAGATGCTGCTCGTCTTCAGCACCTTCGCCAGCGAGGAGGACGCCGCGCGCGTCGTGCGCGCGCTGGTCGAGGAGCGCGTGATCGCCTGCGGCAGCCTGCTGCCCGGCGCCCGCTCGCTCTACCGCTGGAAGGGCGGCGTGGCCGACGAGCGCGAGGTCGTGGCGCTGATGAAGACGCGCAAGCAGGACTGGGCGGCGCTGGTGGCGCGCCTGCACGAGCTGCACCCCTACGAGGTGCCGGAGTGCATCGCCGTGCGCCTCGCCGCCGGCGCCCCGAGATACCTGGCGTGGCTCGAGGAGTCGCTCGAGCCGCCGCCCTCCGCGGGCACGCCGTGAGCCTGCCGCACCTCGTCCTGGGCATCGAGACCTCCTGCGACGACACCTCGGTCGCGGTGCTGGAGGACGGCGTCACGCTGCGCTCGCACCTGATTGCCGCGCAGGACGTCCACCGCCTCTACGGCGGCGTGGTGCCCGAGCTGGCCTCGCGCGCGCACCTCGAGCTGCTGCCGCGGCTGGTCGCCCGCGCCCTCGACGAGGCGCGCGTCACGCCCCGGGAGCTCGACGGCATCGCCGTGACGCGCGCGCCGGGGCTGGTCGGCTCCCTGGTCGTGGGCGTGGCCTTCGCGCGTGCCTACGGTGCGGCGCTCGGTATCCCGGTGGTGGGCGTGAACCACATCGAGGCCCACCTGCACGCCGCCACGCTCGAGCACGGCCCGAGCCCGTGGCCCGCGGTGGCGCTGGTGGTCTCGGGCGGGCACACCGAGCTCGTCGAGGTGAGCGGCTTCGGGCGCTACCGCTGGCTCGGCAGCACGCGCGACGACGCGGCGGGCGAGGCCTTCGACAAGGTGGCGAAGCTCCTCGGGCTGGGCTTCCCGGGCGGTCCCGCCATCGACCGGCTGGCCGCGCAGGGGAACCGCGAGGCCTTCGCGTTCCCGCGCCCGATGCTGGACCGGGCGGACCTCGACTTCTCGTTCTCCGGGCTCAAGACCGCGGTGGCCCTGGTGGTCTCGAATCTCGGAGCGCCGCCCCACGCGGAGCCGCTGCTCGCCGACCTCGCGGCCTCGTTCCAGGCCGCGGTGCTCGACACGCTGGTGGCGAAGAGCCTGCGCGCGGTGGACCGCACCGGCGCGCGCGCCCTGACGCTGGGCGGCGGCGTGTCGGCCAACCGCGAGTTGCGCGAGCGCCTGGCGGCGGGCTGCGCGGAGCGCCGCATCCCGCTGCGCGTGCCGTCGCCGCGGCTGTGCGCCGACAACGCGGCGATGATCGCGCTGATCGGGGCCTGGATGCTCGAGCGCGGCGACGCTTCCGACACGGACCTCGACGTGGTGGCCTCGCTCGAGGAGTCCGGCCTCCCCATGGGCGGGGACTGAGGCCCGTCCCTTGCGGTTGGGGGCGCTCCCCGCGCCCCCGCGGCCTGTCCCGCGACTGCGCAAAGGGCTGCAGAGCCGGCACCGGGCTGCCGATACATACGTGGGCGCCCCCTGCACTCGACGGGCGCCCGCAGGCGCATGCGTGGCCACGCGGGGGGACCGCGTGCCGCGACGCATGAGCCTGCCGGTCTGCCCTCGGACGGACGCACGAAGAGCGAGTCGCGATGAACCCGGGACGGAGCACCCTGGCGTGACCAAGAACCGGATCCTGATCGCCGACGACGAGCCGAACATCCGGGCCGTGCTGCGGATGCACCTCGAGCTCGAGGGCTGCGAGGTGCTCGAGGCGGGCGACGGCCGGGAGGCCGTCGAGGTGGCCGAGCGCACGCACCCCGACGTGATCGTGATGGACCTCATGATGCCGCGCATGGACGGCTTCGAGGCGGCGCACCTGCTGCGCGAGTCCTTCGCCACGCGCCACATCCCGATCATCATGCTCACCGCGGTGGTGGACAAGGAGACCCGGCTGAGGGGGCTCACCGACGGGGTCAACGACTTCCTCACCAAGCCCTACGAGCCGAAGGAGCTGTTCCTGCGTATCCGGAACGCGCTGCGCTGGAGCCAGGTCCAGCGCGCCGCCAACCCGCTCACGGGCCTGCCCGGGAACCTCTCGATCAACGAGGAGATCCAGCGGCGGCTCACGCAGCAGCGGCACTTCTCCCTGCTCCAGGTCGACATCGACTTCTTCAAGGCCTACAACGACCATTACGGCTACGCGCGTGGAGACCAGGCCATCCAGACGCTCTCGCGCATCCTGATCGAGGTCGCCGGCCGGCGCGGCAGCGGCAACTTCGTGGGGCACATCGGCGGCGACGACTTCGTGGTGCTCACCGACCCCGAGCACGGCGACCTCGTCGGGCAGGAGATCCTCGACCGGTTCAACGCCGCGGTCGGCTCGCTCTACGATCCGGAGGATGCCGCCGCCGGGTTCATCGAGGTGATGAGCCGGCGCCACGCGCTCGAGCGCTTCCCGCTGATGAGCCTGACCATCGCGCTGGTGAGCACGGACCGGGCGCAGGTCTCGCACCTGGCCCAGCTCACCGACATCGCCCAGGAGCTCAAGACCCACGGCAAGGGCATCCCGGGCAGCGTGCTGGTGGGCGAGCGCCGACGCCACCCCGACGGCAGCTCCTCCGACGCCGAGCGGCACGCGGCCTAGAGGGATCGGGACCATGGGCCGGCACGCTGGCGCGCAGGGACCCTCGGCCAACGAGCTGCGTCTGAAGGCGGAGCTCGACCGCGTGCGCCGCGAGCTGTGCAAGCTCAAGAAGGCCGAGGCCGAGCCCGCCGCCGCCGCGCTGCCGGCCGGCCCATCCGACGTCGAGGCCGTGCTGCGCCGCGCCACGCCGGGCTCGCCCGAGGAGATCGCCGCGCTGCGCAAGCTGGTGACCGAGCTCACCGCGACGCGCCAGCGCCTGAGCCGCCTCTACTTCAGCCAGGTCGAGGAGAACCGCAAGCGCGGCCGGCGCCTGCACCAGATCCTCGAGAGCATCGGACAGATCAGCTCGGAGCTGGACTTCGACACCCTGCTCACCCGCATCACCGAAACGATCCGGGTCGGCCTCGGCTTCCGCGTGGTGCTCATCCGCATCCGCGAGCCGGGCTCCGACCGGCTCCAGGCGCGCGCCTTCGCGGGCGTGGACGACGCCGGACGCGCCGCGCTCACGGCGACCGACATCCTCGAGAAGGACTTCCGTTCCTGGCTGCGCGACGAGTTCCGCGTCAGCCGCTCCTACTTCATCAGCCATCGCAACGAGTTCAGCAAGCAGCTCCCGGAGGGCTACCGCACCAACCTCGGTCCGCGCGAGGAGTGGGAGTGGCACGAGGACGACGTGCTGTTCATCCCGCTCCTGAACCGCAAGAGCGAGCTGCTGGGCTACTTCTCGGTGGACGACCCCGTGGACCGCCTCGTGCCCTCCACCGAGACCATCGAGCTGCTCGAGATCTACGCCAACCACGCCGCGGTCGCGATCGAGAACGCCTGGCTCTACCGGGAGCTGGAGGGGCAGGCGCGTCGGCTCAGGGAGTCGGGGCAGCGCATGCAGGAGCTGCACGCGCTCAAGAGCCAGTTCGTCGCGACGGTCTCGCACGAGCTGCGCACGCCCCTGACCGCCATGCGGGCCTTCCTCGACACCATGCTGGCGCTGCCGGAAGGCGGGATCCCGCAGGATCGCCTGCGGCGCTTCCTGGGCATCATGAACGAGGAGACCCAGCGCCTGGCCCGGCTGGTGGAGTCGGTGCTCGACCTCAACCGCTTGGATTCCGCGGAGATGCGGCCGGAGCGCCGCCCGGTGGAGATGGCGGTGGTGGCCGAGGAGACCCTGCGTCTGCTGGAGCCGGTGGCCGGGACGGGGCAGGTGAACCTCAAGCTGGTCAACGACTGCGCCGATACCCAACTGGAGGCGGACCCGGAGCAGATGCGGCAGCTGGTGCTGCACCTGGGCAGCAACGCGGTCAAGTTCACCCCTGCGGGGGGCTCGGTGACCGTGCTGCTGACGGGGACGCCCGACGAGATCGCGCTGCGGGTGGAGGACACCGGCATCGGGATCCCGGAGGAGGCGCTCGAGCGCGTGTTCGAGCGCTTCTATCAGGTGGACTCGCCGCTGGTCCGGCGCCACGGCGGCGCGGGACTCGGGCTGGCGATCTGCAAGTCCATCGTCGAGTGGCACGGGGGGCGGATCGCCGCAGAGAGCGCTCCCGGCCGCGGATCGTGCTTCACGGTGGCGCTGCCACGGCGGAGCGGTCCGCGGGTGGCTTTGCATCCGGATCCGACGGCGCCGGCGGCGTCGGAGGACCTTCTGAGGCTCGCGATCGAGATGGTGGCGGAAGTGATGGACGCGCGCGTGGTCTCGCTGCTGGCCCCCGGGCCGGAGGGCGACCTGTCCGTGCGCGCGGCGATCGGGCTCGAGGAGCGCGTGATGCGCGAGGTGCGCATCCCGGCGGGCACGGGCGTGGCCGGCTGGGTGGCGCAGCACCGGCGGCCGCTGTGCGTGTCCAACGCGCAGGAATCGAGCGAGATCGCCGGGGCCGTGGAGGGGCGCTACCGCACCCGCACCTTCATCTCGGTGCCGATCGAGGGCGAGGGCGGGCTGCTCGGCGTGCTCAACGTGACCGATCCCGTATCGGGCCTGCCCTTCGACGCCCAGGACTGCGGGCTCCTGCTGCAGCTGGCCGAGCGCGTGGGCGCCACGTGGGTCGTGGTGCGGGGGGCCGAGGCCGGTCCCGAGGGCGCGGAGGACGCGGCGCGCGCGCTGCGCCAGATGCTGTGCCACATCGAGCGCCGGCGCCTCGAGGCGCCCGGGCGCGTGCGCCTGGCCCGCGCGCTGGCCCAGGACATGGGCATGAGCGAGGGCGAGATCGCGACCATCGCGTTCGCGGCCAGCGTGCACGACGTGGGCATGGCGCGGCTGCCCGGCAGCCTGCGCGACGCCTCCAGGCCGTTCTCGGGGGAGGAGCGGGCGATGATGGAGCGGCACGTCGAGCTCGGGGCCGAGGCCCTGGAGCCCCTCGAGGCCGTGGGCGCGGTGCGCGAGATCGTGCTCTCGCACCACGAGTGGTGGGACGGGACCGGATACCCGCGCGGCCTGCGCGAGGACGAGATCCCCGTGGGGGCCCGCATCTTGGCCGTGGTGGACGCGTGGGAGAGTCTCACGGTGGGCCGCGCCCACCGGCCCGCGTGCAGCGAACAGGACGCCCGGCTCGAGCTGGGACGTCTGGCGGGGCGGCAGTTCGATCCCCGCGTGATCGAGGCCCTCGACCGCCTGCTGGACACCCAGAAGGTGCCGGCCGGGTCCAAGGGTACACAGGCGACGGACGACGCGAACGCCATCGCAGGGAGGTGATCGGAATGGCGAAGGGCAAGATCCTGGTGGTGGACGACGAGATCTACATCGTGCACATCCTGGATTTCAGTCTGGGCATGGAGGGGTACGAGGTCGTCACCGCGCTCGACGGCGAGCAGGCGCTCGAGAAGGCGCACGCCGAGCACCCGGACCTCATCGTGCTCGACATCATGATGCCCAAGCTGGACGGCTACGAGACCTGCAAGATGCTCAAGGCCGACCCGGCGACGAAGGACATCCCGGTGATCCTGCTGTCGGCGAAGGGCCGCAACGTGGACCAGAAGATCGGGTTCGAGGTCGGCGCCGACGACTACATCACCAAGCCGTTCAGCCCGCGCAAGCTGGTCGAGCGCATCAACGCGCTGCTCGGCCAGTCGAGCCAGCACCGCATGCAGGCCTGACCCCCGGATCCGAAGTGTGACTTCGTGAACCGGGGGCCGGGCCATGGCGTGTGCCTGCCCACCGCCCCGCGCCGCGTGGGAGGCCGACCATGGCCCGGCTCTCGCTTTCCTGCCGGAACCGTCCCCCGTCCAGTCTGCGCCCCGTCGCGTGCCTCCATCGAGTGCGGCGGGGCTCGCACGGGCGGGAAGGCGGCTACTCCAACGACACGCTCGCCCGACCCGGACCCGCCTTCGGCGGGTGCCCGGCCCGTGTCTTCGCCCCGCCTCGTGCCCGCTGGTTCCCCGTCGCTTGCCCGTCGGCGTGGCGGGCGTCATGCTGCGGTGCGTCATCTCGGGACGGACCCCACCCCGCGAGCCCCGGACCACGCCCGATGCCCTTCGCCCACGTCGCGCTGCCGCTGCCGCTGCGGCAGACCTTCGCCTACCGCGTCCCCGACGCGCTCGCGCCGCGCGCCGTCGTGGGCGCGCAGGTCACCGTGCCCTTCCGCGGGCGCTCCGTGCGCGGTTTCGTGGTCGCGCTCTCGGCGACCTGCGACCTCGCGAAGGTGAGCGAGCTGGCCGGCGTGCTGCCGGCGCCGCCCTTCTCCGCGCACCTGCTGGAGCTCGCGCACTGGATCGCCGGGTACTACCTCGCCCCGCTGGGGGAGGTGCTCGCGGCCGCGCTGCCGGGCGGGCTCGAGGGCTTCGCGAGGAGCCGCGCCCGCCGGGGCGCCGAGGAGGACCCGGTCATGGCGCTGCCGCTCCCCGAACGCATGCGCCTCACGCCCGGGCAGGGCGCGGCCGTGCGCGAGGCGGTGCGGGCGGTGGCGCGCGGCGGCTTCGCGCCCATGCTCCTGCACGGGGTGACGGCCAGCGGCAAGACCGAGGTCTACCTGCGCGCGGCCCACGCGGCCCGCGAGGCGGGCGGGCAGACCCTGGTGCTGGTGCCCGAGGTGGCCCTGGGATCGCAGGTGGTGGCGGCCTTCCGCAAACGCTTCTCGGGCCGCGTCGGGGTGCTGCACTCCTACCTCGGGGTGGGCGAGCGGCGGCGGAACTGGGAGCTGGCGAGCCGCGGCGCGCTCGACGTCGTGGTGGGCGCGCGCTCCGCCGTGTTCGCCCCGCTGCCGAACCTCCGGCTCATCGTGGTGGACGAGGAGCACGAGCCGGCCTACAAGCAGAGCGAGAAGCTGCGCTACCACGGCCGCGACGTGGCGGTGCGGCGCGCGCAGCTGCTGGGCGTCCCGGTGCTGCTGGGCTCGGCCACGCCGAGCCTCGAGTCGCTGGCCAACGCCGCGCGCGGCAAGTACCGGCTGCTGCGGCTCCCCAAGCGCGTGGACCAGCGCCCCCTGCCCGAGGTGCGCGTGGTGGACCTGCGGCGCGAGGGCGAGGGGGGCGCGCTGCTGTCGCGCCCGCTGCGCGCCGCGCTCGAGGAGCGGCTGCGTCGCGGCGAGCAGGCCGTGCTGTTCCTGAACCGCCGCGGCCACTCGCACTACACGCAGTGCCGGGCCTGCGGGTTCACGCCCGGGTGCCCGAACTGCGACATCACGCTCACCCTGCACCTGGCGCCGAACGAGTGGCGCTGCCACTACTGCGACCACCGCCAGCCGGCCTCGGCGCGCTGTCCGGCCTGCCAGGCGCCCATGCTGCGCTTCGCCGGGGCGGGCACCCAGCGCGCCGAGCGCGAGATCGCGGCCGCCTTCCCGGCGGCGCGGCTGCTGCGGCTCGACACCGACGTGGCGCGCGTGCGGGGGAGCACGCACGAGGTGCTCGCGGCCTTCGCCCGCGGGGAGGCCGACGTGCTGCTGGGCACGCAGATGATCGCCAAGGGGCTCGACTTCCCGCGCGTGACGCTGGTGGGCGTGCTGGACGCCGACGTGGCGCTCCACCTGCCGGACTTCCGTGCCGCCGAGCGCACGTTCCAGCTGCTGGTGCAGGTCTCCGGGCGCGCCGGGCGTGGTGCGGTGGCGGGCGAGGTGTTCGTGCAGACCTGCACCCCCGAGCACCCGGCGGTGGCCGCCGCCGCGCTCAACGACGAGCGGATGTTCCTCGACCACGAGCTGGAGCAGCGGCGCGAGGCGGGCTACCCGCCCTTCACCCGGCTGGCCACCGTGCTCTTCTCGGGCCGCGACGAGGCCCGGGTCGAGGAGGCGGCCACGCGCCTGCGCGAGGCCATCGAGGGGCAGGCCGGGGCCTCGGGGGTCGAGGTGCTGGGACCCGCCCCGCAGGCGCTGGCCCGGCTCAAGGGCCAGCACCGCTGGCACCTGCTGCTCAAGGCGAAGAGCGCCACCCGGCTGCGCGAGGTGGCGGCCCTGGCTCTCGAGCAGGCCGATGCCGCCCGGCTCGGGGGCGTGCGGGTCATGGCCGACGTGGACCCGGTGGAGGTGCTGTAGCCCGGCTTGTGCCAGACCTGACAGGGCTGTCCCGGGAATGCCACACCCCCGTGTCGCGTACACCACTCCGGGGGGAAGCCCGGGCGGGGTGGGTCCGCACGCCCGTCCGCCTTGACGGGCTTGCGGTTGCACCCCTAGAGTCCCTTGGCTCGTCAAGTCGTTGCAGCCCGTCAGGGCTGGCACCCTTCCCGCTAGAGAAGACCTGCGCATGAACCATCGGAGCAACGCCATCAACCGGACCGGTCCATCCGGGACGGAGGGAGCCCAGGGTCCCGAGGCCACCGGGACGGGCCCCCGCCTCGTCACCTACGAGGCGGTCCGCGACAATCCCCGGGTCAAGGCCTTCATCCGCAGCGCCGACAGCGCCCTGGAGATCATCGGCTACACCGAGCACGGGGAGCGCCACGTCGGCCTGGTGGCGCACATCGCCTTCAACACGCTCAAGCGCCTGGGCTATCCGGAACGGGAGGCGGAGCTGGCGGCCATCGCGGGCTACCTGCACGACATCGGCAACGCGGTGAACCGCGAGGTCCACGCCCAGACCGGGGCGGTCATGGCCATGCGCATCCTGACCGACATGGGCATGCCCGACGACGAGGTCGTGAAGGTCATGGGCGCGATCGGGAACCACCACGAGACGGACGGCTGCGCCATCAGCCCGGTCGCGGCCGCCGTGATCCTCGGGGACAAGAGCGACGTGCACCGCACGCGGGTGCGCAACCCGGACATGATCAAGTTCGACGTGCACGACCGCGTGAACTACGCCGTGGAGAAGAGCTTCCTCAACGTGGACGAGTCCAGGAAGGAGATCACCCTGGAGCTCACCATCGACACCAAGATCTCGCAGATCATGGAGTACTTCGAGATCTTCATGACCCGGATGCTCGCCTGTCGGAAGGCCGCCATCTACCTGGGGACGTCCTTCGGGCTGACGGTGAACGGGAATCGTCTGACCTGACAGCGCGCCGGAACCCGGGGACGGCGGGCCCGCGCCTCGCGGCCGCCGCGCCACCCCGGGACGGCGGGTGACCGCCCGCGGCCGGCCCCGTGCTGACGGACCGGATGCGGCGGTGACGAACGGAGGAGGGACCAGTGAGGAATCGTGCGATCGCGTTGGGCGCCTGCCTGGCGTTCCTGGCGGTGGTGCTGGCAGGGGCGGCCGAGGCGCGCAATCCCAACTGCGCGGGTGGCATCCAGTACGTGGTGCAGGGGATGCGCGACAAGGAGAAGGGGAACCTCGAGGACTACCGGCGCGAGATGCTCAAGGCGGTCGATCGCCTGGTGATGTGCTCCTCGGAGGACCCCGCCGACCTCGAGGCGCTCGCCTACCTGGGCTGGGCCTATGCCGAGATCGACAGCGCCGGGTCGGCCGGCGAGGCCTTCCAGAAGGCCATCGAGGGCATGACGGCCAAGGGCGACAAGAAGCTCGAATGGGCGAAGAACAACCGCGAGTCCTACTGGGCCAAGAACTTCAACGACGGCGTCGCCAAGATCCAGGCGGGCCAGACCGCCTACCCGGAGTTCACCAAGGAGCCGGCGGACGAGGCCGAGAAGGCGCTCAAGGGCGAGGCAGAGTCGAAGTACGGCGAGGCCATCGCCTCCCTGCGCCGCGCCTCCCTGCTCAAGCCGGGTGACGCCCGCACCGTCCGCAACCTGGGCACGGTGTACGCCTACATGGGCGACTTCGTGAAGGCCGAGGCCGTGCTGCGCGAGGGCCTGCAGGCCGCGCCCGCCGACAGCGACCTGGTCGATGCTCTGCAGCTGGTGCGCCGGCAGTACGCGAACAAGCTCACCGACGAGAAGAGGTTCGACGAGGCCATCGCCTTCTTCGCCGAGCTGGCGAAGGGCAGCCCGAACGACCCCGATCTGCACCTCGGCATGGCCGACGCGTACTTCAAGCGCGCCTTCGCCCGCGAGGGCGACGCCAAGAAGGCGGACTTCAAGCTGGCGGGCGAGGAGTACGGCAAGGCTGCCCAGCTCAAGGGGGGCGAGACCGACCTGCTCTTCAACTCGGCGCTCTCCTACACGAACGCGGGCGAGTACGCGCTGTCCGTGGACCAGTGGCGCGAGTTCCTGGAGAAGAAGCCCGACGACACCGACGCGATGTCGGCGATGGGCTCCGCGCTGGCCGAGTTGAAGAAGTTCGACGAGGCGGCGGCCGCCCTCCACCGCGCCGTGAACCTCAAGCCGAAGGAGAAGAACCTGCATCGCCAGCTGGGCGGCGTCTACGCGCGCGCCGAAAGCCAGGCCAAGTCCTACGAGGAGATGGTCGTCTTCATCGCCCTCGAGCGCGGCGTGGCGGCGGAGAACGCGGCGGAGGCCGTGAAGAAGACTCCCGCCAACAGCGATGCCTCGAAGACCCTGGCCTCCGCGGGCGCCCCGGATGAGCTGCGCTACTGGGAGGCCGACAACCAGAAGTACGAGACGTGGATGTACTGGTCGAAGAACCTGGCCTACACCTTCCGCGGCGGGCAGCAGGTCGCCAAGTCCGACTGGGGCGCGCCGCCCCCGGTGCTGCAGAAGCCCGCGACGCCGGTCACCCCCGCCAAGCCGGCGGCGAAGAAGAAGTAGCCGGCGTGCCCGTCCGGGGGGCGGCCGGGAGCCGGCCGCGTCGCCCGGCGGGACCGCGCAGCGCGGTGCCGTGAGACCGCGCGATGGCCGGTACGGCGGGCACCACCCGCCGGCTGGCCGTCGTATCCGGGGGAAGGGATGATGCGATGAGCAACCGGCTCGCCGAGGGGACCATCGGCGTCCTGGGCTTCGGCAACCAGGGCGAGGCGCACGCGCTGAACCTGCGTGACGCGGGCCTCGAGGTCGTGGTCGGCGCGCGACCGGGCGGCGGCTCCGAGGCGCGCGCCCGCGCGCTCGGCTTCCCCACCCTCGACCTGCCCGCCGCCGCGAGCCGCGCGGCCGTCGCGACCGTGCTGCTGCCCGACGAAGCGCTGGCCGCCGCCTGGCCCCGCTTCGCGACGGCCTTCGCCCCGGACGTGTCCCTGGTGTTCGCGCACGGCTACAACCTGATCTACTCCACGCTGGACATCCCACCCCGCGCCGACGTGGTGCTGGTCTCGCCCACCGGTCCCGGGCGCGTGCTGCGGGCCCTGCAGGAGCGGGGCGAGACGCTGCCCGGCTACCTCGCGGTGCACCTCGACCGCAGTGGCGCGGCCTGGGACCTGGCGGCCGAGTACGCCGAGCGGCTGGGTTGCGCGCCGACCTGGCGCACCACGGTGCGCGAGGAGACGGAGGTGGATCTCTTCGGCGAGCAGGCGGTCCTGTGCGGCGGGCTCAACACGCTGGTCACCGCGGCCTTCGAGACGCTGGTCGAGCGGGGCTACGCGCCCGAGATCGCCTACCTGGAGTGCGTGCACCAGCTCAAGTACCTGGCCGAGCTCCTGCACGAGCGCGGCGTGGCGGGGCTGCGGGACTCGATCAGCGGCACCGCACTGTACGGCGACCTCACGCGCGGCCCGCGGGTGGTGGGCGAGGCGGCGCGCCGGGAGATGCGCGCGATGCTGGAGGAGATCCGCAGCGGGGCCTTCGCGCGGGACTGGGCGGCGGAGGTGGCAAGAGGGAAGGGGTGGCTGCGCGCGCGGGTCGAGGAAGCCGCCCGCCACCCCCTCGAAGAGGCCAGGCGCCGGGTGCTCGAGGCGGGCGAAGAAGGGGGCTGAGGCCCCCGAATCGCGCAACGCCTTGCGTAAAAACCGATTGACAGGCTTTCGCTCGGGTTGCTAGCCTGCCGCCCGAACGTTGTACCCGACCCCGACGGACCTGGTCCGGGTGGCGCGAGGAGGACGAGATGACCAAGGCGGATATCGTCGATCAGATCGCGGAGCGGACCGGCCTCACCAAGAAGGACGTGGCCGAGACCGTGGATCACTTCCTGAATGCGGTGGCCCGCGCGCTGCAGAACGGCCACCACATCGAGATCCGCGGCTTCGGAACCTTCCGCGTGAAGGACCGGAAGTCGCGCATCGCCCGCAATCCGCGCACCGGCGAGGCGGTCCCGGTTCCCCCGCGCAAGGTGCCGGTCTTCAAGGTCTCGAAGGAACTCAAGGACATGGTGTCGCAGAGCTAGGCTTCGCGCCCGGCTCCGGCGGACACATCCACGATACGGCGCAACGCGAAGGCGGGCGGGAGCGTGTGCTCCCGCCCGCCTTCGCGTTGCCGGTGTTCCGCTCAGCGCCGGCTGTTGCGCAGCAGCACCAGCCGCAGCAGCTGGACGGCCGCCATGGCCGCGGCCGCCACGTAGGTCAGGGCCGCGGCGTCCAGCACCTTCTTCGCGCCCGCCACCTCCTGCGGGGCGATGGCGCCCGTCTCGGAGAGCTGCGCCAGCGCGCGCCTGGAGGCGTCGAACTCCACGGGCAGCGTGATGAGGTGGAACACCACCGCGCCCGCGAAGAAGAGGATGCCGAGGTCCATGAGGAACCCCGCGATGGGCCCGCCGCGGAAGAAGAACAGGCCGATGAAGAAGAGCGGGAACGCCGCGCCGCTCGCGAAGCCCGCCACCGGCGCGATGGCCGACCGCAGCCTGAGCGGCGCGTAGCCGGTCGAGTGCTGCAGCACATGGCCGACCTCGTGCGCCGCCACCGCGATGGAGGCCAGCGAGTCACCCCCGTAGTTGTTCGTCGAGAGGCGCACCTTCCTCACGCGCGGGTCGTAGTGGTCGCTCAGCACGCCCTCCACCTCCTCGATGCCCACGTCGGAGACGCCGTTGCGCACCATGATGGAGCGCGCCATCTCGCGGCCGGTCATGCCGTTGGCCGCGCGGACCCGGGACATCTGCTGGTAGGTGTGCTGGACCTTCCACTGTGCCCAGAAGGCGAAGATCATCGTCGGGATGAGCAGCAGGAAGGTGGGGTCGAACATCATCATCGGGAACATCGTCTCGGTCACTCCTGCGAGGGTGATGGTGCGGCCCGGGCGGCCCGGGGTGTCACCTCTTCGGATGCGGCGACACCCCCGGCGCATACGTGGGCCGGAAGCCGGTACACGCGGATGAGAAGGCATCCGCCCGCCGCGCTTGTCAAGCGGATGTCAGCCCGGCGATGTCGTGGTCGCGGGCGCGGTTGTACCGGCTTCCACCTGCCCCGTGCCTTCGCCTAGACTCGCCCGGCCGAGCCGCCCACTCCGGAACGACCCGAACGAAGGTGCCCCATGGATCCAGCACAGCCCGTCGTCGACCTGCGCAGTGACACCGTCACCCGTCCCACGCCCGCCATGCGCCGGGCCATGATGGAGGCCGAGGTCGGCGACGACGTGTTCGGGGACGATCCCACGGTGCAGGCCCTCGAGCGCCGCGTCGCGGAGCTGACCGGCAAGGAGGCCGCGCTCTACGTGCCGAGCGGCACCATGGGCAACCAGCTGGCGATCAAGTGCCACACCGAGCCGGGCGACGAGGTGCTGCTCGAGCGCGAGTCGCACATCTTCCTGTACGAGCAGGGCGGCCTCGGGGCCAACTCGGGCTGCCTCGCGCAGCTCGTGACCGGCGAGCGCGGCATGATCTCTCCGGAGCAGGTCGCGGCCGCGGTGCGCGACCCGGCCGACGACCACGTGGCGCGCCTGCGCCTGGTCTGCCTCGAGAACACGCACAACCGGGCGGGCGGGACCGTGGTGCCGCTCGAGCGCCTGCAGGCGGTGGCCGCCGCGGCCCGCGGGCGCGGCGTGGCCGTGCACCTCGACGGGGCGCGCCTGTGGAACGCCAGCGTGGCGACCGGCGTGCCGCTGCGCGAGTGGGCGGCGACGGCCGACAGCGTGATGATGTGCTTCTCGAAGGGGCTCGGTGCCCCCGTGGGCTCGATCCTCGCCGGCGCCGCCGGCTTCGTGCGCCGCGCGCGCCGCGTGCGCAAGCGCTGGGGCGGGGGCATGCGGCAGGTGGGCATCCTCGCGGCGGCGTGTCTGCACGCGCTCGACCACCACGTCGGGCGGCTGGCGGAGGACCACCGTCGCGCGAAGACCCTGGCGGCGGGGTTCGCGCGGGCCGCCGGCGTGCGGGTCATCGAGCCGGAGACGAACATCGTCATCGTCACGCTCGAGCGCGCGGCGCTGGACCCGGCCGCGGTGCTGCGGGCGCTCGAGGCGCGCGGGGTGCGCATGGTGCCCTTCGGCGGGCGCCGCCTGCGCGCGATCACGCACCTCGACGTGGCCGACGCCGGCATCGCGCGGGCCATCGCGGCGTTCGGCGAGGTCGTGGGCGGCTGACGCGGCCGGGCGGGCCCGCGCAGCAGCGCCCCGGTGGACGCCCCCCCGGGCCCGTGCTAGTTTGCGGCGGCTCCAGCGGGTGTGCCCGAGCCCAGGACGACAAAGTGACCGACGCCTCCGCCCCGACCGGGACGCTGTACCTCGTGGCCACGCCGATCGGCAACCTCGAGGACATCACGCACCGCGCCCTGCGCGTCCTGTCCGAGGTGGACCTCGTGGCGGCCGAGGACACGCGCCACACGGGACGGCTGCTCGAGCACTTCGGCATCTCGGTCCCGGTGACGAGCCTGTTCCAGCACAACGAGCGCTCGCGGACGCCGGGGCTCATCCGGAAGCTCAAGGAGGGCCGGTCGGTCGCCCTGGTCACGGACGCCGGCTCGCCCGGGGTGGCGGACCCGGGGTTCCCGCTGGTGCGGGCGGCCGTGGCGGAGGGGCTGCGGGTCGAGAGCATCCCGGGCCCCAGCGCCGCGATCGCCGCGCTGCAGGTGAGCGGGCTGCCGACGGACGCCTTCACCTTCGTGGGGTTCCTGCCCCCGAAGGGCGGGGCGCGCCGCCGCCGGCTGGAGGAGCTGCACGAGCGGCGCGAGACGGTGGTGGCCTTCGAGTCGCCCCACCGCATCGACGCCTGCCTCGCGGACCTGGAGGCGATCTGGGGGGAGCGCCCCGTCGCGCTGGCCCGCGAGCTGACGAAGACCTTCGAAGAGGTGCTGCGTGGCACGGCGCGCGAGGTGCGCGCGCGGCTCACACCGGAGAGGAGACGCGGCGAGATGGTGCTGGTGCTGGGCGGTCGCGTGCGCGGGGAAGGCGGGGCGCGGCCATGACCGGGATCCCGGGCGCGGCCGCCGCGCCGTCCGCCGGCCGCCTCGCCGGCCTCAAGGAGCGCCTCAAGCACGGCGCGCACGCGGCCGTGGACCCCCTGGTCGGGTTGCTGGTCGGCCTCGGTGTGCGTCCCGACCACCTCACGGTCACGGGCTTCGTGCTCAGCCTGCTCTCCGGCTTCGCCTTCTTCGAGGGTGTGCCCGCCCTGGGCGCCATCGTGCTCGCGGCGGCGGGGCTGTGCGACGTGCTGGACGGCGAGGTCGCCCGGCGCACCGGCGTCGTGTCGCGCTTCGGCGCCTTCCTCGACTCCACGCTGGACCGCCTTTCCGAGGCCGTCGTGCTGCTGGGCCTGGCGGGCTTCTACGCGAGCAACCTGCTGGGGCGCTACCGGAAGGCCTCGGCGCTGGTG
>Ga0315295_10001118_pt1 | contig 23034 bp, 22 predicted proteins | sample YL17G14_0_MG_FD_204453 | JGI IMG/M metagenome (GOLD analysis project Ga0315295, IMG submission 204453) | Sediment microbial communities from Yellowstone Lake, YNP, Wyoming, USA - YL17G14_0 | ecosystem: Environmental > Aquatic > Freshwater > Lake > Sediment | place: USA: Wyoming | collected...
TGGCGCAAAAACTCAGGCAACTTCACAGAAGTACTCGGCTGGTCCTCGACTACTTACGTATGACGGAAAACTCCTGCGCCACCAACCGGGCGGTAATATAAAAGGTGGGAGAACAAATTTACCGTGAGAAGTATGGCTTTCCTCATTGACAAATTTTATTTCAAGATTCATCTTTTCTTTGATGTTTATCCTTTTTATTCTGTACTTACCACTCAAAACGGCGGCTGTTTGTTGCTTGATCCTCGGCTTGTTTATTATCTCATTCACCAGCTATTTTATCGCTGTGCACAAGGGTAAAAATCCTTACATTGCTGTGCTCGAACATATTGGAGTAGCTGTCATTGTAATCATCTTGAGCAAGGCATTGGGCAGTTTCGTCATCAGCCAATTTTAGTATTGATTTGCGTTATCAAACAGGTTCTAACAGCGTCTATCCTTCTTAGCATTGAAAAATAGCAACTTTTCCCAATGACTTTGTGATTTCTCTCCACCGCAAAGTTCTAAATATATCCACTAGGGGGAGCCCATAAATACAAATGTTTGCAGAGATGCAGAACTTTTTTTATTTGAGTCTAAGCCGTTTTTCAAAGATTATTCCATTGAGAATGCCAAACTGAAGACACATGAGACTTCTCCATTGCACCCAAAAATTACTCAAAGAGCTGGGAAACCCTCCTTTTGAAACACCCGCCCCAGAAATCCCCGAAGGTCTCGGTAATTGGTACGCCAACCTACTGAGAATTGACCGAAGGAAATGCCTCCTGTTCACCAATGAGAAAACCCTATAATATACATTCCTGATCCCCAGGGTCTTGAAACAGAACCTAAAGAACTTGGAGGATGAATTCCTCATTAACCTCAATCTCAATCTGCAAGCCGAGGGCTTTGGTCTTGAGGTCATCAACAGGGTCATGAACTTGTAACCATTGTCGGCAACCTGCCTTCCCTGACCCCTGGAGAAGTCCTGAAGTTGAAGGGGAGGCTGAAAGGCACAGGTGATGACGACCAGAACCGATGATTTTATTTCATATTCATTCAGTCTTGCTGCAAATCTGCGGCATAAAAATAATCAAGGACTAGCAGAAAACATGCAAGTCCTTGATTTTATTAATCGGGGCGACCCGATTTGAACGGGCGACCACTCGCACCCCAAGCAGCCAAGAAATACCTAATTCCTTGTTTTTATTTGATTTTATTATGCACAAAATAGCATATTTTTGCATTGTTTTGCATAAGTTTTGCGGCAAATCTGTGGCACCTATATTGAACAGCATTCATCACCCTCATCCTGATCTAAAAGTTCAACAGTCCTCTTGGTATACTCTTTTATGGCATGAAGGTATTTTTCTGTGGTTGAAATATTCTTGTGACCCATAAGTTCCTTGACAGACAATAGATCTCCCCCGTTAAGCAAGGCATGAGTCGCAAAAGTATGTCTCAGCATATTCGGAGTTACCTTCTTGGATAGCCCTGCCTTCTCGGCAGCTGTCCTCAAAGCCCTACGATTTGATTTAACGGGCTTGTCGCTATCAGAGAATACCCACCTGCCCCTTTTCTCTTTATTCAGTCTATGGAGAATTGAAAGGGCTGTATTATTGAGATGCACAACCCGTTCCTCTTCTGTCTTGATTATCCATCCGCATTCGGGCTTAGACTGCACCTTTACACTCTGCATCTCAAAACTCACATCTCCCCACGAAAGATAGGTAAGTTCTGAGGGGCGTAACCCTGTGTTCCTTCCAAAAACTGTTCTCAGGTATACTTTATCATACGAAAGTTCCTTCTTGAATGCCTTGTATTCATCTGGTGTCAGAAACGCATGTAATTTCTTGGGTTCTCTGAGCATCGGATATTTCAGGTCAATATTTCCAATGTATTTCTTTGTCTTGGCATAATTCATAATCTTTCTCACCAATTCCATATGAATATTTACCGTGCGATTAGCGTATCCCTTTGACTTTTGTTTTCCTTGAAAAGATAACAATGTATCTTCACTGATGTCCTGAAGGATGTAGTGTTCAAAAAATGGTTTTAATTGCTTCCGATAGTCCGTATCATACATTTCATAAGTTCTCTTTGATCGTGCTTCCTTGATATATTCCAAATATTCTGTGGCTGCCATACCAAAAGAGGTATCCCGTTTTATATCTTCAATATTCAACTGTTTCAGTCTATAGCGAGTCTTGAGTTCAGACTCAATCTGCTTAGCCTCTTTTTTAGAGTTACCAGCCCTACGGTTAATCCTGACACCACCCAGGGTAATATTGAGATACCATTTATTTTCTCTCTGATAGACCGACATATCTAATTCCTTTGTTTATTACCCTGCCTTTTTATAACATCTTCAAACAAGCTGTTAACCTCTTGTTTATTTACGTTCTGCCGTACTGCTTTTGAATTCACCTTATCCATAGACCTTACAGCAAGACCATTGAGATAGTTCATGACATAGTGAAGAAAAAACTTTCTGGGTCTGCCGAAAGAACCCATTGCTTTGGCATTTCTGTTTATGAAACTCTTTGACAAGACCAAATGATCCATAAGATACCTATCATCAACTATCTTCCTTTCCTCTTCAGGGTTCAGAATATATTGTAACGCTCTGAGGGTCTCGGTGCCTGCTCTTTTTTTCGGTTGCTTGGACATAGCCTGACCTTTCGGTCAGGCTGAGATAAACCGTCAGCATATAGCCGACTACGCAACAGCCTTAAGACCTACTTCCTCCTTAATAATTTATCCCCCGTCTAATGACGGTGTATCACAAGAATACTGAATAAATCTCTGGTAATCTCTGAAATACTGATATTCTCTTTTGAAGAATCCACCTCTTTTCTGATTTTTGGACAGAATATTCCCTGTCCGAAATTAGGCGTAAAACGCCTATCTAAACTTTTTTATTTTTCCTGGGGGGACTATTCTGGTCCCTTTTTAACAGGATGTCTCTGAAGATCTATACTCCTCAGAAAAAGGACTGCTTTCTGCTTCCTTTTTGAGGTCTTGAGGACTTATCCTCCTCAAGCACTGAGCAGCATCTCTACTGCCCTTTTAGCAGGAACTACGCTGAAGTTTTATTGCTTAATTTCCTATCAACTATAGTTATCTGCTTATTATATCATATTATAGGTATTTTGTCAAATCGAAATTGATATTTCTTTTCCATTCTGCTAAAAAACTTTCCCTATTGAGCCAATATTAAATCAAAATTCTGCTTGAAAGGTGCTATATCAAGGAACACTCGGCAGAAAGGAAAGGCAGGGGTCGCCCCGAAGGGGTAACGTATCTTGTAAACCCAAAGGTTAAAAAATCGACTGACAAAATTGACAAAAATCAGAAAATGGCTTCATAAAGGATTTACATGGGTTCATTATGACTGACAAAATTGACAAAAATCCGTAAATGGCTTACATAAAGGATTTGCACGGGTTCATTATGACTGACAAGACTTTGATAAAAAGCTTGTCCACGCATTTGGTCGGGAATTTGTCAGGCTCTGGGCAAGAAACATATTCCTTTATTCATGCTCACTTAGCTATTTTGTCAATTTTGTCAGTGGATTTTTGATGTAAGGTCTAGTCAAGCAGCATTTCTTAAGCCTGTTCAGTATTCCCAAAATATTTTTTCAACCTTCCACGAAAAAGTTCTTCTCGATAGTATTTATTAACAAGAGTAACTTTTGTACACAAGGAGGAATTTATGGAACAAGAAAAGAAAGACAAAGTAATAGCTGTAAGGGTGACACCGAAACAGTATGCTGAGGTCAAGGAATTGGTAAAGCAAAAGTACATCACAGCATCCACGCTTGGGCGAGTGCTGATCGAGATGTATTTGAGGCAGGAGGTGAAGATCTAAGGATTAGAAGTAAGAAGTAAGGCAGCCCTCGGACTGCCCAATCTCATGTAACAGAAGCGAGATATGAAAAGCATAGTGTCATTGAGGGAAGCCACTCCCTACATAATAATTACTTTCGGGGAAATCATTTCAGCATTCCCTCTCTGCATAACTACCTTCATATCTCATCACTTAATATCTTTAGGAGGTATAAGATGACAAATATGGATAGCATAAGTAATGCTGAACAAGTTGAAAGATATGAAAATAGATTGCTTCAACCAATCTATTTTTCGGAAGCTTTTGAAGTTAAGCTGTTGGGTTTGCTGCTCAGAAATGAAGCAGTAGCATCGGATCTGATTCCCCACCTGCTTCCTGACAGTTTTTCGAAACTGTGGTTTCAAAACATGTTCAGGGTAATTAAAGATTATTACAACAGCTTTAATGGTATGCCTAAGAACCCTTCACAGTTTTTAGACCATCTCAGACATTTGGTTGCAACTAATAAAATACGCAAAAATAATGATTGCTTTGATGAAATCAAAATAATAGTTAGTGAAATATTCAACATGCATATAGAAGATGAAGAAGCACTGATTGAGTATGCCTATGCCTACGTAAGGGTTGATGCGACAAGACGTGCTCTGGGGAAGGCAATACATCTTTTTGACAAAGGGAAATATGACAGAATACCTGAGATTATTTCTGATGCAGTATCTATAGGTGTTGGCAAGAATAAGGTAAATCTCTCCAAGCATCTTCAGGAAAAATACGAGAGGGAAAGTCAGAGCGAAAAAGAGCTGCTCGGTTACCCGTTAGACAAGTTCAAGATGCTGGCACGTCACCTTGACGGTATCCAAAGTGGGTTCTATATCATCGCTGCCGAGACAAGTTCGGGGAAAACTGCTCTTGCTACTAACCTGATGGTGGATATTCTCCTCACAAATGCTCAAGTATCGGGACTGTACTTCAGTCTCGATGATAACAAGAATATAATTATCAACCGTATGCTCGGCATTTTGTCCACTTTAGACCTGAACCAAGTTCAACGAAAGCAACACACTGCCTTAGCTCAGGAACTGATAGCTGGTGCCTACAGGACACTCATACAACTTTCGGATGAGGGAAGGTTGAACATTGTGGACATATCGGAAACCAAGGATATAACTACCTTAGAGACATTGATTAGAAAACATCCCAACAGGAACAACCTCGTTGTCGTGGTAGATGGTCTCTATAACCTTACTGTTTCCGAAAAGATTGAAAACATACGGGCAGACAACATTGACAGGGCAAACAAGATAAAGGCACTCGTTGACACGTATCAGATACCCATTATATGCACGGGTGAGTTAAGAAAGAGGATGAACCCAAAGAAAAATGCCGATTACACTCCTGACCTCTCCGATATGATGGAGACAGGCAAGTTCTCCTACAATGCCAATGCCGTGCTGCTCCTTTATCCCGAAAACAGGGAACTGTATAAGCTTAAGGAAGATCCCGTACTCGTCATTGACTACGGGAAGAACAAACTGTCCCACTACAAGGGCATTCAGAGGGTCACCTTCAAGACATCAAGAGGAATTATAGAGGAAATATACGGGTTCGATTCGGAAAGTACGGAGGGCAGCAAACAGGCAGTGTTCAATGCACTGAATTAGCTGAGGCGGGAAACAATATGTATAAGGCTTCAAGGAAATACCCAGATGTGTTATGCAGGATACCACTCTTTCTTCCGTTAAAGAAACGGGAAGCATTGCCTTGCTTTAGTAGGTTAGATAACTCTTGGGGAACGGTGGCTTTTAACTCCGTTCCCCTCAGTATTACCGATGAGGATGTTTTTTTGACTTGTATCAACGAAGGCACTTATTTTGAAGAATACAATTGCATAGGGTATAAGGCAGATTCGGTTTATGACCTGACAAGGGACATAGGGAAAACCACATCTGCCACTACCTCACAGATAATAATGAACTCGTTGACGGCTCTCTCTACTGCTTCGGTGCGATTTGAAATCCCCACTTATAACATCTCTTTTTCGGGCAGACTTGCAGACGTTGAGTATTCGGAACCCAACAGACCTGTCAAGGTTGCATTTGACCCTGTTGTATCCGAGATGATGACCCCTCAGAAAAACAAGGGGAAAACCCTTACCGTGACTTTAAGGAATATAGATATGAATCTGCGAAGCAAATTGTGTCTGCGGGGGAAGGCTATTATGAGGTGCATCTGTGGGCATAAGGCTAACCTCTCCTACAAATTCCCCATAGAGGACATCCATATGGCTACAGCTCCCCATTCAAGGATAGACAACTACAGGGGGGTTTTAAGGGAAACCTTGCAGATATTGAAGGATGCAAAGTTCCTCTCGCATGGCTATTTGGAAAAGGAAAGGGGGCAGGAATGGGTGCTATACAGAAGGGCAATCCTCTCTTCAAGGAAAGAAAATTGATAGGTGTTAGCCCGAAATATTAAGTGAAAATCACGAAATATTAAGTGAAAACCACGAAATATTAAGGTATACATCCTTGCGAAGTGGCTTCTGTATTGGGTTTTCTTCTACCTTAATAATTCTTTAAGGAATTATTAGCGTGAGGTTCTGTTCTGCCTTACGGCAGAACCTCACTTAACTCACGGCTGTGTGCTGCATTGTGCTTGTAAGAATAATAGTGTCAATTGTTTTCTTAAAATACATGCGAAGAAGCTTTAGAAAATCCCCCCACGATTTCGAGAGACACCCTGCCGAGACAGAAATAGACCACCTGCAACCGAAAACCTACCGAATTTTTTTTTGCGATAATTTTAGTAGGTCTCAAGGTTTTTGTTGTTGTAGATTTCCATGAATATTCCATCTGGGGCATTTCCCAGTCTCTCTATCGGCAACGCCTGAGAGGAGGGGAGAGGCTCAAAGGGGCTTAATAGTTTAGGGAATATTTCCATCCCCCCTCTTCTTTGAACATCAGTCTCTCTTTCAATAATGTATGCCGTATCAAGGAGTCGAAAGATATAAAGACCTTGGTCGCTGATTTTGTTTTTGTACCTTTTCGGAACTTAATTTATTACCTTTTTTAAAAATCAACATTTCCTCATGCGCTACTCTTGTATGATTTTTTTCGATTGATTTTATTCCCCCTGTTGGTTTGGATATATCATGGGCTATAATTAATTTATCAAAGTATTCAAATTTATTATCCATAATATATTGCTCCACTGCATGAACAAATGGATAATATTTGCCTTTTTCTCTAAAATTAGCCACAACTATAACAAGATAACCACCAACCTTAACCACTCGCTTCATTTCAGCAATTACTTGAAATAACTCTGATAAAAAAGTGTGATAGTCATTAATCCTAGACAACTGTGATTGTACCTTAATCTTATCCTTCTTGAACTCTGGAGGAACATTATCTTCAGACTCTTCATATTTTTCAACCCGCCAGTATGGAGGCGAAGTGAAAATAAGATCTACCGATTCATCTTCATGTGGGAGATACCTTGAATCACCAACAAAAAAAGAATCTGCAAACTCTGACCACAGTTCTTTAACTTTAGTCATTATTTTTGGTGATACATCGTATCCATAAGCAGTATGCCCCATATATCGTGCAGCAACAACTCTAATCCCATAGCCGCAAAATGGGTCAACTATAACCCACTTTTTAAAAGTTTGCTCACGAACTTCCCCACCGTCTGTTAGTTCCCTGCTCAATAACCGTAGCAAGTTAAATGCAACAGACATTGGAAATGCAGATACCCTAGTTAAGCGATTCATCGAAAATTTCCAATCTCTTCGGTAAGTGCCTAACTCTGCTTCTTCTTCTATGAAATGACGGATAGATTCCACACGTTTTTCAGGATACCAAACAGACGCCCACGGAACATCAGTCAAATTTGGAAGATGTTTACCAAAATCTGTTATTAAGGTAGAACGTATTTTAGCTTGTAGTCTGTCCGCACTAACTGCCCTTCCATTTACTTTATATTCATCTCTCAGCCAACCAATAATCTTCCTAATTACGTGTTCTTGTTCTTCAACTCCCATTTCTCTCTGATAAGTTTTCCTCGTTTTGTCCATCCTTAACAAATAATAAGCATGGAGATAAGATACTGCAATACCATCTATTTCCTTCGGAAACCAGGGGTGGTCTTTGGTAATTCTTTCACCTATAAAATAATATCTCCCTATCATCCCTTGTGAGTAGGTTGACTCCACTGCTAATCGTTCTTTTGCTTTTTCAATTGGCAAACCCTCAGTTACGTATTTCTGAACCAACAGATAGTAAATTTCTGCTTTCTTTAACTCGTCTGGAAAACCTCTGCTGTTAAACATTTCAGCCAGCATTACCCTTTCATTAAGAGGCGGATTACCAATATCTTTCAGTTTCAACTCACTCTCTTTCCCAAGTTCTCTGGCAATTTTAACACGATGGTTCCCACTAATTATTTCTCCATCTGAGCAATGATAAATGATTGGGTCAAGAAAACCTCTGTTCCTAACGTCGTCCTTTATCCTTTCATATGTTTCCTCGGACATTTTATTGGTATTGTACTGGTTGTAGCTCAGATACGACACATTCATATTGCCAAACTTATCAATGCGTTTAACTTTGTCCTCACTATATATTTGGATAGAAGAAGGCATATTGTCTTTCAGTGATTGCAATGCTGCGTCAACTTCAAATTCCCTTTTCCTGTAGTAGGTTAAATCCCTTATTTCTTTTAGGGCATCCTTTAACGGGTAATCTTTCTCCTTAACAACTCTCAGGACCGATTTCTGTTGCTTCTCACTGAGGTTAGCAAGTTCAAGGATTTCTTCCTGAGTTGCCCTAATATCTCTTGTAAGAATTCTGTTCTTTATTGCTTCTCCGTGTAATTCTGAAAGTTTATCTACTGCCTGAGCATACTTCTCTGCCCTTTCTACCGTTGCTTTCCCGATCTTGATTTGTTCTGCAATCTTATGGGATGTCTTTTTCAAGTCATCATTTTGAGGACTTGATGATTTGTTCCTGCCGTTCTTTCTGTTCCCCCCATGTGGTTGCTTGGTTGCACTGTAAAGTTTGCCGATAAGGTAATTACGGGCTTCTGTGGTAAGGTTTCTTCTTCCGAGCTGATTTAGGATAATCCAGTTCTTTACTTCTGCTCTGGTATCCAAATTCAGGCTAACTGTTTTAAAGGGAATCTTGTTCTTTCTACATATCTCGTGCCGATTGTGTCCATCTATAAGGATGCCTTTCCATAAGACCAGTGCATCTCGGCACCCTTCTTTAAGAATGCTTTCTTGGAGTTGGTATTTTTCTTCGGATGTGAGGGAGGGGATAAGTGCCCTGAATTCGGAGTCTAGTTTCATCTCTATAATTATACTGGAATTAGATATGGATTTCTGGTAAATTTGGGTAACCTACCGAAAAAATATTTTTGCGATTTTTTTACTATGTCAAGGTTTTTGTTGTTGTAGATTTCGGGAACTTTCCCACCTGGGGTATTTCCCAGTCCTTCTATCGGCAACGCCCGACACTATACCAGAGGCTCAAAAAGGCTTTGTAACTCTCGGAGTTTTCCCTCCCCCCTTATCATCCCTGAATAAAGAGGATTCTTCTGTTAACATATATCTATGGAATTATTATCAGTCGGACTCAGCAAGGAAAAAGCCTTACTCTATAAATGGGCAAATGTCCTTGCCTTGATAACCATTTTATACAACATCCTTGAGGGATTGGTTTCTGTCTATTTTGGTGTGAAGGATGAAACCTTAGCCCTGTTCGGATTTGGATTGGATTCCTTTGTTGAAGTCATCTCAGGTATCGGGATATGGCACATGATCAACCGAATCCGAAAAAATGTTGGGACTAATTCAGATAGTTTTGAAAGACAGGCACTGAAAATTACAGGGACAGCCTTCTATATTCTTTCAGTAGGTCTCGTAGCGACAGCTTTGGTCAATGTTTATCAGGGTCATAAGCCTGAAACAACCTTTTGGGGAATAGTTATCTCTTTAGTGTCTATTTTTACCATGTGGAGCCTGATACATTATAAAGTCAAAGTAGGGACTCAACTGGGTTCTCAGGCGATCATAGCTGATGCCAATTGCACAAAAGCGTGTCTCTATCTCTCCGTTATTCTTCTTTTATCAAGTGCAGGATATGAACTAACGGGGATAGGTGGCATTGACTCTGTGGGGGCAGTCCTGATTGCTGGGTTTTCTTTTAAGGAAGGGCGTGAATCATTTCAGAAAGCCAAAGGTATAGCCTGTAGCTGTCAAGGCAGTTGTCATTGATCTCAGCTTAATGGTGTTTTAGTAGGTCAGGTTATATAATATTGCACTCGATCTCAAGTAATTGCCCAATATGGTTATACTGCAACTCTGCTTGTAATCCATCAAATCGCAGATCAATTCTGACATCCTGTTATTCTCCGTTCATAAAAGAGTTCTTTAATGAATACCAACAACCGATAGCGAAGATTAAGTATTTAAGCCACTCTATGCAACCAGATTTGAGAGGGTTTTATGAACACTACCAATAGACAGTTTCATTTTCTTTGCTATTGTGCGGATGCTTTGCCCCTCCCCCCTGAGTTCTCTAACCTTGTCTGTAACAATTGGTGGCAATGCTTTCCTGCCAACCTTTATCCCTTTCTTCTGTGCATTCTGAATACCAGCTTTAACCCGTTCTCTGATTAATTCCCTCTCGAATTCAGCCATAGCCCCTATTATATGGAACATCATCTTTCCAGCAGGCGTAGATAGGTCTATATTCTCCTGATACGAGACAAAGGCAACCCCAAGACTCTGTAGTTCGCTCAAGGAATTGATCAGGTGTTTCAGGGATCTCCCCCATCTGTCAAGCTTCCACACCATAATACAGTCAATTTTACGCTTTCGTGCATCATTCAAAAGCCTATCAAGTTCTGGTCTACGGTCTTTAGCCCCTGATTGCCCGACATCAATGTATTCCCCAGATACAGTCCATTCCCTTGCCTGACAATACTCTCTCAAGGGATTTAACTGAAGATGTGGGTCTTGCCCTTTATCGGTTGTTGATACCCTTGCATATAACGCTACACGGCTATTATTCATCTTCTATCCCTACAAAATACGGGCAGTAAATAATCCCTTCACCCCCACATCTCTCACAAGGCAATTTGCTTGGATGTTTCATGGTATAGAAATGAGGTTCAAAAACGCTCTCAATCCCAGCTCCGATAAAAAACCCTGTGCCCCCACATTCGGGACATTCTTTTGAACAAGGTTCATCACAATTCTGACAATATGGTGATTTCATTATTGGGCAAATGCCTCCACATGAATTAAATCTTTCTCTGATACCTTTCTTCTAAATCCTCAATCTCAATAAGTTTGTTTTTGGAAAAGCCCATTGGATACTCCTTATTTACAATCTGCTATAATATATCAACTGCTATTATGATAGCATATATAAACAGATCGTGTCAAGTAAAAAATGAAGATTCGGAAAATTATTTATTTGCTATGAACTTATACTTGATAGAAGTTATAATGGTTAATTATTGCTACCTACTAAAAGCATTGCAGGAGGGTAAAAGATGCTATCATTATTAATATGATAGCATATATAACAGATGGTGTCAAGTAAAAAATGATGTTTCAGAAAATTATTTTTATGCTATGAACTTACACTCGATAGAAGTTAACATATGCTATTATTTACCTACTAAAAGTACGTCAGGAGGGTAAAAGATGGCTAAGAAAAAGGATACAAGCTCAAGTTCTTCAAGCAGGAAGTCCTATGGAATACGGCTGGATCCCGAGCTTGTCAGGGGCATCAAAATAATCGCAGCCAAGACAGATAAACCCATCAATCGTGTGCTTGAAGATGCGATAATTGAATATCTTAAAAAGCACGGTGAGATATAGAAAGGAGGTTATATCATGGCAATGGTAACGGATAAGTTTGTCAGCTCTCGATGCCTCTCAGTCCGAACTGAAAGCCGAAATTGACAGGATTATTCAGGCAATTCTGAAGATTGAAGTGTGATCTACGGCAATACCCCTCCTCCAGAGAAAGCCTCCTGTATGGCATATCAGTCCACTTTCCAATATTGGCTGATTTCCTATTTTCTGATAACTCATTGAATATAACTAATATTACGATAGTCTTCTATGCTATTTTAGGCTTATTATGTGTAAGTGGGTAATTTTAAGAAAATATCGGCTGGACTTGTAATAGCCAGAACTTATTGATATTAAAAAGAATTATTATACTTTTAATGATTAGAGATGTGTAAGATTCATCTTTACAAGGGGAGATATTGGATGGCATTTATTTCAGGGAGTTATCCCATCATTTCTAGATTCTCATAACACCTACTCATTACTACCTTTTTGGACATTTGAATGATGAGGTATTCCTATTTTTAGGGTTATCCATTACGACATGTCCTAAAATCTGACCCCTTGTTTCTCCTTACAAAGTCTCTTGACTCTATCCCCATGAAGTGCTATATTTGTCTCTATAAAAAGAAGAATAAGGATATGTCGTATGGTAATATAATGTTAACCCAATTAAGAAACTGATATGAAAACAAAAAGCTGTTTTGGTGTCGTAGCAATGCTTGACGCTCTTGGCGCCAAAAACCTATCAATGGAGGAATCTCACAATTTTCTAAAAAAGGTGGATGATTTTATTGTTTCTATATCAAAACACACAAACTTTGAGCTTGAGCAAGTTGGTGTATCAACCAAGCCAGAACTATCAGTTTTTGGTGATACTATCATTTATACTTGGGATCTCCATGAATCAAAATACCCTAACATTCAACTTCTGGCAGTTGCGCAATGGCTACGCCCTGCAATCGTGTCTGGATTAATGCATGGTATTCTTTGGAGGGGGGCATTAGCAATGGGGGATTATTTGTGGAGTGAATCAGTTGTGTTAGGTCCAGCTGTATCAGATGCAGCATCTTGGTGTCAGGAGGCAGATTGGATAGGCATCATAGCAACACCAAATTGCAGCCAACGAATATCAGAGTTAAACGCATTTATACAATCTGATTTTTATAAACAGAACAATAAGGAAATTATAGATATTAGCGAACGATATGTAAAATATCCTGTTCCGCTAAGAGATGGGACAATCCGTCAACTGTATGCTATTAACTGGCCTCGACAATACACATTTGTGAAAGAAATAAAGGAATCTAACAATAAACAACTCATTAAGGAAGCATTTGAATTCCCTGTTGACAGGATGTTCTTTTGGCAGTTACAATCCTTTCCAATCCCAAAAGGAACTGAAATAAAATTTGAGCATACAGAAATGTTTTTCAATAAATGTATACACGACTTGGTGAAATAATGGGTTAACAACAGCTTGCACCTAATGCAGGCTGTATGAAAAACGGGATAGGTTCACTTCGGACATACTTTAGTTGAGGATGGATGAGACGGGAAGTTCTGATAGTAAATGATCGGCATAGAGAAAAATGGGCAATGACTTCTAACAACCATCAGCGCACGGCTTATCCCAACAGAAAGATTTCCGAGACATTCCTCGATTTCGCTGCGCCCATTCTTCGCATGATGCCAGATAACTCATGTGAGAAGGATATTCAGACCGCCCTCAAGATTGCGTTTACCGTGTGGAATGCCATCGTTCTCGCTGACGTCAACGGAAATCATCATTACCTAAATCAGATCCTGACACTGACCTCAGAAGACCCCAGCTCTGGTTTATTGGTTAACCAGCTTATCGCCCGCAAACGAGCACTCTTCGGAGATGACCAAAGATTGATTGGCGAGTATAAGGTCACGCTTAAACATGGTAAAATGAATCTCTGGGCTGAGGCAAGAGAGCCTCGGTCATTACATAGGCAGAGTGCACAATCGGGTAATGGACTTCATTTAACCGTCCCTCCCCACACCACCCACCAATCAGGATAGAAGTCAGATATGTCCGTTGCCCTGCTTGCCGATATGATGACAGGGGCTATCCCGTCAACCGTGCCGTTGGGGGTGTTTATGATGACTTTTTGCCAACCTGTAAAAGACATATTCTCCCCTAGAGATATTTTAGAATAGGCGGGGTCTATCCGAAAAGATGCCTTTTTGGGCTGCATAAATGACTCTATTTGCGTTGAAATGGAGAGGAAGAGGGCAAGGGTAAGGTTTCAGAGGAAAGAGTGCTTAAAAAACTGAATAGGAATTTAAAGAGCCTTAGCTATCTTGAGGCTGAAGAGAAGGAAGTATCCAGGACTGTGGCAGGAACAATATCAAGCTTAGGGATGTATTGTTAGAACTGGAACAGGAGGACAGAGACCAGGACATCGAGCCATTCTGAATTGACAGAACCAGGCTGAAAGGCATAGGTGATGACAAACAGATACCAATTGGTAAGGAACAGCACAAAGATAGATAAACTTATCCGTATGAGGGACGAACTGTCTAAAGGGAAGTCCTTCTCCATAACCAGATTGACCGCATTAAAGAGCATCATACGGGATAAGGCTCACACTGATGCTTTTGCCCTGTATGTCTCACAAAAAACAAAAACCAGAATCAGGAGCATAAATCCGAAATATATGGAGAACTGGAATGAGGATAGGAAGCTCGTAAACCTTGCGTCCATTGCGATCAGTAAATACCTATCTGATCCCCGTCAGGCAAGTTCACAAGAACTAACCACACTTCTGAAGAAACTGGAAAATATACAGGAATGGGGGAAGAATCCATACTGGTCTGGACCCCTGCGACTAATAAAGAACAGATATGCCTTGATACTTGAAGACGCACTCCGTTGCATACTCTACAGAGATAAGAGCAACAAGATAGTCTATGACATGGCATCAGATTATGTTTTAGCATTTTCAGATGGTTATATCCGAGAACTGACACCAGGTTCTCTGCCCTCTATTGACGACATCATAACTTTCCTAAGAAAGATGCACAGAGAAGACAATGTTGAAGTGAAGAAGAGGAGAAACAAGAATGGCTAACATAGGAAGGAATGCCCCCTGCCCTTGCGGATCAGGAAAGAAATATAAGAAATGTTGCCTTCCTGCAACTTTTCAAGAGATCGCCAAGGAAGAATCCATTGAGAAAAAGCTGGTTGACAACCTCATCCATTTTATCGGAAAGCACTACCGCCATGTTATAGATGATGCCCGTTCAGTTTTCTGGGATGATTTTGCTCCAAAGGAGCACCTTGATCAGGTTGGACTTGACCTGGCAGATATGAACTTTTGGGAGTGGCTCATCTTTGATTATATGGTTGAAGACGCAGATGACAAGACAATCGTGGAACTCTACATGGAGGATAACAAAAAGCTGTCACTGGATGAACACAAAGTCCTAACCATGATGAAGAACTCAGTTATTAGCCTTTATGAAGTTCAAGAGGTCATGCCTGAAAAGGGAATCTTACTAAAAGACCTCTTGCTCGGTGGGGAATATGATGTGCGGGAGAAAATGGCAACCAGAAGTATAGACCGATGGGACATTTTCGCTGCACGACTACTCCATGTAGACAACAAATATATTATGAGTGGTTGTGTTTACCCATACGTTATACAAGAAAAAGAAAACATACTTGCCGACATCAACAGAAATTATGAGGACTTTAGGCGGGATTATCCTGATGCTGCGATGGATGAGTTCCTGAAGCAAAACAGTGAGGATTTTAATTTCTACTGGTACGAATTGATTCAGAACACCACCCCCTTGGCACTACATACATCAAGCGGAGAGCCACTGATCTTTGCAGAAGCTATCTTTGACCTCCATGATAAAGATGCTGTCCTTGCAGGACTGCCCAAAATAGAGGGCATTGAACTGGAAGGCGATAACTTTGTCTGGTTTGACAAGCGAGACAAGGAAGGTAATGCCACTGTACTGGGATGGATTACGATACATGACAATAAATTGATACTAAAATGCAATTCCCAGAAAAGATGCGAAACAGGAAACGCGATGATCCTTGAAAGGCTGTCAGGGTTTCTCAGTCATGTGAGGGACAAATATCAAGACCCTATGGAAGCGATAAAATCTCACACAGATGAACCCAAAGAACAATCGGCAGGTAAACTTCCGCTGGAAGTTGAACAAGAATTGTACACGCAGTTTATCAAGCGGCACTATGAAAAATGGTTAAACGATCCCATCCCAGTACTTCATGGTATGACACCTGTTCAGGCTATCACGACTGAAGAAGGCAGGGAAAGAGTCAAGGACTTATTAAAGTATATTGAGAATATTGAGGAAGGGCATAAGAAAGTGGGAAGACCCTATTGCGAAATGTCGTGGCTGTGGGAAAGTCTGGGACTTAAGAAGGAGTAGCTATATCCAAAGCGAACATGACTGACCTAACGTACATGGCAAAGAGAATCATGGAGGTCTTCAGGTACTTTAGGGTCAGGCAAGGTGATATCATGACATTGAAATTATTCCTGAGCAGAAAGCATCTATGGAAGGATTTTGAGGAAGAACAAGTGCAGGATGCCCTGAATGAATTGATTCAAAGAGGTTTCATAGTTGGCATGGAAGACCCAGCAGGATGGAGATTATTAGAGCCTGGAGCACAATACCTCAGGAGCCTGAAGAGATGATAGACATATATCTGACAAGTTCTAAACAAGGGAGACATAAACTATGAAGGTAATGGCATTTAACGGCAGTCCAAGGAAAAAATGGAATACTGCAACCTTACTGGAGAAGGCACTTGAAGGTGCTGCCTCACAGGGAGCAGAAACAGAACTGATTCATCTTTATGATCTTGACTTCAAGGGATGCATAAGCTGTTTTGCCTGTAAAACCAAGGGTGGTGAGAGTTATGGCAGGTGTGCTGTGCAGGATGACCTGACACCTGTCTTCAGCAAGATTGAAGAAGCCGATACCATCATCCTGGGCTCCCCTATCTATTTTGGCACTGTTTCTGGGGAGATGAAATCATTTATGGAACGTCTGTTGTTCCCGAATCTTACCTATACCGATCCCCCTGAGTCTCTCTTCCCCCATAGGATTAGGACGGGGTTCATCTACACAATGAATGTAACGGAAGATCAAATGAAGGAATGGGGCTACCTTCAACTTTTCAACCATCATGAAAGGATTCTTAAAATGATATTTGGGGCATCTGAATATATCTGTAGTTTTGACACATATCAATTTGACGATTATTCAAAAGTCGTTTCAACCCGCTTTGATCCAGTGAAGAAAGCAAAAAGGCGTGAGGAGGCATTTCCTGTTGATTGCCAAAGAGCATTTGAAATGGGGGTAAGGTTAGCTGGAGGGAAGTAGCAGGTGAGGAATGGGGGATCAGGGTCGGGAATTTCTTTTTCTTGATCCGTGTTCCTTCGGCTATATTATTGATAGCCCTATGGCACTGACGGCAAGTTAATTGTCTGTAATGTTCTTGAGCTTCTCCATTAACTTGACCATGCCGTAAGTATCCATCTCACAATACTCAAGAAGTCCTTTGCGAATATTCTCTATCTTAATGGCATCGTCTGAGTTATTCATCTCCCTGAAAGCACTCATCGCCTTTTCCCCGTCATTAATCTTCAGAGTATCATAACTCAATTCAGGCACAAGAACTGGAAGGACAGCCTTGATTGAGTAGGACCCCCTCATTTCCCAGGAATAGTAGTCTTGATTTTTAAAAGGAATCATCACATCTCTCATATTGTTAATTATCTTATCTATTTTGTTTTGCAATTCAGGCAACCACAACTTACAGCTATTTAAGACACTTTTTTCAAAGGTCGCATTATAAGCAATGATACAGGCATCTTCTGGCACTTCACTGACTAATTTTTCTATAAGAGGCTTTCGTGGATCAGTTTTTGGTGCAGCAAGAAATTCAGAATGTCCTAATTCAGCCGCTTCCGCTGTCAGATAATGCAAAGAATATTGGAATGGCACGTGCTGGTAAGGTCTGGTCTTATCATACAGGGGAATAGGCTCTGTGAAAGTTTCAAAGTCTAAGAAATATAGAGGATACCAAATGGTATTCAGGAACTCTTTTAAAGCATCTTTACTAACAAGGTTCCTCTTGTAAATAGCACAATCAAGCTGATTCTGTCCCGATAAAGGTAGTTGTTCTCTATCAATATCTTGGAGACCGACAATGCCCTGCCTGTATAAGTCAAATGCCTTAATCCCCCTGCCTTTTATGCTGAAAACAGATTCCTCTGGGATATGTCTCCAGCAATGCTCTTTGAACTCGCACTCGTAGGGGGCGTTACAATAGATCCCTATGTCAATAATAGGTTCACTACCTTTTAGGACTTCTCGCTGGAGCTTAATTTGCTGAATAATATCGTTTTGTAGGTTATAGACTTCATTAGTAATATCAGCCACCACAAAAAGGTTTTCTATCTCAAGCTCTCCGTTTCTTTCATATTGGTTGTTAATGTGAACTATATATGACTTAGATATGGGCAACCCAGCTTTTTGCATCACATGATTTTGAAAGGCAACATCTTCCACATGAAAATCTTTGATACTCGTTGAATTCTTTACTTCATATAGATTCCAACCTCCAGAATTCTGTGTGAGAATATCTGCCTTTACAAATAATCCATCATGATGAAATGCAGCCTCATAGAGTGTTTTAACACCTTTTTTGATAGCACTCCTAGTCTTTTCCACTTGATTGAATAATGAAGCCCCGTTGTATTTGATTTCAACTCCATTAGGGAATAGCTCACGTGCTATAAAGCCAACGTCTTTTCCGCTCTGAAATAGTGTTTCACGGGTGTCTGAGATCTTGCTTATCAGTTCTGGGTGATGTTTAAAAAGATACAAAGACTTTAAGCACTGAAGTCCTCTAATGAATTGAGTTTTACTTAGGAAAGGAGATGCCATTCTTATGACCAGTTGATTTCACTAAAAGCTGTTGTTAAGTTACGGGTTTTTCCAGGATTTATTTGTTCAAAGTGATTCAATTTGCCCCTCAAGTGATTTCTCAATCCCTCCAGCGTTTCGATCCTATCCCCATTGCTCTTTTTGAGTTTGCCGAGTAAAGAAGCAGCTCCCTGCCTTCTGCATATATTAATAAGCGCTCTCACCTGTCTGTATTGAGATCTGTCCATATTCATTTTTTCATTAACCACGATCCCTGTAACCTTTTTCTGTTCTGATCCTTTCTTACAAACTTTTTTCGTCATGTTGATTGTGAAACCACATTCTGACATAATGCGATTAATAGTAGGAAACAACTTTTCGGGATCTTTGTTCCCTGAGATAGTGATATCGTCAACATAAAATGATGCATATAGACCCTGCTTCTTACACAAACCGTATATTCTTGTAGCAGCGGGCAGAATAATTAAGTTCGCAATATAAGAGCTTGTATTGTATCCCTGGGGCAAATGATCATCGGCAGTGCAAATCTTTTTTAGGACTCTTGCAACTTCAGGGGAACATTTTAATCTCTTAAACAAATTATAGACGTTGTTTGCTTTCACGCTTGGGAAGAAATCTTTTATATCAAGACTCAGCACATAATACTTTCCTACGTGAACTGTGGCATTTGACTGAATAGAATGACGAGTTCTTGAGCCATGTAGATATTCAGGTAATGTTATTCTCTTCAAGAGATTATTGTTGACTGCCTTAAGGAGTTTTTTCAACTCTGGAGATGATCTATATATTCGCCTGATTTTCTTGATCGTGCCGTCTGGATGGAACTCTTTCTCTTCTCTTGGTGAATAATGACTTTTTATATTGGCAAGAATGTCGTTTATTGTCTCAAGAGGGATTCTAAGTTGAACAGCTAAATGTTCAAGTTTGCGGATTTTTAATGATTCCTTATCCTCAATTCTTCGGTTCACGGAGAGATGTTCACTTAAGAAGGTTTAATTTCCGCAGTCAATTGAAGAAGGAGTCTTTTTAATTTAGTTTTAGAGGAATTCTGATCCTCATTTTCCATGTCTTCCCAGAAAAACGTAGAAAGAGGGACCCCTAAAGCCAAAGAAATCTTTTTCAATAGCGATAAACTAGGCTCTTTCTTACCGCCTTCAATGGTGCTGAGATAAGACTCGTTGACTCCTATCTTGGCAGCCAACTCTTTTTGCTTCAGCCCAGCATTAATCCTGAATATTTTTATGTTTTTACCAACAGACATTGTTTGTCCTCACCTGTATATTTTATGCTGCTCTGAGGCAGCGTAATTTGTAAAAGAGTGTATTATTCCACTTGCCTATGATTTCAATGAGGTCAGCGATCATCTTGATCAGAGGAAAAAACTTTTCATATGAGTAAGATCGCTTGGAAAGTCTGTCCTTAATGCCCTCAATCTTCATAATCGAGTGGTCAAATACACCCACAAGATCGGGATTGCTTTTTGACATCTTGTCACGAACTAAATTAAGTTCGCTGATGATTTCATCAAGCACTTCCCGTACTCTGGGTATATTTATTTCTTCCATCTTTATCACCTCCTTTTCTTTGAAAAATGTGGGGTATTCCGCATGATGCGTCATACACTCTCTCAATATCTGCTCTAAAGCAGATATGCTCAGTGCCATTCTGTGCTTATGCCAGATCCCTATTTCACCTTCTTGATTATTCATCCTCATGCATGAGAGTTAATCTGAGTCGTCTGTGATAATCAGCAATCTATCAGGTTCAATCCAACTTCGCTTGGTCCCTGATAAGGACGCCTTCTGCATGATCACGAACTGGGAATCGAGTTAGCCAGTATCGCAGGCACCGATTAGTAGCCTCCCAAAAACGGAGTAGGGCAAATGCCCTCAACCTTTCGGTTAGAACCACGGGGGTTCGTGGAGGTGATGTTATTCTCACCCAGAGCAAAGTTTTCAAAGAACATAAGGCGTTTCGCCTTAGATATGAGAAATATACCACAAGAAATGAATGAATGTCAATAGGAAACATAGGAACATGTACTTTAGGTTAATAAATATTATATTATTGTTAGCAAGAGGATTCTCCTGATCTATTCAGTTTATTTTGACAAAGTTTAAGGGGGGATTGTGGGGAAGGGGATAGATTACTCTTTGTCGGGGTCCCTAAAGGGGTTCTGGGGCTTTTGGAGTTCTCTATTGGACGTTTCTTTGTAGACTGCAAGTGGGGGTAAAAAATTAGAAAGAATAGGGGAGGGCTGGATATGTTTTGCTCGCATTTTTTTGCAGAATTTCTACCATCTCGTGGGGTTTGATAGGAATTACCTTCCGTTTGCCTTTAAAGGTGTCTCTATTTTTCTTCAAAAGATTTTTCTTTCAGGCAGGGCTATTCCTTCTCAAGCCCCAGCCTTTCCCACATCCATGAAAGGTCATAATATGGTCTACCCTCTTTTTTGTTCAATTCCTCGCTGTTTTCGAACATTTTCAATAGCTCGATGACTTTCTTTTTGCCTTCCGCAGTCTTCACAGCCTGAATTGGGGTCCTCCCATCGAGGGCTGGAATTCTCTCCTTCAGCCATTTCTCACAATGCTTCTGGCTGAATTCGGTGTATAATTGTTGCTGGATTTCCATCGGCAGCTCATTCTTAGGCGTCTCAGGAGAACTTTCCTTAAAGGATTTTATAGCCTCCATTGGATCTTGGAAGGTATCTGCTTTGTGGATAACCGCATCTGATAAGGCATTAAGGATAAGATTCTTTCCTTTTTCGAGCCTTTCCTTCGAGTGGCATTCCAATAAAAGTGTATTGTCCTTTGTCTCAACTCTTCCGAGGATTATGGCACTCCCGTCTTTCTTATGCTTATCAAACCAAGTGAAATCGTCCTTTCCCTGTTCAAAGCCTTTGATCTTAGACAATCCCTTCAAGACAGCCTCATTGTCCTTGATTTCAAATATCGCCTTTGAAAATAGCAGAGGCTCGCCGCTTGTTGTGTGAAGTATCAGCGGCGTTGGGTTCTGAATGATGTCACACCAATAGAGGTTAAAGATCGTACCGTTCTTCTTCAGGAATTCATCCAAAGTAGCGTCAGGATACCCACGTTTATAATCCCCATATTCCGCCTGAATGTCAGCAAGTATTCTTTCTTTGTTCTTAACGTGATAGGGATAAACGGAGCCGCTCATTATGTACTGCCCGTCAACGTGTAAAAGCCTTGTGGCGTAAATATCCCATTTCTTCAGGCTTCTTGTTGCAGACTTTTCCCTCACGTCATATTCTCCGCCCAGCATAAGGTCTTTCAATAACAGTCCTTTCTCAGGGAAGACCTCTTGAACCTCATAAAGACTAATGACGGCGTTTTTCATCATGATTAATACTTTGTGTTCATCCAATGATAGTGTCCTGTTGCTTTCCAAATAAAGGTCAATCAGGGTTTTGTCATTTTCTTCATCAATGATGAAATCAAACACAATCCACTCCATGAAGTTCTGGTGTGCAATATCGAGGGATACCCCTTCAAGATATTTTTCTGGGATAAACCCATCCCAAAACGTCAAATTAGCAATATCCAGAGTATCTTGATAGTTCTTATAAAACTTCAGCAGGTCTTGAATAAGGCGTGCCCTAATGGAGTCTTCCCTGCCAAATTCTGTAAATTTTTCGGTCAGGCAGCACTTCTTATATTTTTTCCCGCTACCGCAAGGGCAAGGGTCATTTCTTCCAATTTTCATGATCAATAGCCTTTTGTTAATTATAAAACACCGTAGGAAAATCTGTATATTGGGGGGAAGTACATGAATAACATATCGCATAATTTCAATAAGTTATTCATTCTTTAAAATAGACTGCGGCTCACAGGGGAGGTGATAAAGAGTGATACCCTGTCGTTTTATAGACATATATCCTATCATAACGAGGAAAACAGCTTCAAAATAGCAAAGCTGAAAGTCGGTGGCAGGCATGAACTCGTAACCATTGTCGGTAACCTGCATTCCCTGACCCCTGGAGGAGTCCTGAAGTTGAAGGGGAGGCTGAAAGGCACAGGTGATGACGACCAGAACCGATGATTTTATTTCATATTCATTCAGTCTTGCTGCAAATCTGCGGCATAAAAATAAACAAGGACTAACAGAAAACCTGCAAGTCCTTGATTTTATTGGTCGGGGCGACCCGATTTGAACGGGCGACCACTCGCACCCCAAGCGAGTGCGCTACCAAGCTGCGCTACGCCCCGGTCAGGTAATGCGGCTCAGGATCTCTCTGAGCCTTCTCTTGACTTTCTCTGCTACTGCTTGTGAAGTGGATTGGGGGGGGAAATGTTGAGGCTGCCTCAAGAGTTCAGATGGGTACAGTCGTTTTCTCACCCCTTCTA
>Ga0315295_10001119_pt1 | contig 23033 bp, 22 predicted proteins | sample YL17G14_0_MG_FD_204453 | JGI IMG/M metagenome (GOLD analysis project Ga0315295, IMG submission 204453) | Sediment microbial communities from Yellowstone Lake, YNP, Wyoming, USA - YL17G14_0 | ecosystem: Environmental > Aquatic > Freshwater > Lake > Sediment | place: USA: Wyoming | collected...
TCTCCCGCCTCCTCTGCCCCTGCCTGCTCCGCATGGAGCGTTTCCGCTGCCTCTCTGCATTTGTCCCTGTCCGGCTCCCTGAGGATTTCCGAGATATTTCTGCCTCTCCTCCTGGGTCATATTCTGGATCCTCTTCTGCCACTCCTGCCTGAAGGCATTTCTTTCTTCAACAGTAGCATTCTGCATCGTCCCCCTCAGCCTTGCCAGCTCCTCTGTTGACATGGTGGAGTAGTCAACAGCGAAGGCGGTTGAAATGAACAGGATTGAACCAATTATAGCACCAAAGAGCTTACTCTTCATCCTCCTTGCCTCCTTTCTGTCTTAAATGTCTCTCGATGCTAAGCATACCCAATGCCTGAAAATAAAATTGACAGATCAAATGGTTCTCTTGTTTCCCTGATTACAGGGGTGCAATTATTGCGATAAAGAGTGCAAATCTTGCAACACACATAGCTTAGGGATCCAGGGGGGCAGGTAATCGAGAATACCTGCCATTGAACTCAATGTCGGGCCGAATCATGATATTTGTCAGAAGGGCATTTTCAGTTGGTATGCCTGATCACTGGTTCTCCTTTCAACAACGGAAAAGGTTTTCTTGAACAAGGTAAGCATAGGCTCATTATCACTTAACACCTCTGCCGTGAGACCAAGGAGTCCATTCTTTTTGGCCAAATAAGTGAGATAGGACAGCAGTTCAGTGCCAATACCTCTGTTCTGATACTCATCCCTCACCACAAAGGCCACCTCGGCAGTGTGTGAGTATTCATCCATAAAGTACTGGCCCATGCCCACGATTATCTCATTTTCGTCCCCCGGGATCACTGCGAGCATTGTCATTTCTCTGGTGTAATCAATGACGACGAACTTCTGTAAACGTTCATGATGCATGTCGATTCTTGTGGACATAAACCTGCGATACATGAAATCGCTGGAGAGGGAATAAAAGAAGTCTTTCAGCAACTTTTCATCGCTGATCCTGATCGGTCTGAGAAGGAGCTTTAGGGCTGATTTTGTAGTCCGGTATGTCTCGAGGGTCTCGGGATACTCGCCTTTTTCCCCGGGAATAAAGGCCTGGTCCCGGTATATCAGTCCGAGTTTCTTGGCCTCTTCGACAAGGGAGTTGCGGAACTTCGGGTGGGCGATGGCGATCAAAGCCATGGCGCGCTCCCTGATATTCTTGCCGTGAAGGTATGCAATGCCATATTCCGTCACCACATAGTGGATATCACCTCTCGTGAGGGTAGCACCCTCACCTTCACTGAGGAAAGGAACAATCCTCGAAATCTCTCCATCTTCTGCCGTTGCCTCCATTGCGAGGATTGTCTTCCCGCTTCCTGAAAGGATTGCCCCGCGCATAAAGTCTGCCTGGCCTCCGATGCCGCTGTAGAAAGATTTTCCGATAGACTCTGCAGTGGCCTGGCCGGTGAGGTCTATCTTCAGGGCACTGTTTATGGCAACCATATTATTATGCAGTGCTATTGTGAGAGGGTTGTTTGTGTAAGTCACCGGCCTAAATTCCACTCCAGGATTGTCGCGGATGAATTCGTAGGTGGAACTCTTTCCCATGCAGAACGTGGCTACTGTCTTTTCACGGTCAACGTGTTTCATTGTGTTATCGACAACGCCCTTCTTCATCAGCTCCACAATCCCGTCACTGAGCAGTTCGGTATGGATGCCGAGGTGCTTCTTGCCATCAAGGTGTGAAAGGATCGCATTGGGGATCTTGCCGTACCCCACCTGTATCGTGTCCCCGTCCTGAATGATTCGAGATACGTAGACGCCTATCTTATGCACACTCTCATTCGGTGCGGTTGTCTCGTATTCCAGAAGCGGCTCATCGTGGTGAATGATGAAGTCGATTTCCTTTACGTGAATAAAGGTATCTCCATGAACTCGGGGCATGGAGGAATTGACCTGCGCTATGACAAGCTTCGCAACTTCTGAAACCACCTTTACAATATCGACGCTTATGCCAAGGCTCACATACCCATGTGCATCCGGGAGGGACGTCTGTATGAGGGCTACATCTATGGGAATGACCTTTCGTTTGAAGAGGCTTGGAACAGCAGAAAGGAACAGAGGAGTATAGTCAGCCATACCTCTGTTAATGGCTTCCCTGTTGTTGCTGCTTATGAAAAAAGCGTTGTGGCGAAAATTATCCTTGAATTTTTCGTCAGTGTAGGGCGCAACGCCAAGTGTCACCACCTGGAGTATCTCTGCGTCATAAAACGCATTCGGATTGGAGCGTACATAATTCATCAGAGCCTTCACAAGGTATGCAGGCTCTCCGCATCCGGTGCCGATGAATATCCTGTCGCCTCCGTGGATGTTCCGGAATATACTCTCTTCGGATGCAAATTTTTCAGGGTAGCGGCTTCTCAGGTCATGGAGTCTATCGTATATGCTGCACGGCATGGGGGGAATTCCTTAGATCGGCAAAAATTTCAGAAAGCATAAGACCTTCATTGTGATGATGCACCAGGCTGCTGAAAAGTCCTGGAGAAGTCCCGACTGTCATTTTGAGCGTAGCCAAGAACCTCATGATCCGGTATGTTCTGAGCAATTTTAACCTTGATAATTTAGGGTCTAAATAATAATATAGTACCATGAAAGGAGGTGGTATGGAAAAACTGAAGGTTTAACGAGGGACTCTTAGATTGTTCCATCATACCACATGACAGATTTGCGAAGAAGTTTGGTCGCGGCTAACGGCAGCCTAAAGTATGAAACCACGTAATCTCAAGAGGGAGGAACGATGAATAAAAAGATCCTTGTCTTTTTTTTCGCAGTCTTGTTTCTTGCAGCCGGTTTTTACTACTCCAATCCAGCTGCCTCGCAAGAAAAATCCGTAAACGTCGAAACCTGTTACGCCTGCCACCCCCTTATCAAAGAACTCCACACATCGGGGAAGCACTCGAAGAACAATTGCGCCAACTGCCACAAAGGACTCGAGAAACACCTGCAGGGGCCCAGCCCTGATACAAGGCCTGTAACCGACACCTCCTGGGAAGCCTGCGGACAGTGCCATAAGGCACAGTACGAGACCTTTATGATGGGCGCTTATCACAGGCCTGCCCGTGATGAGAAATCCCAGCTCACCAACAGGGCACCGAATCCCTTCTGGGACAAGCTCATGATGGGCCACGGCTTCACAAAGGAGCACGCCCTTACGAGAAGTCACTCCTGGATGCTCGTCGATCAGCTCATTGTGGACAGGGCTTATGGAGGGCGGTTCCAGGGCAAGCATGGGTGGCAGTACATCTTAGAAACAGGGAAGGCCTGGGATATCCTCGATGACAAGTATCCTGACAATAAAGACCAAAAGCCGTTCATACCACAGAGCGCTGCTGCGTCAAATCCTGTCTGTTTGAACTGCAAGTCCATGGACCATATCCTGAAATGGTCTTTCCTGGGTGACCCTGTCCCCGGCACGACCTGGTCGAGGACTTCTAACGTCGTTGAGTTTGTGAAAGACCTCCAGCATGGGCTCAACTGTTTTTACTGCCACGACCCTCACGCGGCAAAACCGAGGATTGTCAGGGATGCCTTAATTGAAGCCCTCACAAGACCAGAGGCGGATACTCTCTGGCACAAAGACCCGAAGAGGACAGGGATCAAGGTCATCAATATGGGGTTGAGGGGTTTTACGAGGAAGATCGCGCTGCTCGATAAGTATGATACTAGGCTCCAGTGCGGACAGTGTCATGTGGAGTATAACTGCAATCCCGGCTATAACCCTAAAGACCCTGATACATCTAAATATTCGGTAACCTCTGCAGACAGGAGGACGAACCACTTCCCCTATAAGGATGTCTTCGGGCTCTATGACCACTATATGAACCAGGTCAGTTTTCTCGACTTCAAACACCCCCTCACCGGGGGACTCCTCTGGAAGGCACAACATCCGGAATCTGAAAACTATTACAACTCAAAGCACGCAAAGGCCGGTGTCGGATGTGACAACTGCCATACACCGAAGGTGAAAGACAAAGACGGTAAGGTCTATACCTCACACTTTGCGGTCACTCCGAGGGTTCAGCTCAAGGAGACCTGTTTGAAGTGCCATCCTAAATGGACGGAGGAGCAGGCCAGATATACCATTGATTCCATAAAGGCATACAACAAAGGGAAGATGAGGAAGGCCGAGTTCTGGCTCTCCGCGCTCATCGACAAGATCGTCGAGGGCAAGAAGGCCGGACTCGACGCGTCGGTCATCAAGCAGGCACAGGATCAGCACCTCAGGGCTCACATCCTCTGGGAGTTCTGGACCGCAGAGAATGGCGACGGGTTCCACAACCCGGAGATGGCAAGGGAGTCCCTCACAAGGTCTGTTGATGAGTCCCAGAAAGGTATCAAGATCATCAACGATGCCATCGCAACGAAGACTGCAGCAAAATGATGAAGCCATGAGGCGGGGTTTTATTTTTACCCCGCCTCACTCTTTCACGTTATAACGGTTGTGTCAACGCAAGGACAGGGGGACCCATGAGAAAAAGTCTGATTCCAATGATAGTCTTTTCCCTTCTTATGATAGGAATAATATCATCTCCCAGTTATAGCCATAATAACAGTGCCCCGAATATGGAATGTATCAACTGCCACCAGGGTGAAATGGTTCCTGATATGGTGACGATCGAGGGGATACCCAAGGCATTTGTTCCAGGAAAGGTCTATACATTTGCTGCGAAAGTAACAAGCTCTATGAAAAGCGAGGGGGACGTGGCAGGGGGATTCGCCGTCGAGGTCTCAGGGGGAGAGTTGATTGTTTCTGACAAGAAGCATACGCAGATCAGTGATGGCCTTTTAACCCATACCCAAGAGGGTTCAGCGTTCAGGAAGTGGACCTTCAAGTGGAAGGCACCGGCCAAGAGGGAGGATGTGAATGTCAATATAATGGCGGTAGCAGCGAACGGGGACTTCTCGGCTATCGCCGACCATGTCGGCGCTAATAGCTATACCATCAAACCTGCAAAATAGCGCATATCAATAATTAAGGATAAACTTTCCGTGAACAGAACCACAGCAGGAGGTAACTGATGGAACTCAATAGAAGGGAGTTTTTAAGGGCAAGCGCCATCGCAACCGCGGCGGCAGCGGCTGGCATCACATGGCCGGAGTATCTCCTTGCGGCATACCCTATAAAGTCTTTTCCCGTCGGCCAGTGCAGGTACTGCGCTGTCGGGTGCACGATGATCACAGACTGCGAGGTCGATCCCGCATCGGGCAAGGTCACGAGGGTCCTTGCCATCAAGGGAGACCTTAAGAGCCCTGTGAACAGGGGTGTGCTCTGCACGAAGGGATTCTACCTCCACAAGGCCATAGCATACAAGGGCAGGCCGAAGGGAGCCTATATCAGGAAAGAATGGATCAACCCCAAAACAGGGAAACCGGACTTTGCCAGTTGTCCGAGGGTTCTCGAGGGGAAGACAACAAAAGACGCCAAGGGAATAAAGCCGTCTGAAGTCGACCTGAAAGAGAACTTTGTCCTCATCCCATGGGAAGACGCCATTCACTTCGTTGCCGACGCCGTCGAGAAATCAATCAAGGAGAATGGGAAACACAGCGTTGCGTTCTACGGGAGCGGTCAGCTCGGCACTGAAGAGACGCATATCATGAACAAAGCCTTCAAGGGCGGCGGTATGCTCGCGAACAACGCCATAGAAGGCCAGCCGAGGATGTGCATGGCGTCAGCGGTCGTGGGATACCTCTATACGTTCGGGAAAGATGAGGCTTACGGAAGCCTTGATGACCTCGACGTCCCTGATCCTGATTACGGCAAGCATGCCGACACCTTTTTTCTCATCGGGAGCAATACAGCAGAAGCTCACCCTATCCTCTTCAACAGGATCGCTACTGTCAAGTCTAAGAATCCTGACAAGGTCAAGGTAATCCTCGCAGACCCTAGGAAGACACGCTCTGGTACGATTGCCGACCTTTGGCTCCCCTTTGCCACCGGCAGAGACCTTGTGCTCATCAACTCCTTAGCGTACGTAATCGCCTATGAACTCGACGGCGCAAAGGCGGATCTCGAAAAGGGAACAGTGGAGGCGAAATGGAAATATCTCGACAAGAAATTCATCGAGAAGCATATGAGCTTCGGGATCCATGAAGACGTGAAAAAGACATGGGTCAAGACGGTGTATGGGGGCACGAGGGAGGCTGCATGGGACCTCACCTACACCGCTGAGCCGAGGAAGACTTACCCGAACCTCAAGAACAAGTATGCCTCAGAAGAGGAGGTCATGAAGGACCTTTACAAGGGATTCGCCATTTTCCTCAAGTTCCTCGAGGACTACAAACCGGAAAAGGTTTCAGAAGTGATCTTCGAGGGAGAATCTCCCCTCCTCTATGACAGAACCTCAAGGACATGGAGGAAGATAAGTGGACCGGAGGCCTTGAGACTCGCTGCCAAGTGGTATGCAGAGGGATATACCACTTCGATCTGGTGCATGGGAGTGAACCAGAAGCTCCAGGGGACATGGACGAATGCCTCGCTCCATATGCTCAACCTCATTACCGGCCAGACAGTGAAACCGGGCAGACACTCCTTCAGCTTTACAGGCCAGCCCAATGCCTGCGGAGGCATTAGGGCACCTGGTGCACTCTGCAACGCCCTCCCCTACGGAAGGCTTGTAGAGAACCCGCTCCACAGGGCAGCCGTTGAGAAGATATGGAAGGAAAGGGCATCTGCCTATCTCAGAAAGACAGGGATGTCCGAGAATGACATCACAAAGGAGACCGAGCAGATAAAGATCCATGACAAGCCCGGACCCCATACGATCGAGATGTTCAGGAGGCTCGGGGCAGGACAGATCAAGGTCCAGTTCATTTCTACCGTGAATGCGGGACAGAGCCTTCCCTACGCATGGCCTTACAGGCTCGCCTGCGCCTTGGCACCGAAGGGTCAGCCGTGGCCCATTGTGGTGACCCTGGAGGCATTCCCGAACGCAACAACGATGGTCTCCGATATCGTCCTCGGTGCATCGAGCTGGTACGAGAAGGAGTTCATTTTCGGAAATCTCGAGCGCCGCTACCAGGTGATCAAGAACGTGATCGAGCCCTATGGAAATACGATTCCGGACCATACCACCTTTGCCATGATCATGAGGAGGCTCGAAGAGAAGGGTCTCGTGCCGAAGGGCCACGTATCCCAATTCTGGCCAGCCGAGTATGACGGCAAGGACTGGATGAAGAAGACGATAGAGGCGTCCAAGACAAAGGACTGGAACAGGAAATTCACTTGGAACATCTGGAATGAGTTGATGGAGCTCTCGAAGGGCACTGGGTACGATTTCAGCGGTATGACACGGGAGATGCTCCTCGAGCAGAACTACGGATACAGGATCCCGCTCCCTGCTGAGTATCACACCAATGAGGATGTGAAAAAGAGATACGACAAGTACGTTTCGAGAATCCAGTACGCCTATCCGTATGACCCACATATTGACGGCAAGACCGCCTTTTATATTAAGAACATGAAGGAGCTCAACCCTGTCTACGGTGAGTGGCTTGAAAAAAATATAAATGCCATGAAGGCCGATACGGAATACCACAAGGCACAGAACCTCCCGGCAGGGTGGTATGCGAGTTTCTATAATTCAAATGCCTTCATCAATGGCATGATCGACATCCCGACACCCGATGGGAAGGGGAAAAAGGTGCCGGGCTGGGACGGAAGGGCCATTGCCTGGGCGAACCCCTGGTGGGCAACGAAGTTCGACGGCAAGCAGTTCGTAAAATACAAGACCGTCGAGGTTATTGAGCGGAAGTTTAATCCAGCCAAGGTTGAAGACAACAGCGCCTTTCCCTACGATCAGATTGTAAAATATACAGTGAATGTCATCGGAGACCCTGAGAGGGACATGAACGCCCTTAAAAACATCGCACTCAGCCCTGCCGAGTTTCATAACCTGAGGCATGAGTACATAAAAGCTGACGGGTCCAGGCTCCTCATCATCGATACAACCGATTACAAGTTTGGCGCCTGCACGGGAAGGGTTGTGGAGCACTGGCACACAGGAAGCATGACCACAAGGGTTCCTGAACTCGCGAGGGCGGTGCCCGGTGCATATGTGGAGATAAACGAGGCCCTCGCAACGAAGTTAGGCATCAGGAACGGAGACCCCATCATAGTGGAATCCCCGAGAGGAAAGATCCAGCTCCCTGCAAAGGTTCTCGATGTCATGAGGGCGACGGGCGGACCCCGCTACGACTACGTGTTCGTACCATGGTTTGATGAGTACAAGCTCATCAATATGATTATGAGGGATGCCTTCGACCCCTTCAGCTTCCAGGCTGACTACAAGATGTTCGCGGTAAAGATATACAATGGCAAGACAAAGACCGCCCAGGCAGAACCTGGCAAGATCGTGGTATGATGATACTCTCATGACCCCCTTCCTTGCTACAACGTGGGGAGGGGGGTCATGGTCTTTATATCACTTTAATGCTTACTATTTTGAAGGTATGCTCTTTTCACGACGGGATATTCTCAGGATATTACTATTCGCTGCGGTAGACCTTACCCTGCCTTTCTCCCCTTTGCATGATCGTCCTCTCTATGCCGCAAAAGAGGAATTCACCGGACCGCTCCCGAACATCGACATCGGCGGGTTCATCAGGCCTCCGGGTGCGCTACCGGAAAAGGACTTCAGGGCCAGGTGCATCAGCTGTGGTGTCTGTGTGAACGTCTGCCACACGATGAAATACGATGCCATCTCTATTGCGGGCATAAGGGAAATCAGGAATTTTGGGACTCCCTCCATAAAGGATATGCGTGATTTCCCCTGTGCCCTCTGCATGGAATGCCCGAGGCACTGCCCGTCTGGAGCCTTGCAAAAAATAGAGAAGGAGAATGTGAGGATGGGCATGGCCCTCATCGACCTCTCCCTCTGTTTCGGATGGAATGGCGATGTCTGCCTCTCTTGCAGCAAGGCATGCCCGCTTGGTGGAAAGGTTTTTGACTTCTACAACGGTGAGTGGGGGAACCAGCCATATATCAACGAAAGCTGTGTCGGATGCGGTCTCTGCGTGAAATACTGCCCCCTGGGGGGATCCGCGATCAAGGTGGTCACAAGGGAACAGTATAAAAGGGTCAGGAATACTTATGTACTCGAATTCAAGGAGCTTCTCGAGATGCCTCACGAAGAGAGGTACACCATCATCTACGGCCGGAATCTCCCCCAGATCATGGAGAAGGGGAGGTTCATCGAACGTGAATACCGCTAATTTTAGTCAAGAACGGTAGAAGGGGGGCGGGAAGGGATTTTTTATGGTTTGTGGGTGACCCACACAACATGACAATTACTACGAAACATGAGTCAGAGGCCGTGAGTCAGGAGCTTCAGGGCAGGATACAGGAACCCGGAGCCGGCGAGTCATTCCCTTCCCCTGGACGGAAGAGGATAGGGATTTCGAAAGTGAGGAGACTGGTGCTCCTTGGAATCATTCTGCTTTTTATGCTCCAGTTCCTTAAGGTAAAGGCCCTTGTCGGGGGTCTCTCAGGGTCTGTCGCCGTTTTTTCTCTGAGATTCATCGATGTCTTTGCCTATCTCGAGAGCCTCCTCTCATCGAGGAGCTTCACTATTACTGCCTTTCTCGCCGCCCTTCCTATAGCGGGAATTTACCTGATCTTTGGCAGGGCCTTCTGCGGGTGGGCTTGCCCCATGGATTTCCTCTTCGGGCTCATCAACAGAGTTCGTCCTCCAAAAATGAAGGGACGGCCTTCTTCATCAAAGATCGGGTATGGCATCGCCGTGGCTTTCCTGGCAGGGTCCTTCCTCATCGGGATACCCCTCTTCACCAACTACCTCTCCCACATTACCAATTTCTTCAGATTTATCACAGGAGGTGTTTTTTATGCCCTCGACCTCCCCTTCGAACCATCGACCCTGTTTTTTTCCTCTGGGGTGTTGGTATTCCTGCTCGTCCTTGAGCTCGTCTCTCCGAGGCTCTGGTGCAGGGTAGTATGTCCGATCGGGAAGACATACGGTCTCTTCAACAGGGTGAGCCTCCTCAGGCTTACTTTCGCCAAGAGCACCTGCATGGAATGCAGCCTCTGCGACAGGCGATGCTATATGCAGGTGAGAATCGCGAAACACATCAACAGGCCTTCCCTGAGGGACACGAATTGTATCTATTGCGGAAGGTGCGTGGAAGGATGCGAGACAAAGGGAAGGATTGTGAAGATGACCCTATGGAGACAGAGATGATCCTGGCGAGTGGTTTCCTGGAAACGAACGATCCAACAGACAACGAAAAGGTGATTCAGACACTCAGGGAACGGGCGGTCGAGGTGAACGGGGTGAAGGACGAGAAGATCGTGTTCCTCATTGAGAGGGAGACCGCCTCCGAAGTGAAACCGGTACTCGATTCCCTGAAGGATATCGAGGGTGTGAGGAACGTCTACCTCACCTACTACAGCATAGAAGAACAACAAGAAACCCCGTAGTAAAGCGATACACACTATTCAAGTTTCTCATTGCCATATGAGGCTCTTGCAAAAGCAAGATTAGACCCTTTTCTGTCATTCTGAGTGAAGCTAAGAATCTCATGTTATCAAGGTGTTAAGAGACCCTTCACTTCGTTCAGGGTGACTTTTTAGAACTTTTATAAGCGCCTCATATCATAAAGGAAAGCTTTGTATGAAAAAAATGAATAATTCTGGTATTATGAATTTCCCATTTCGACAGGGAGAAATGGATTCCCTTGAGCACAATATTCAATATCCCTAAACACCGTGAGCGACCTGAGGAAGCTAAGAGACGAGATAGACAGGATTGACGACAGGATACTGGACCTCCTCAATAAGAGGGCAAAGATCGTCATCGATATTGCACATGTCAAGAGGAGGGAGAACAGGAGATTTTATTCCCCGGAACGGGAGAAAGAAATCATTCAGAGGCTCACTTCGCGTAACACAGGGCCCTTCCCGAATGATGCGATCAAGACGCTTTTCAGGGAGATCCTGTCTGCATCCCTCTCTCTCGAAGAGCCTTTAAAGGCAGCCTGCCTCGGTCCCCTCGGGACCTTCACCCATCTCGCAGGGATGCGGCACTTCGGCTCTTCGGCAAGCTACGTTCCCGTCCAGGGGATCAAGGAGGTCTTCGAGTCCGTCTATGCAGGGCAAGCAGATTTCGGGGTGGTGCCCATAGAGAACTCGAATGAGGGGGTCGTCAGCCATACACTGGACATGTTCATGGATTATGATATACAGATATCCGGAGAGGTCATGCTGAAAATATCCCACAATCTCCTTTCCAGAAGCGGGGACAGGTCTAAGATAGAAAAGATCTATTCCCATCCCCAGGCTACTGCCCAGTGCCGTAAGTGGCTTGAGAGCAACATGCGTGAGATACCCATTTATGAATCGACGAGCACTGCACGGGCGGCTGAGCTTGCGGCCCAAGAGGAGGGTGCAGCAGCCATAGCAAGCGAGGTTGCGGCGAGGATGTATGATCTGAGATTTGTGGAACATAATATTGAGGACTTCAAAGACAACTACACCCGCTTTCTCGTGATTGGAAGGGAGACATCGAAGAGAACCGGAAGAGACAAGACATCGATCATGTTCTCGATAAAAGACAGGCCCGGGGCCCTCTACTCGGTCCTGGAGCCCTTTATGAAGGCAAAGATCAACCTCACCAAGATCGAGTCGAGACCTTCCAAGAGAAAGGCATGGGAGTATATATTCTTTGTCGATATGGAGGGGCATATGGATGAAAAAATACTCAGGAGCTCGATAGAAAAGGTAAAGGATGGATGCCTCTATCTGAAGATACTTGGTTCCTATCCAATGGGGGAGATCAATGATTAGACCTCCGGAGTATGTAGGATCGATAAAGCCTTACATCCCGGGGAAACCGATTGAGGAGCTTGAGAGGGAGCTCGGGATCAAAGGCTCAATAAAGCTTGCCTCCAATGAGAATCCTCTTGGTCCCTCACCGCTTGCATTGGAGGCAATCAGGAATATTGCCCATGACCTCAACAGATACCCTGATGGAAGCGGGTTTTATCTCAGGAATGCACTGGCTCAGATGCTATCGGTTGCACAGGAGCACATCATCCTCGGCAACGGCTCGAATGAGCTCCTCGATATCGCAGTGAGGACCTTCATGAGGCCGGGGGATGAGGCCGTGATGGCCAGTCCCTCTTTCGTGGTCTATCCATTGTCTGTCCAGTCCATGGGTTGCAAGGCAGTCCAGGTACCTCTGAAGGATTACACCCATGACCTTTCCTCAATGTGTGATGCGGTAACGGATAAGACGAGGATCTTCTTCATCGCGAACCCGAACAACCCGACCGGGACAATTAACAGGAGGATAGAATTCGACAAACTGATGGAGAGGCTCCCAGACGGGATTCTTCTGGTCATGGATGAGGCCTATTACGAATATGTGACCAATCCCGAATACGCCGACAGCATGAAACATTTCAGGGAGGGAAGGGACATTCTGATCCTGAGGACCTTTTCGAAGATTTACGGACTCGCCGGTTTGAGGATTGGGTACGGGATTGCGAAGACGGAGATCCTCACTGAGATGAACAAGCTCAGGCCTCCTTTCAATACGAATTCCATATCCCAGGTAGCAGCGTTGAAGGCCTTGGATGACAGGGACCATGTGGAGAAGTCCTTGGAAGTGAATGAGAAAGGAAAGAAGTTTCTCTATACGGAACTCGGGAGGCTAGGGTATGAGTATGTGCAGACGGAGGCAAATTTCGTTTATATACAGGTAAGGGACGCGATGGACCTTTATGAGCGGCTCCTCAGAAAAGGTGTGATCATAAGGCCAATGGGACCTAATGCGGTCAGGGTGACGATCGGCATACCACAGGAAAATGAGAGATTTATCGCTGCAATGGAGGAGGAGGCATGGGAGAAAAAGGAGAATCTTTAAAAATCTCAAGAGAAACAAGGAGACATCAGTGGACATCATAGTGCTGAGACCCGGTGCGACCGAAGAGGATCTGAGGCATCTAGTCAAGAAGCTCGAAGGCAAGGGGCTGAATACACATATCTCGAAGGGCACGGAAAGGACCATCGTCGGTGTGATCGGGGACACCTCCAAGGTTTCGGAGGATGAAGAAAATGCGATACGGGTAATGCCGGGCGTAGAGGACGTGATGAGGATCCTCAAACCATACAGGCTGGCGAGCAGGGAATTTAAGAAGGACAACACCCTCGTAGAGGTCAGGGGCAGGGTTATCGGAGGGAAGAAGATACACATCATTGCCGGACCATGCGCGGTCGAGAACAGGACCCTGATCATGGATGTGGCTGTTAAGGTGAAGGAGGCTGGTGCAACGTTCCTGAGGGGAGGGGCCTTCAAGCCCCGCACCTCGCCATATTCCTTCCAGGGGCTTGGTGAGGAGGGTCTCGTATACCTCCAGGAGGCAAGGGAAAAGACCGGACTTCCCATCGTGTCAGAGTTGATGGACGCGAGAGATATCGAAGTCATGGCGAAATATACCGACATCTTCCAGATAGGGGCAAGGAACATGCAGAACTTCAGGCTCCTCCTCGAGGTAGGTTTGATAAAGAAACCTGTCCTCTTGAAGCGGGGGCTCTCTTCGACGATAAAGGAATGGCTCATGTCCGCGGAATATATCATGTCAGGGGGGAATCATCAAGTAATCCTCTGCGAGAGAGGTATTCGAACCTTCGAGACGGCGACGAGAAATACCCTTGACTTGAGCGCCGTGCCCCTTTTGAAGCAGATCACCCATCTCCCCGTGATTGTCGATCCGAGCCACGGCGTAGGGAAGTGGGATCTTGTTGCTCCCATGGCGAAGGCCGCTGTCGCTGCAGGTGCTGACGGCCTCATGATCGAAGTCCACTCGAATCCCGAAGAGGCGATGTCAGACGGGGAACAGTCACTAAGACCCGATGTCTTCCATAAGCTTATGGTGGAGCTCAAACTGGTGGCATCTGCGATTGGGAGAGAAATTTAAGGTCTTGCCTTCGCAGCCTTCTCATAACAATCTCTTTTTGAATAGAGTTGCAATCCTTGGTGTCGGGTTCATTGGCGCCTCTCTCGCCCTCGCACTGAAAACACACCGCCTCTGTGGAGAGATCTCCGGCTTCGGCAGGAGGGAGTCCAACCTCATCAGAGCACAGGAGCGGGGGATTATCGATTCTGGTTCCCTCGATCTTATCGAGGCGATCAGCGATGCAGACCTCATTGTATTTGCAATGCCCGTGGGAGTTTTTCTTGAGACAGCTGCAATGATGAGGGGGGCTTTGAAAGAGGGAGCTGTGGTGACCGATGTGGGGAGCATCAAGGGGACGTTTGTGTATGAAATGGAAGAACTCCTCTCCCCAGGGGCGTTCTTCATAGGCGCCCATCCAATTGCCGGGAGTGAGAAGTCGGGGATCGACACAGCAGATGCATACCTCTTTTCTGGCAACAGGTGCATCATCACTCCCACAGAAAGGTCATCCAAAGATGCCCTTGATATAATTAGTACCCTTTGGAAGACACTAGGAGCCAGGATCGAAACCATGACCCCGGAAGAGCACGACAACGTCTTCGGCGCGGTAAGCCATCTGCCCCACATCATCGCATATGAGATCGTGAACACCGTTGAGGACATCAATGGGATATACCTGAGGTATGCAGGCCAGGGTTTTAAGGACCTCACGAGGATTGCCTTGAGTTCTCCTGAACTCTGGAGGGACATATGTATCGCAAACAGGGTAAACCTTCTCAGCGATCTCGATATCTTCATCGCGAGGCTCGAAAGAGTGAAAGGGCACCTCCTTGCCTCCGATGCGCGATCACTCGAGGAGGAATTCAGGAGGGCGAGTTCGCTGAGGGATGGTCTTGGACAGAATTGAGTTGAGAAGTGCGAGGAGATTGAGAGGTGAGATTATGCCACCGCCGGACAAATCTATCTCCCACAGGGCGGTAATGTTCTCATCCATAGCAGAAGGCAAGAGTTCCGTGAAGAACTTTCTCAGGGCCGAGGATACCCTGAGTACCCTCTCCGCCTTCAGGGCCCTCGGGATAGAGATAGAAGAGAGGGGTGAAGAACTCACCATCCGGGGCAAGGGAATTCTTGGGCTCAGGGAGCCGCATGATGTCATTGACTGTCATAACTCAGGGACCACCATGAGGCTCCTCTTGGGGATACTGTCGGGCAATCCCTTCGTGTCATTCCTGACGGGTGATGATTCCCTCAGGAAGAGACCCATGCAGAGGGTTATTGCCCCGCTGCAGGAAATGGGAGCTCATATCATGGGGAGGGCCGGTGACAGGTATCCGCCCATCGTTGTCAAAGGTGGAAGACTGAAGCCGGTGACCTATGCAATGCCTGTTGCCAGCGCACAAGTGAAATCAGCCATAATCCTCGCAGGCCTCTATGTAGAAGGGGAGACCGAAGTCATCGAACCCCTGCCTTCACGGGATCACACAGAGAGGATGCTCCCCGCCTTCGGTGCTGAGATCATCGTTGAGGGGCAGCGGATAATAAACAAGGGTCACAGGGAACTTTATGGGATCGATACCACTGTTCCAGGTGACTTTTCCTCGGCAGCCTTTTTCCTTGTCGCCGGGCTCCTTGTGGAAGATGCAGAGATCATCCTGAAGGAAGTTGGGATTAACAAAACGAGGACCGGCCTTCTCGATATATTGGGGAGAATGGGAGCAGATGTGAAAATCGGGAATCTCCATCATGTTTCAGGGGAACCTGTGGCTGATCTACATTGTAGGGGAGGCACGCTCCTCAGGGCTGTGCATGTGGAGAAGAACGAGGTGCCCCTCTCCATTGATGAATTCCCGGTACTCTGTGTTGCAGCGTCCCAGGCTGAAGGCGTCACCACGATCCGGGGGGCTGAAGAACTGAGGGTAAAGGAGTCTGACAGGATAAGGGCCATGGCGAAGGAGTTGAGGAAGTTGGGTGTGACCCTCGAGGAGTACCCTGATGGGATCTCGATAGAGGGTAAGACAGGGCTGACAGGATGCGAGGTGGAGAGTTATGGCGACCACAGGATTGCAATGGCCCTCTCTGTTGCCGCCTTAATCGCTGAGGGGACGACTGTGCTGAACCATCCTTCATGTGTGGATATCTCATACCCTGGCTTTTTTTCTGTTCTGAAGAGGGTGCGAGAGACATAAGCCAATCCGGTCGATGGGAAAGATCATAGCCATAGACGGCCCTTCAGGTGCAGGCAAGAGCACAATCGCCCGTCTTCTCGCTGAGAGGCTCGGGTTTGTGTACCTCGATACTGGTGCCCTTTACAGGGCTACCGCGTTCCTCTTCCTTGAAAAGGGGATCTCGCCTGAGGATGACGATCACAGGCTGTTGGAGGTTCTCGAATCCTCTCTCATCAGATACGGCGCCGGGAGGGTCTCGGTGAACAACAGAGATGTTTCTGAAGAGATAAGAACTCCGGAGGTGGGGCACTATTCTTCTGTCTTTTCGGCAAGGAAGGTGGTGAGGGATTTCCTCCTCTGTATCCAGAGAAATGTCTCGCTTCAGTGCGACCTTGTCACTGAAGGGCGTGATACTACGACCATAGTCTTCCCCGGGGCCTGGAAAAAATTTTATATGAACGGTTCTCAGGAGGAGAGAACGAGAAGAAGGTACAGACAATTAAAGAAGATGGGGCTCCCTGTTACAGAAAACGGTGCCGCACAGGACGTGATCGAGCGAGACAGGAGAGACCTGGCCAGGGATATAGCCCCACTATTCAAGGCAAAAGATGCTATTATAATTGACACGACTGACAAGACGGTCGAAGAGGTTTTAGAATTTATCTTGAGGTATGTAAGGTCTGATCCTTGAGAAAACTCTTCTATTTCTTCTTTAAGTATCTCTGCTGGTTTTTTTTCAAGATATATTGCAGGATCGAATCATACAATACTGAAAAGGTACCTGTGAAAGGAGGGGTTCTCGTGGCATCCAATCATGCGAGTTATCTCGATCCCCTCATCCTCGGGGCAGCACTAAAGAGACAGGCTACCTTCATGGCAAAGGAGGATTTATTCACAATCCCCCTTGTCGGTACATTTGTAAAGGCCTTCTCATCCCCCCTCAGAAGGGGACATCCCCAGCCATCATCCATCAAGGACGCGGTGCAGCGCCTGAGGAGGGGTGAAGTCATCGCCCTTTTTCCTGAGGGTATCCGTAGCGCTGACGGCAGCCTCCTTGATGCGAAGAGAGGGGTTGGCCTCATTGCCGCGATGGGTTGCTCAGTTGTCGTTCCTGTTTACATCGATGGCAGTAGTAATGCACTGCCTGTGGGTGCAAAGTTTATCAGACCTGCCAAGATAAGGGTCTTTTTTGGTGATCCTATAGAGAAGGAGACAGGGGAGTCAGGTAAGGATTTTCAGCAGAGGGTCATAGGGTATATAATTGATGCGATCAGACGGTGTAAAGACCCCTCAGAGGGGAATAAAAGGCGATGACTTGGAGAACTTGTGGGTAAATCCTTATTTGACATGAATCACTAGGTGGAGATACTGGTTGCGAAGAGAGCCGGCTTCTGCTTTGGGGTTAAGAGGGCAATCGACATGGCATTTGCCCTCTCGAAGAAGGAGGGTGTGTATACCTTTGGCCCCCTCATTCACAATCCCCAGGTCATAGAGAAGCTTCGGGAAAGGGGCATAGACGTGACCGATGACATCGAAAGGGACGATATCAGAACGCTGCTTATCAGAACCCATGGGATCCCCTTCGATTTATTGAAAAAGACCGTTGCCGCAGGGTACGATGTGGTTGATGCAACCTGTCCGTTTGTAAAAAAGGCACAGCATTATGCTAAACTCCTCAGGAAAGAGGGCTATCAGGTGGTTATCCTCGGAGACAGGGAACATCCTGAGGTAAAGGGACTGATGAGCTATGCCGGCAGAAACGTTGTCATAACTGACGGTGAAACGCTTTCCCCCCTCAAGAAAAAGGTAGGCATTGTGGTACAGACGACACAGCCCATCGAAAGGCTCAAAAGGCTCTTAGGTGTCGTGATCCAGCAGTCAAAGGAGATTAAGGTTTACAATACCATATGTGACTCTACTGCCCTTAGGCTCAAGGAGACGGAAGAGCTGGCAAAAAACGTAGATGCAATGATCGTCGTCGGCGGGAAGAACAGCGCAAACACTACACAACTGGCCCACCTCTGCAAATCCCTCAATATCCGTACGTGCCATATCGAGACTGCTGATGAAATGAGGAAGGAATGGCTTAGGGAGGTCAACAAGGTTGGAATCACTGCAGGTGCATCAACACCTGAATGGATCATAGAGAATGTGAAAAAAAGAATTCAAGATATGGGAGGAAGATCGGGTAATGGAACTTAGAAACCACGAACTGGAAAGAATCTACGCTGAGACCATTCATGAGATTGCTGAAGGGTCAATCCTCAAGGGAAGGGTCGTTTCGATCAAGCAGGACGGGGTAATGGTAGATATAGGGTATAAGTCTGAGGGTTTCGTCCCTCTTGAGGAGTTCTCCCAGGAGGAACTCTCTTCTCTGAAAGATGGTGATATGATTGACGTCTTTGTCGTTGAGATCCATGATACAGAAGGGATTGTGGCCCTTTCAAAAGAGAAGGCCCTCAAGATAAAGGTATGGGACATGCTCGAATCGGCATTTAGGGACGGGACATCGGTCCATGGGTCTGTGACCGGACAGATAAAGGGTGGGCTGTCCGTCGATATTAATGGGGTAAGGGCCTTCCTACCAGGTTCCCAGATCGATTCGAGGTCGGTGAAGGAGATCGACAGCCTGGTTGACAAGTCAATGGACTTCAAGATCCTCAAATTGAACAATAAGCGATCGAATGTCATTGTTTCCCATAGAGCCGTTGTGGAAGAGGAGAGACAGAAGAAAAAACAGGAGCTCCTCCCAAGGCTTAAAGAAGGGGTACACCTCATTGGTGTGGTGAAGAATATCGCTGACTATGGTGTCTTTATTGACCTCGGTGGTATCGATGGACTTCTCCATATCTCTGACATCTCATGGGGCAGGATCAATCACCCTTCCGAATTCTTCACTGTAGGTGACGAAGTCGAGGTTATTATACTGAAATACGATGAAGAGAATGAGCGGGTGACACTGGGATACAAGCAGAAAAGGCCGGATCCGTGGCTCTCGGCGACTGAACGGTATCCTGCAGGGAAAAGGGTCAATGGAAAGGTTGTATCAATCACGGAGTATGGCGCCTTCATTGAGCTGGAAGAGGGGATTGAGGGGCTTGCCCATATCTCCGAGATCGACTGGTCTCCGAGGCCGAAACACCCATCGAAATACCTTTCAATAGGAGAGATAATCGAAGCCGTTGTGTTGAAGGTCGACAAAGACGAGAGGCGTCTCTCCTTGAGCATCAAACAGCTGAAACCGAGCCCATGGCATCTCATCTCGCAGCGATATGCAGTCGGTCAAAGGATCACAGGGAAGGTACGGAGTATCACTGATTTCGGTGCCTTTGTGAGTCTTCCCGAGGGAGTCGACGGGATGATCCATATTTCGGACATCTCATGGACCAAACATATCAAACACCCCACAGAGGTCATCAAGAAGGGACAGACTGTCGAGGCTGTCATACTGAGCCTCGAGCCCGAAAAAGAAAGAATCGCCCTTGGCATGAAACAGCTCATGACTGATCCATGGATTAACGAGATTTCCGAGAGATACAGGCTTGGTGACGAAGTGAGGTGCAAGGTACTCAAACTCACCGAATACGGGATATTCGTCGAGATCGAGGGCGGTGTGGAAGGACTGATTTATTCCTCCGAGGTGGTGAAAAGGGAAGATCAGGGAGGAGAACCCTTGAAAGAGGGAGACGAGATCTTTGCGAGAATCATAAAGATCGATACGAAGGAGAGGAAGATAGGCCTCAGCATGAAGCATGTAAAGGGCGAGAGGGCATGAAGAAGATCCTTTTCTTACTCCTGGGTCTGTTTTCCTTCCTTCTCATCTTCAGCGCTGCAGTTACACTTCTCCAGAGGGGGGTGCCGATCGGTGAGAAGGTTGCCCTCATCCGTATCGAAGGCGTCATCGTAGACTCAAAAAATACTATAGAGGAACTCAGAGACTTTGTGAAGGACCAGTCCATAAAGGCTATTGTCGTCCGTGTCGACAGTCCCGGCGGCGCGGTTGCACCGTCCCAGGAGATTTATGAAGAGGTAAAGAAGGCAGGATTGAAAAAGAATGTTGTCGTTTCGATGGGCTCGGTTGCAGCCTCGGGCGGATACTACATCTCTTCTGCGGCAACAAAGATCATTGCAAACCCGGGAACGCTTACAGGCTCCATCGGGGTGATTATGGAAGTCCCGAATATCGAAGGGCTCATGAACAAGATTGGCGTGAAAACAGAGGTGATCAAGAGCGGCAAACACAAAGACATTGCCTCGGTATTCAGGGGTATCGGTGCAGAGGAGAGGGGGATCCTGCAGGGGGTACTGGACGATGTTCACTGGCAGTTCATCAAGGCTGTCGCTGAGGGAAGACGGATACCGCCTGACGAGATAAAGAAGATCGCCGACGGGCGTGTATTCACAGGGAAACAGGCGCTTGAGAAGGGGCTTGTCGATGAACTGGGAAACCTTGAAGATGCGATAAAGACGGCTGGAACCCTTGCAGGAATCAAGGGCGAACCCGAGGTCGTAAGCAAAAAGGAGAAGTTCTCTCTGTTCGAGATGCTGAGGGGGAATTTCTCTAAAGAGTTGTCGGATCTCATGCCAACGGTTAGGATCAAATTTATCCTTACACCCTGAACGTGACTCATACTGAAGAGTATATCTAATTCCGGAAGGAGGCTGTATGACGAAGTCAGCCCTCATTGAGAAGGTAGCGGGACGTGTGGAAGGTCTTACATGGAACCAGACGGAGATAGTGGTTGAGACGATCTTCGAGAGTATGAAAGAGGCCCTCGCGAGAGGAGAAAAGATAGAGATAAGAGGGTTCGGTAACTTCAGATTGAAGCAGAGGAAACCGAGAAAGGCGAGGAACCCGAAGACCGGTGAGAGTGTGGATGTCCCCTCAAAAATGGTGCTCCATTTCAAAGTCGGGAAGGCCTTGAAAGAGGCGCTCAACGCACAGTAGACATGTCTTTCCAAGTGTCACCACCCGGGGTATTACTCTGCCCTCGCAACTTCCTGTACCCGGATGTGATCTCTTCAGTCTGAAATGGATAGGCGCATGTTTCTCAAGAGGGCAGTAAAGTCCTTTTTTGCTCTCCTCGGTTTGAGCTTCAGCCTCTTCTTACTTTACCTCTCACCATCGAAGGTCAAAAAGAAAACTGTTACCTTCTTTCCTGTCCTCGATGAGGAGGAACTCCCCAGGAACGGAGTGAAAAGGGTCGATTTGACCTATGAGAACAGAGGGAAAAAGATTCATACAAAGGCCTTCATCGTCATGTCGAGGTCAGGACTGTTTGCCCTCTCTCCTATCTGCACTCACCTCGGATGTCTCGTGAACTGGGACTATAATAAGAAGGAATTCATCTGCCCATGTCATGGGGGAAAGTACGGTATGGAGGGTGATGTTCGCAAGGGGCCTCCGTCAGATCCGCTCACCCGGTTGCCGCTTGAGATCCGGGAGGGAAAGGTGTACATTGGTATGGTTGTGTAATGGGCAAGGTATTTGACTGGATAGATTCCCGTTTCCGCGTCAAGGCGCCTCACAGGAGGTTCCTCCACAGACCTGTGCCATCGGGTATCAATTATTTCTACTGTCTCGGAGGCATCGCCTTCACATTCTTCCTCATCTCTTTGATTACCGGGCTTTTTCTTTCCGTATATTACATTCCTTCCGAGTTTGAGGCATACAGGAGTGTCGTCATAATCAACGAAGAGGTACGTCTCGGCTGGCTCATGAGGAGTATCCACAAATGGTCGGCGAACCTCCTCATCGTCTTTATCATTCTCCACACCATTCATGTCTTTGTGACCGGTGCCTACAAACCTCCCCGTGAGTTAAACTGGATCGCCGGGGTTTTTATCTTCATCCTGACTATGGGATCGGGGTTTACGGGCTATCTCCTCCCCTGGAACCAGAGGGCCTACTGGGCGACGGTTGTGGGTACCTCCATGGCGGGTACGGTACCCTTTCTTGGTGAGAAATTCCTGCTTTTTGTGAGAGGGGGACCCGAGGTGAGCGGTGCGACATTGATCAGGTTTTACAGCATGCACGTGCTTATTTTTCCACTTATGATGGCCCTCCTGCTCTGGACGCATTTCCATATAGTGAAGAGGATGGGGATTGCGAAGAGGTCTAAAGGTGACGGGAAAGAAACAGGGCAGTGAGAAGAGATTTTATCCCGACTACCTCTCGGAGATACTCTTCGTGGCTTTTTTCGCCATCGAGCTCACCTTGATCTTGGCTATGTTGTACCCCCAGGCACTAGGCAGGCAGATAAACTTTTCGGCACAGTTTCGACCGAAACCCGAATGGTATTTCCTGTGGCTCTTCGAAATCCTCAAGTATTTTCCGGGAAAGACAGCCTTTATCGGTGCTGTGGTGCTCCCTGTCCTCTTCATCGTCCTCCTCCTCCTCCTCCCTTACATAGACAGGGGAAAGAAGGGGAGGATCAAGGCATCGATTGTCGCAATGGGACTCCTGCTGACTTTCCTTGTGTTCACTCTCATCTCTGCACTGAGTCCTTGAGTCCCTGTGAGAGCTTCTTCCTTGATGATTTCAAGCGGAAAAGGGACGCTGCAACGATTCCCACGATCATGCCAAAGAATACAGTGAGAAAGAGGACGACCGCGAGTGATGCCCGGAACTGCCAAAGGAGAAAGGAAATCTCGATAGGGATGGCATTTTGAATAGCAAAGATGGCAATTACTGCGATCATACACAACATAAAGATGATAGTAACCATATCTCTATCTTCCTTTTTTAAGGAATGAGGTATGAGAGACCTCTCCTCCTTATTCTAAGATATCCTGCCAGTTGCAAAAACTTTATCGACAGAGACATGGCGGATGTCCCGAAAAGCCTTTATCGGCGATACCTTGAAGTATCGGAAGCCACGTTTCAAGCTCTACTGAAAAACCACTCTGCAGGTGATGTACAACATTACAAGCCGATTC
>Ga0315295_10001120_pt1 | contig 23033 bp, 23 predicted proteins | sample YL17G14_0_MG_FD_204453 | JGI IMG/M metagenome (GOLD analysis project Ga0315295, IMG submission 204453) | Sediment microbial communities from Yellowstone Lake, YNP, Wyoming, USA - YL17G14_0 | ecosystem: Environmental > Aquatic > Freshwater > Lake > Sediment | place: USA: Wyoming | collected...
GATGCCCCGCAGGAGGGGCAGGTGCATTTTTGCATGACTTCAACCTAGGAGAAGCGGGTCGATCTCCCTTGGATTTACTTGTGATAGACCCGCAAATATTCTCTGATCCGGATTTCAGTAGCGCCCAATAACTCCGAGATCTTTGCTCTCCAGTCAATGGGCGGGCGTTCGGAGCAGCAGAACACATTCAGGCATGCGGACTGAAATTCGGGAAAGGTATGGATCGCAAGATGCGACTCCTGCAAAAGCCAGAACCCGGTGATTCCTCCCGTGTCGGGAAATTTGTGCCAAACCGGATCGCCCACCGGCTTTAATTTCATCTCGGAGACGATGGCCTGGAAAAGATTGGCTAAGTTTCCCCGATTACGCAGTGCCGTTTCTGGGCATCCAAAGTTTTGCAGTAACCACTCAATCCCCGCCAATGCAAGCCCTCCTCTTAAAACGGCCCGACGAATACCCTTTTCCGCCCCCGGCTGGATGGGAAAGGCAAATCAGAACGCTTATCCCTCAAGCCGCCCCATTCGACGGGGGAAGCCGCATTCTCTTCCCCTGGGTTTAACCCTCTCCCGGAATTTTTGCAGCATTCTACCATATTTTGTTTTTAAGTGAACAGAGGATTATCCTTGCTTGACTCCGTTGGCCCTTTCAAATTACCACCTTCGATTTTCACCCTTTCAATCCGATTCCTACCCTTTTATCGGCTTATGGACCTTCCCGTCACCAAACTATTTATAGAGCCTAATAGGTCATATAAGATGACCACAAAAACAAGGAGAAATGGATGTCATGGCTCTCATTGAAATGGAAAATATAACGAAAGACTACTTCCTGGGTGAAACCGTCGTGCATGCCCTTCAGGGGGTCGATTTACAAATAGATAAAGGAGAGTTTGTGGCCATATGGGGCCCATCCGGCTCCGGCAAGACCACGCTCCTAAACCTGATCGGCGCGATTGACGAACCATCGGCGGGAGATCTGGCGATTGCCGGCCGGGAAGTCCGTTCTCTGTCGGATAACCAAAGGAGCGAACTTCGCAATGATACGATTGGCTTTATATTTCAGGGTTTTAACCTCATCCCGGTTCTTTCGGCCCTGGAAAATGTGATGTTACCCCTTCAAATTAAAGGCGTATCTTCCGGAGAAGCGAAAGCCAAAGCCTTGAACCGTCTCCAGGAAGTTGGCCTGGGTGATTTAATCCGTCATCGTCCCTTCAAAATGTCCGGCGGGCAACAGCAAAGAGTAGCCATCGCCAGGGCCTTGGTGAATGATCCTTCTCTGGTGATTGCGGCTGAACCCACTGCCAATCTGGATTCAGAAACCGCGCGCATGATCATCGCTCTAATGCGCGAGCTGAATGACAAAGAGGAAACCACCTTTATTTTTTCCACCCACGATCAGCGGCTTTTGGATCAAGTCAAACGACTGGTGCGCTTGGAGGATGGGCGGATCGTCGATGGAGGGTTGAAGCCATGAAGAAATGGATGAAATTAGCCATCCGCAATATTCTAAGAAATAAACGCCGGTCTCTGGTCACTTTGCTGGCGATCGGTGTGGGGTTTGGAGCCATCAGTCTCTTTTACGGCTATGTAAATAACATGTATGAGGGGCTAAGGTTTTCGGCCATCCGCGGAGAGGGCTTGGGTAATTTAACGATCAACAAGGCTGGCTGGCAGGAGAAAGGGAAACTCGAGCCTGAGAAGTATATGTTTTCGAAGGCGGAAACAGAAAAGATGATAAGACTCGTTACCGAAGAAAATGGGGTGGTCTTAGCGACGCCCCAGATTCAAGTTGCCGGTATTGTCTCCAATGGAATCACCTCCACCATTTTCATCGCCCAGGGAGTCGTTCCCGGGGATGACCGAACCATTAAAGGAGCTTGGGCTGCGTTCAGACCCATTAAAGGGGAGGGTTTGCATGACCAGAAGCCTTACGGAGTGGAAATTGCCCAGGATTTGGCCAGGTATCTGAACCTGCAACCTGGCCAAGACGGAGTGGTAATGGCCACGACCCTTGGGGGGCAGATGAATGCCATGGATATTCAAGTGGCGGGGGTATACGACTCCGGCTCGGATGCCACGAACGACAAATACATGCGCTTCACTTTTGAGTTCGCCCAATCTCTGGTGGATACACACAATGCGGAGAGGATTGTGGTCCTCCTGGATAACTGGGAGCATACCGAGAAGATGCGCGGCATCCTGCTGAAGAAACTAAGCCAGGCAGGATTGGCCTGCGAGATAAAGACCTGGAACGAACTATCTTTATTCTATTCCAAGGTCAAAGGGATGTTCGACATGATGTTCCTGTTCCTTTTTTCCATCGTTTTAGTCATCGTCGTGATGAGCACGGTCAACACGATGGGTATGGCCGTTATGGAAAGAACGAGGGAGATCGGAACCCTGAGAGCATTGGGCTTGAAGCGCAGGGGCGTATCCCTGCTCTTTGCCATGGAGGGCGGCCTGCTGGGCCTTTTCGGCAGCCTCATAGGGGTAGTCCTGCACATAAGCGTGTGGGCCGTGATACGAGCTCTCTCACCGACCTACACCCCTCCGGGTATTTCTACACCTGTGCCTTTGATTGTTGACCTTGTGCCTCAAGCCCTGTTCGTGTTGATGCTCTGTCTGCTCTTCCTTTCTTTATTTGCGGCCATCATCCCGGCGAGGCGCGCGGCCCAACAAAATGTAGTGGACGCCCTGGGACATGTATAAAGATGATGAAAGGATAAGAATGATGAAGGTTCGATCTGATAAGAGATATTTGCCGGTGTTAGTTTTTGCAGTTGTTTATTGGGTGAGCTTTCCCCTCCCCTCAGTTCCTGCTGCCATGGACCCCAAGGAGATCCTCACCAAAGCGGATGAGGCTCGGGGTAACGCGGAAGGAGTAGAGTGGGAAATTGCCATTGAATCCGTGGAAGGGGGCCGGCAACAACAAAGAACCATCCGGGTAACCGCTCGTGGTTTCAACTCCCTGGCGGAATTTCTGGCTCCCCCCAACGTAAAAGGGCAAAAGCTATTGATGCTGGACCGCAACATGTGGTTTGCCAAGCCGGGTCTCTCCAAGGCAGTCCCGATCTCTCCCCGGCAGAAACTATTGGGCGGTGCTGCCAATGGGGACATCGCCTCCACCAACTATGCGGGCGATTATAAAATCGTCGAAACTTCGGAAGGCTTGGTAAATAATGAAGCTTGCTATCTCTTTGATTTAAGCGCCGTAGATAACCAGGCTACTTATGACCGGATCAAATACTGGGTATCCAAGGAGCGGCTGGTGGGGCTCAAGGCCGAATTCTACACGGTTTCAGGAAAGATGTTTAAAACCGCCACATTTGAATATGAAAACAGCGTCAAGATCGGTGGCCAGCCGCGGACGTTTATTTCCCAGATGGTCATCACCAGCGCCGTGATGAAGGAGGACATAACCACCATGAGCTATCGCAAGGCATCGATTAAGAAGGTCCCGGATTCCATCTTCAACCTGAACCTGTTGACGAAATAGAGCCTTTTCAAAATGGGACCAAGCCTCTTCAAGAAGAAATGTTTTTTCACGGTTGTTGGCTTAATAATGACCGGATTGCTCTGGTGGTCTCAAATGGGAATGGCTGGTGAAGGTCGCGATTCAGATGATCCCACAATCCCGAAGAAATTGGCCGAACGTTTTTCGTATGATTTGCGGATTTTAACCTATGGGGTTACCCAGGACCCTGCCGATTCAAAGCAAAATCCTGGAAACAACTTCCTCCAAATTCCCCATTATCTGGGAGGTCTCGAAATACGGCCGGATCTGCGCTTAAACCTGGATCCGGTGGAGCTGAGCGCCAAACCCAGGATGAAGCTGGAGTATCGGGCCTCGCAGGAAGGGTTCCGCAAAGGAGATGCGGAGTGGAAGGATGACTGGTACGTTAATGAGTGGCTGGCCAGATGGAAAGCGCGGGAAAATCTATTCCTCTCCTATGGCCGTGAAAACCTGCAATGGGGCCCTTCTTTTCTTTTTTCCCCTTCCAACCCCTTTTTCCAGGATAACGGCCGGCGCAATCCCTATCTCGAGGTGCCCGGCATGGATTTCGGCCGATTGGTCTGGATCCCGAAAAGTTCCTGGACCCTATCTTTCATCGCCAATACGGATGAAGGGCAGAACAAGCCCAACGGCCCCAACCGCTACCTTATCTCTCCCCCGCCTCCGTTTGAAAAAACTTATTCCCTGAAGGTAGATTATACGGGCCGGGAGAATTACGGCTCGGTGATCCTCTCGTACAGGGAGCATTCCGAGTATCTGCTGGGCTTTTTCGGGGGGTGGACGATTTCGGATGCGGTCCTGCTCTATGGCGAGGGAGTCATGGCGAAGGGGAATGAGGGGTTATATCCCCAGCAAGAGCGTTCCCCTTTTGGAGCCTCCATGCAAAAACTCCATCAAAATGATGTTGACACGGTTCTTTTAATCGGGGGCTCCTACACCTTTGAAAGAAAGGGGACCCTGACGATGGAATACGCCTATTATAGCCCGGGGTATAGTAATGCCGAAGCAGATCGGTATTATTCCCTAAGGCGCAAGGCAGGAGAAGCATTCGAGCTTGGGGGTCCGCTATCGGGATTCGGGCAAATGGTCCTGGGCCAAACGGCCGTTACGGGATTGAGACTCTTACGAAGGAATTATGCTCTGCTCCAGTATACGCAAACGAATATCCTAAACGTGATGGATCTTACTCTGCGTTGGACCCAGAATTTGGACGACGGATCTTTTCAAATTACACACGTTGTGGGATACTCTTTGGGGAATCATTGGGAGTTGTTTTCTGTCGGTGCCGTAAATGCGGGTAACGGGGATTCCGAGTTTCGGAGTATCCTCAATTACCAATGGATGGTCGGTGTAAAATATACCTTATGAGTCATTCGTCATTTTCGCCAAAACTCAAAGCCAGAGAGAAAGCGGTGGATGACTGAAACATGGAACAGCCGGCTGAGAATCGTATCCACCATTACATCAATCCCCGAAACGTTCTTCAAGATTTCGTCTATACCATTATCATATCTACGGTGATCGCCGCGTTCCTGACCGTAACGGGCATTACCACAAAATCCTTTCTCATAAATTTCATCATGTCTCAATCTTTCGGGGTCCCGATTTGCTCGACCATTCTGTTTCTACTTTGGATGCTGAAACCCAATAAAATTTCATCTTTCGCTCTCATATTCATAATCGGTATTGGCGGCGGAACCCTGATCGGCCTGCAAATAGGGCCTTTTGTCCTTCGGCAAATTTTTTCCATCGTCCTGGATCAACCGGAGAAAGGTTTTCTTCAGACCCTGATACTGGCCATCACCTTCGGCAGCGTGGCCAGTTACTTTTTTTACTCCAGAGCAAGATTAAAAATCAGCGAAGAGGAGATCCAACAAGAAAAGATCAAACGTCTCTCCAGTGAAAAGGAAGCCCTGGAGGCCAATTTGAGAATGCTTCAGGCCCAAATCGAGCCCCATTTCCTGTTCAATACCCTTTCCAACATCCTGAGCCTGATCGATACAAATCCGGCCAACGGCAAGTCCATGCTGGTGGACCTGATTCACTATCTGCGCACCTCTCTGTCGAGGACATTTCCGGATCAAATAACCTTGGATCGGGAAATCGACATGATCAAAGCCTATCTGAATATTCAAAAAATCAGGATGGGCGAAAGGCTGCATTTCCAGATCGAACTTCCGGAGGCCCTCCGGGAACACCCCTTCCCCCCGATGTTGCTTCAGCCTCTGGTAGAGAATGCCGTAAAACACGGGCTGGAGCCCAAAATGGAGGGAGGAGAAATCATGATTCAGGCTGTGGAAGAAGACGACCTTATTCGGATCGAAGTCACGGATACGGGCCTTGGATTCTCTTCTTTTCAGGGGGGCGGGGTCGGGATCGGAAACGTGAAAGAACGTATTCGATTACTTTATGGGGGGAAAGGGCGGCTAATACTGGAAGAAAATAAGCCCAATGGAGCAAGGGCAATCGTCGAGGTGCCGAAGCATGACGTACAAGGCCATCATTGCGGATGATGAAAAGGAACTCCGGGCGTACCTCAAAGCCATTCTATCGGAGATCTGGCCGGAGCTCAGCATTTGCGGCGAGGCCAAAAACGGTAAAGAAGCCCTTGAATTAGTGGAATCAAAGCGGCCGCAGATCGCCTTCCTGGATATCCGCATGCCCGGTCTTTCCGGGATGTAGGTGGCCAAAAGAATCGCAGGTCTCTGCCGGATCGTCTTTGTAACGGCCTTCGATCAGTATGCCGTAGAAGCGTTTGAAAAGGAGGCGGTTGATTATCTCCTCAAACCGGTATCGAAAGACAGGCTGCTTCAGACCGTGCAACGCCTCAAGAACCAATTGGATTCTTCCGCTGAGCCACCGGCGAGATTGGCTGAGGTTGTCGAGCAGGTCCTTTCCAAGTTGCCGGGTAGAGGAGGGCCTCATTTTCTGCGTTGGATTAAAACGCAAAATAAAGGTAGTATTCGTCTTATACCCGTTGAGGAGGCAGACTGCTTCAAGGCCGAAGATAAGTACACGGTGGTGATCACGAAAGAAGGGGAGTCGCTCATTAAAAAGAGCATTAAAGAATTGGCCCAGGAACTCGACCCCGCCCAATTCTGGCAGATCCACCGGGGAACCATCGTGAATGTTTCCAAGATCGACAGAGTGAGCCGTTCGCTCACCGGGCGGGGGATGTTAAAGCTCAAAGAAAGACCGGAGCTGCTCACCGTAAGCCGCAACTACCTCCATCTCTTCAAACAAATGTAGCGGATTTGAATCCCGGAGAATCTCCACATAACCCCGGTTGAAACAGCGCTTATACCGAAACCGCAGGCCTTGCGTGATCTGGTGCTTTCCCCAAGAACCACAATTCGCGGGGGTCTTCGTAGTCTTCCCAAATATTCCGCCTCGCCTTGGTTTACGGAAAAACAGCCCAAGCTTCGAGGAAAAGCTTTATCCTAGCCAATGCTGATTGCGCTTACGCCTTCCCGGCTTGGGCCAAGACAAAGGTAAAAAACAAAAAATGCGGGTGGAAAAGGGTCATAAAGGGTCATTAAATTCTTGACAAAGTTTGGGATTCGTTATTAAATAGCAACGAATTTTCCTTATCATGCGGGTAGAGAGCATAGTTTCTATTCCGGGATTCCCGCGTCCTTTCAGAACCAACTTAGCTCCCATTCTTTTCCCCCTTCTGAGCCGGGCCCACCCATCCAAAAACGGCCAGAGGGAGAAGGGCCAAAAAAAATTTAAAGAAAGGAGAGGAGAGATGGAACGGTGGCTTAAATCGGTTTTGGCAGTCGGCTTGATTTCGGGTTTGGTTCTCATTGGTTCCGCCGGCAGTTCCATGGCGGCCCCGGATACGGTCAAGATCGGGGCTATGTTCAGCCAGACGGGCGCAGGTTCAGCAGTTGGAAAAATCCAGGTGGAAGCGGTCAATCTGGCCGTTAAGGAAGTGAATGACAAAGGCGGCGTTACCATGGGTGGCAAGAAAATGAAGGTTGAAGCGGTCATTCGCGATGACGAGACGAAGCCGGATGTGGCCGTGCGGAGATTGCGGGAATACCAGAATGACGGCATCAATCTCCTTGTCGCCGGGACTTTCGCCCATGTCAGCCAAGCCCTGAATGAGCAGGTCAAAGGCGGGCAGACCTACGTCATGGTCCCCAACGGAATCCAGGAGAAGACCTTTGAAAAGAATGAAAAGGCTCCCTATTTTTCCTCCACCTTGGGCGGCGTGGACGCCATCGGGAGGATCTGCGGCGATTATGTCGCCAAGACGTACAAGCCCAAGAGTGTAGTGCTCTTTCTCCCTGATTACGCCTATGGCCATGGGGCGGCCAAAGGGGCGAACAAGATTTTCAAGGAAAAATACCCGCACATCAAGATCAGCGAAGTCTGGTCTCCGGTTGGCACGCCTGATTTTACCTCCTATATCATCAAGATCAAGGAAGCCAAGCCCGACGCGGTGATGATGGGTCACTGGGGCAACGATGCCATCAACGCCCTGAAGCAGGTTTATGAATTGGGGTTGAGAAAGGAATCGAAGATTTTCTATAATTCGATCGGGTACACCTTGGCCTCTGGAGTCCCTGCCGACGCCCTGGATGGGGTGACCATGGGCTGGTGGTGGTACCATGATCTGAGCGGGCTGAAAGATCCGGCGACCGAGAATGCGGTCAATGAATTTGCCAAGAAGTATCTCAAGGAATTCGGTGACATACCGGACACGTTTGCGATGTACACTTACATTGCCATGATGGAAACCCTGCGCGGGGTCGAGACGTCCAACTCCACAGACCCGGCCAAAGTTTACAAGGCGATCATGGACAAACCGGAATTCATGGGTCCGAAAGGCCCGGCGAAGTGGCGGGTCGATGGCCGGCCGGGTTACAAATATGCCTATTTCATCCTGGATGGAAAAGGGTCCAAAGCCCGGAAGGACAAGCATGATATCGCCAAAATCGTCGAGGCCTACACCGGTCCCGAGCTTTGTCTCTCCCTGAAAGAAATGGGATACTAAGCCGATTTCAGAATTTGGATTGCGCCCTGAACCACGTAGGGTTCAGGGCTGCCATGCACCCGACGTGGTGCACGGCGGAATGCGGAATGGGTAGGGGCACGCTGCAGCGTGCCCCTACTACATGCAGGATTGAATCCATGTCCATGGTTCTTCAGGCTGAAGGGTTAAGCAAGCATTTCGGGGGTCTTGTTGCGGTTAACCAGGTAAATTTCCAGATTCAGCCCAATAAGTCCGTCGGGATCATCGGGCCCAATGGGTCCGGAAAGACGACCTTCTTCAATCTCCTCACCGGGTTATTTCCTCCCACCCAGGGACGGATTCATTTCTTCGGAAAGGACATAACGGATCTCGCCCCGAACCAGAGAGTCCTGCAGGGAATGGTGCGGACCTTCCAATTGGTCTCGGTTTTCAATTCCTTGACGGTTTGGGAGAATCTGGTTCTTTCCACCCTTCGTTTCCATCAGGAATCGTTGTCCGAATGGGGCTTTTTATTCTCTCCCGCCAACCGGGAGAGCATTCGTAAGAGCTGCTTTGAGGCGATGAAAGGAGTCGGGCTGGAAAAAAATTGGCAAACCATGACCTCCGAGCTCTCCTATGGCTCCAAAAGAATGCTGGAGATCGGGATCGCCCTTTCCCTGAGGCCGAAACTTCTCCTCCTGGATGAACCCCTGTCGGGTTTGAGTGATCTGGAAATCGTGGAAGTTCTGGAGATTCTGCGGAGGATCAAAAAGGACCTGACCCTCGTCATCATCGAGCACAAGCTCTCCAAGATCGTAAATTTAGTAGACCGCCTCTGCGTAATGAACGAGGGAAGCTTCATCTGCGAAGGAGAGCCGGATCTAGTCTTGAACGATCGGGCGGTGCGGGAGTGTTACTGGGGAAAGGGCGAGATAACCCTGGAAGGCTGAGGTTGAGATTGAGGCCAAGGCTGAGGCTTATCAAATTTGTGTCTTTCTCTTAAACCTTGCCCTTGACCTTAACCTGAACCTTAACCTTTTTTTTTCATTGGACCCGGTATGCTGGAAATCAAAAACCTAGACGTAGCCTACGGCCACGCGAAAGTTCTTCATGATGTATCCTTTCGCATCGAAAAGGGAGAGCTGGGGTTTTTCATCGGGCGGAACGGAGCGGGGAAAACCACCCTGCTGAAGACCATCATGGGCCTGCTGAAGCCCCAGAAAGGATCCATCCATTACCGGGATCAAGAAATCACCGGGAAGTCGCCCGAAGAACTCTACCCCCTGGGGCTGAGGTATGTGGGGCAGGAGAAGAAGGTCTTCGGCAATCTGACGGTCCGCGAAAATATCGAGGTTGCCGCTTTCGGCAGCCATGAATCCATGGATCGGGCCCTGGAAAAAGTGATGGCCCTTTACCCGAAACTGAAGAACCTCCTGCATATCAAAGCCGGGCAGCTGAGCGGCGGGCAGCGGCAGATCCTTCTTGTCGGGCGGGCCCTCGTGGGCGATCCCAAATTCCTCCTGATCGATGAGCCCACCCAGGGTTTAGCCGCCGTGGTCATTGAAGATATCGGAGTCATTTTGAAGAAGTTGAAAGAACAGGTTTCTGCGGTCATCGTCGAGCAAAATTTGGCGATTGTGAAATATCTGGCGGACCGAGTGTATATCCTGAAAGAAGGAAAGCTCGCCAAGGAAATCAGAGAAAAGTCGGAGATCGCGGATACCCAGGGAATGGAAGAATATCTCTGATTCTTCTTTTGCGTCAGAAGGAGTCTACTTTGGACCCGACTTCCATGCGGATTGCTGAACCAAGCCCGGACCAGGATTTTTCCCCCAAAAGAGAGCGGACGGGACTGGAAATTTTGATCATCGGGATCGGTTTTCTCGTTTTGATTCCTCTGATCTCCATCCACCGGGTCACAGACTTCATGATTTTCTGCATTTTCGCCCTGTCCTTTGACCTCCTTTATGGATACATGGGCCGTCTTTCCTTTGGCCATCTCCTCTATTTAGGAACCGGCGCCTACGTTTTTGGCCTTTTCATTAAATACTTCCAAAGTAATGCCTTCCTCGCTATTCTTTTCGGGGTGCTGGCGGCGGGGTTCTTAGGGATGTTGCTTGGCCTCATCATGGTCCGGACGACGGGAGCCTGTTTTTCCCTCATGGCCCTGGCCTTTAATCAAATCGGCTTCTTCCTGGTTTTGTCCCCTCTCAAGCATATCACCAACGGGGAAGACGGTTTTGGCGCCCATGCCCGGAGCATCGGTTTTTTGAATTTCAACAGCAAGATCACCCTGTTTATTCTGACTCTGCTGTTGCTCCTTTTGGTCTTTTATTTTCTAAAGCGGCTGACCACTTCTCCCTATGGAATCCTCGTCCGCTCCATTAAAGAGGACGAAAATCGAGTCCGGTTTCTGGGGTATAATACCTATTTTTACAAGTGGGTGACGTTTGTTACCGCTTCGCTGATTGCCGGACTTGCGGGGACCTTGACCGCCTTGAATTACAGATTCGTCAACCCGAATGTGATGGATGTTCACCAAAATGTGGGGGTGGTCTTCGCCTGCTTGATCGGCGGAGCGGGGAATCTCTACGGCGCGATCATCGGTGGGGTCGCCTACATGATGATCAGCAACTACCTGGCCATATATATCCAGCGGTGGGAAATGTTCCTGGGGATATCCCTGCTCATCATCGTGTTCAAATTCCGCAAGGGGATCTGGGGAAATATTCAGAACATGGGTGAATATTTCCAAAGGCCAAAAGAAGCCCGCCCGGCAGAAGAGAAGAGGGCCTAGGCATGCTCTTGACGATTTTCTATGGATTTTCCATTGGCGCCATCCTCTATTTTATTTCCATCGGACTCTCCCTGACGTTTGGAACCATGCGGGTCATCAACTTTGCCCATACGCTAACCTACAGCATTGGCGTTTATGTTTTAATCACCTGCATCCCCTGGATGAAAGGGAATTTTATTCCCGCCGCGATCCTGGCCATCCTGGCCGTCATTCCGATCAGCTATGTCATCGAGCGCTTTGTCATCCGCAGGCTCTATGGCGAGTCCCTGGATTACACTTTCATCGCCACCTTTGCCATCACCTTGATGGGCGTAGATACCATTAAATGGATCTGGGGGGTAAATCCGCTTCCCTTGAGTGCTCCCCTCGGGACCTACGTCGACTTCTGGGGTATGACCTTTCCGGTTTACCGGATCATCATTATTGGAATCGCCATCGCCCTCTTTCTGGGCCTGGAGCTCTTCTTCAAGAGGACGATCATCGGAAAGATCGTCGTGGCCGCCCTGGAGGACAAGGATGGGGTCAGATGCCTGGGAGTCCGGGTGGATAAATATTTTTCCATCATGTTCATCCTGGGAAGCGCCCTGGCCGGATTGGGAGGGGTCCTTTACGCCCCCATCAGCGCGGTCCACCCCTACATGGGGCTTTCCGTTCTCCTGCTGGCGTTTGCCGTGGTGATCGTAGGGGGCATGGGAAACCTGCGGGGGACCTTTATCTCCGCCTTCTCCCTGGGCATGGTCATGGCCATCACCGCCCGCTACTGGTCGCAGGGGGCGGAAACCATGGTCTTCATCGTGATGGCCGTGGTGCTGGTTTTTAGACCCATTGATATATAAATTCCAAATTCCAAGCACCAAATCCCAAATAAATTCCAATAACCAAATTACAGAGATGCAAAACGTTCAACCCCTTCAAACCCCGATCATCGGCTTTTAGGCGCTTACTGCGCAACTACTACCAACATGTTGGTAAGAAGGAAATATTTACTTTGTGAGGCCGGTGTAAGGGCGGTTCGCGAACCGCCCCTACGGATGTTGGCTGCAGGGCCACTTTTTCCGCGGCTGGTCGCGGAAAAAGCGTAGGCGCTTACGGAGGAAGTCGTGCGCAAAATGGTAACAAATTGTAGGGGCAACCCTGCGTAGTTGCCCATCTTGCGGGCGGCCACATAGGGCCGCCCCTACAAAATCCTGTTTGGTTCCGGCTTGGCCGAGTGAGGATTCATTTGGAATTTGGTGCTTGTTTGTTATTTGGTGCTTGGGATTTGGAATTTCATCGTAAGGGTTTTCAAGGCTGGGAAGGCTTCCAAGTTCTTGCTCAATCGAGCAAGAGAGAAAGGAGGTTCTTATGAAGGGTGTATGGGGCAAGGTATTAAAGGTGGACCTGACCAACGGCACCTGCAAGGCCGAGGCCTTGCCGGAAAAAGTCTATGAATATTTCCTGGGCGGTGCGGGGCTGGCGGCCTACTACATGTGGAAAGAATGTCCGGCGGGCACAACGGCCTTCAACCCGGCCAACCGGCTCACCTTTGCCGGCGGCCCCATGACCGGGCTGAAACAGACCGGGGCGGCCAAATGGACCGCGGGAGCCATCTCGCCGGCCATCCACATGAACGCCGATTCGGCGGCCACGGCCAGTTTCGGGATCGAGATGAAAGAGACCGGTTTTGACGCCATCGTGGTGTACGGCCGGGCGGCGAAGCCCGTGTACGTAGTCGTAGAGGACGGCAAGGCCAGGATCAAGGACGCCCGGAAGTTCTGGGGAAAAGACGCCTACGAGACCGAGGACGGCATCAAAGAGGCGGAAGGAGACGGTTTCGAGGTGGTCACCATCGGCCAGGCCGGGGAACGACTGGTCCGCTATGCCAACATCCAGACCCATAAGAAGTCTTTCCTGGGCCGCTGTGGCCTGGGGGCGGTGATGGGCTCCAAGATGCTCAAGGGCATCGCGGTCAAGGGATCCCAGAGCTGCCCGGTCCATGACGCGGCGGAGATTGGCCGCCTGAACAAGGAGATCAACCGGCGGGTGGCCGACCTCGACGCGGCTCAGCCCGAGTTTCTCCAGTTCAAACGTTTGGGAACCGCCGGCGCCACGGAGCTCTTCGCCCCCCAGGGAAACCTTCCCATCAAGAACTATTCCCTGGCCCGCTTCCCCAGCGGCGAGAAGAACCTGCACGGCAGGGAATACGTGAGATTGCTAAACGCCAAACCCTGGCCCTGCAAGTACTGCGTCATGCAGTGCCACAACCTCTGCGAGATCAAAAAAGGTCCCTACGCCTACAAGGGGAAAGGGCCAGAGTACGAGTCCTTCGCCATGATGGGCTTCAACACCATGGTGGACGATATGGAAGCCGTCGCCTACGCCTGCGAGCTGGCCAACCTCTACTCCATGGACTGCATTTCCCTGGGCGTGGTGATCGCCTGGGCCATGGAGTCCTATGAGAAGGGGGTCATTACGCAGAAAGATACCTATGGGCTGGACCTGAAATGGGGCAATGCCGACGCCTTGGTGGAGATCACCAAAAAGATCGGGGAACGGACCGACGGACTGGGATACCTGCTGGGCGAGGGGTGCAAAATCGCTTCCGACGTTTTGGGCAAAGGCTCCGCCGATTGGGCGGTCCAGATGAAGGGGCAGGAGATCGCCGCCCACAACTGGCGGGCCCAGTACATCTCGGCCCTGAACTACTGCACCGGCGTGGCTTCCGGCCCCAACCACGAGCGGGGCAATTCCCAGCACATCTGGGTGGGCCATGTTCGCCTGCCGGAGTGGGGGATCGACGAAGTGAAGAACGAGGAGCGCTGGTCCTGGGAAAAGGCGCCGGAGCGGAATGCCATATTCCATGACTACTGCAACGTGATCAATTCCGCCTGCCACTGCAAGTTCCATGAGTTCCGGGGGTACACCCTAACCGACATGCTCAACACCATCAATGCCTCCACCGGATGGGGATGGAGCATCCGGGACCTGCGCCAATGCGGGGAGCGGATCACCACCCTCCAGAAATTCCTTAATATCCGGTACGGCTGGAAGAAGGAACATGACTTCCAGTATCCCAAGCGGTTCATGGAGCCCGTGCAGGAAGGCCCGGCAGCGGGCAAGATCCCGGTGGGACTCGATCAGGCCATCCTGGAGTATTACCGGCTGAGGGAATGGGATGAGAGCGGGAAGCCGACCCAGCAGCTGATCAAACGGCTGGGCATGGAAGAATACGCAAGTGAATGATGGCGTTTCTCAGAAATCCCCCCAACCCCCCTTTAATAAAGGGGGGCGAAGGGGGGATTTCGGCGTTTCACCGGTTTCAAAGGGTAAAGAGTTTTATTCGAACCTCAATCTATCGGGAAACCGTGATTCATGAAATTGAAAATCAACTCCATGGAGCAAGATTTCCCCACGGGAACCAAATTCATCCGGGTGGTGAATCAGGTGCGCGAAGCCAACAAGGACAATCCGGTGCTCAAATCCCTTTCCGAGAAGACCGGAAAAGATCACATCACCTTCGTCTACAACCGCCGCGTGGTCAAGCCCCGGGAGTATGAATCAATCGAGCTGAAGGAAGGCGATGAGATCCGCTGGATCCTTCCCTACGCCGGCGGTTGAGTGAAATAAAAACCCCCTCTCCTTTTCCCTCTCCCCCTGCGATCACTTTAATTTCTTTTAACGTTTCATCCGCGTTCATCCGCGTCCCAAAAAGTTCGGAGTTCGTAGGGGCGACCCGCCGGGTCGCCCGTACAGAGTTCGGAGTCAAAGGCGATAAAGCCCTTTTTTTACTTTAGGCACTTTAGGCACTTAAGTACACTTAAGACACTTTCTTTTGGTTGCGGCTCCGCCGCGCTGTACTACTTAAGTGCAGACTCTTTAAATTTGGTTAAGGAATTTTTCTTTCGGCCACGATTCTCTGAAATCCCCCCTACCCCCCTTTAGGAAAGGGGGGCGAAGGGGGGATTTCTGGAATGGCCTGGCTGTAAGAATCAGCCTTATGGACCGGGGTTTTACTGAGCTATATGAATGTCTTTCCGTTTCTGTTTTTTTCTTCAGGAATGATCCGTGTGTATCCGTGTTCATCCGCGTCCCAATAGGTCTTTTACTCAGTCGATGGTAATCTTCACCCGGAATTTTTCTATGGCCTTCTCGACTCCCTCCCACTTCCGGTAGTAATCCATTTTGATTTCGGTGGTACCGAGCTCTTTGGCCTGGAAAGTCCACCGGCCTAGAACCGGCCCCCCTACCCGGCCATCGGACGCGGCCTTGGTTTTCTCCGAGAGAAGCTCCAGATGCCGCGCATCAAGACCTTGCACATACCACCAGTATCCCGTTCCCCCCACCCCCGCCAGTTGAACCTGGACCACCTGGCCGGCTTTCAGGTTGATTTCTTTCCCGTTATCCTGCTTCTGCAGAATCACATCCGGTTCTTTTTCCATGGCCCCAACCTCGCTGAGCCCCGAAAGGAAGAGGAAAAAGCTGAAGGCCCAAACCATTCCCCAGGAGACGAAAAAGGTTTTCCCTCTTTTCTTCATGGCAACGCCCCCCCTTGCGGTGACAAGAATCGGGATGTGGACCCATCAATCTTGCTCGGCGAAATAAGCGTCCTCCACCCCTTCGAGCAGTTGGAAGGATTGGACCCGGATGGAAATGATTTCCGCCTCCGGCCCATCGACCAGCTCCCTCAGTTGAGGATGTCTGGCCAGGAACCGCGCCCGGATCACCTTTTTCCTTACCGGGTCAACTTTTTGGAATACCCCGCTGACGGTCAAGGCCTTTTTCTGGCCTACGGCCAGGTTCCGGTCTTCTTCCCGGGTGTCGATCAGAAGACTGACCCAGGGATTTTCCAGGAGGTTCCTATATTTTTTAGTCTTTTGACTGGTTACCATGAAAATTTCCCGGCATTCCGGATCGACAATATAAGACATGAGCGAGCAGTGGGGCCTTCCGCCGGATACAGTAGCCAGAACACAGGTATCCTTTTCCCGCACCAGGGTTTTCATCTTGTCGATCAAAAATTTACCCTCCTTTCTGAAACCTTCCGGCCGAAGGGGAGATATTTCTTTTATACGCTCAGTCCGGGCATTATGCAAGCCCGGCATTTCCCTTGCCGACCTTCACTTTTCTGATTCCTTTCTTCTCAAAAGCAAGCTTGTGGCCCGGAAGTCCCGCCTTTGGCGGGATTGTGCGCAAAAAGCATCGGCTCAGTTATTACGGATTACGGATTTCGGACTTTTTCGGTTTTCTTTTTCAATCCGCATTCCGCAATCGGCATTCCGCAATTTGGAGGCGGGTCCTCAGGATTTGTTCGATAGGCTGGCACATACCTTGCAGTATATTAATTAGCCCCAAAGGCATCAGTTTTTGGGGAGAAGTGAAAAAAATATATAAAATCAATTGATTAGCACATTTTTGACCCCCCGCCGGAGGTCTTTTTTGCCCTCATTTTGGAGCAAAAACTCTCTCCGGGTGACAAAAATGTACAGCCCCCTTATGCAGCGGAAGGAAAGAATTTCCCGGTAAAGGATGCTTGAGGGAAGAAGAAAAGAATTTCTTAATTCGGGAGAACGGGTGGCATGAGCAAAATGTACCGCATATTCAAAAGAGCCATGACCCCGGTCAGCATTATGGTGATCCCCCACGGGAACCCGAAACCCCTGCGTTTGAAAATCCCGGCCATCGGGATCCTCCTGTCTCTCCTTCTTCTGGCGGTGGGCGCGATTCAGATCTGCGGGGTGGTGATCAACGGGCTGAAGTATCCATTTTTAGCGAGTCAGGTGGAATATTATGCCAAACAATTCTCCCAATGGAACTCTACCGTGACCGCCCTCCGGGAAGTGGAGACCGATTTCCGCCAGGCCTTTTCCCTCAAGTCCCGGGATAAGATCCTGGAAAACATCGACACGTCCTATTCGGGGTCCATAGACATCCAGACCCTTATGCAGGAGCTTCAAAGGACGGTGGAAACCGTCGATGAGATCAAGGATTATCTGCGCATCCAAAAGGACATCTACCTGGCGACTCCCAAGGGATTCCCGGTGGAAGGGAATGTGACCTCTCCCTACGGCAAGAGGGAGAATCCTTTCAGCGGCGCTTCCAGCTTTCACTCGGGGGTGGATATTTCGGCAAGCCCCGGGACTCCCGTCCGGGCCACGGCCGACGGCGTCGTGAGCCATTCCGGCTGGACCCAGCACAGCGGATATCTAGTGGTCCTCGAACACGGGTGCGGTTTTTCGACGATCTACGCCCACAACAAGAAAAACACGGTGAAGGTGGGGCAGACCGTCAAAAGGGGGGAGGTCGTCGCTTACGTGGGATCTACCGGAAAGTCCACGGGCCCCCATGTTCATTATGAGGTTTGGGAAAAGGGGAAGAACGTCAACCCGAAAAAATACCTTCAGGGGAGGTCTTGATGTTTGCCAGGGATCCGGAGAAAATGGAGTCCTTTCTGGGAGCCGATTCGAATTTCAAGGGGGAGCTGAATGTAAAAGGAACCCTGCGGGTGGATGGTTCCGTGGAGGGCCGATTGAATGCCGAATGCGTGATCCTGAGTGAGAGGGCCTCGGTAAAGGGGGAGATTCAGGGCAAGAAACTGGTCATCGGAGGAAGGGTGGAAGGGAATCTCCGCGCCCAGGAGCTGGTAGAGGTCAAATCCAAGGGAAAGGTCATGGGGGATATTTTTACCCCCCAATTAGTTGTCACGGAGGGAGCCCAGTTCAACGGAAGAATTGAAATGGAAAAGGAAGGAGCGAAGGTGATCGATTTGCCGCTGAAAGGGCAGGAAGCCTGATCCGGCCCGGGAAGTGATCTTCCCTTCGGGTGGCGCAATGCTGGCAAGCAGAGACAGGGTGTCCCACGTATTTTATCCGAACCCTTCATCCCCAAGCCTGTCTGAATAAGAAATCATACCTTTTCCTGTTTTTCCTCATGCCGACGGATGTCCTCCCATGAAACACCATGCCGGTTGCTCTTAACCCCATCTCAGAATTGATGAAATAAATCCTTAGCAGTTCTCCTCAAACCCCTCACTGCCGTGCCACTGCCGTAAAAAAAAGGGGGGTAGAAATTCATAACCCCCTTTGATTATCAAATATTTTGGCGGAAGTGCATGGGAATCGAACCCACCTGCCGCCTTGCTCAGACGGCACACTGGATTTGAAGTCCAGGAGAGCCACCAGTGCCCTATCCACTTCCGCTATGTGGGAAGTATACCTTATTCTGGCGGGGAGCAAAAAGAATTCTTTTGCAGGGAAGGTCCTCCCAGCTTTCGGTTTTTGCCTCAAGCGAAGCCCATGAACCTAACATGGTTCAGGGCGAAGCGCTCCTCAAGTCAAGCCGGAGGCTTGACGCTCCTCAAGCCATGCCTTCGGCATGGCAATCCTCAAGGCCCGCAGGGCCGATCTGTTTTTATTTAACGTACCCCTTCCCCTTCAGCCCGTCGTAAAGACTCTTGGCCTTGTTCACGCTGTCCACGATCAGGGCCGCGGTCATGGTGGCCGAAGAGATAGAGTCTACCTGGGGATCGAAGTCCGTGGGCTGGAGGATGGAACGGCCCACCAGGCGCTGTCTCATCTTTTCGATTTCGTTGGTGTCCCAGTTGGCATTGTCCAGCTTGGTCACCTTCAAGGGCAGGAAATTGATGATCATCCCCTTGTCGTTGAAGGTGAAGAAGAAGTGGGTCGCGTGGCAAATATCACAGGTGGGCGTCCGGCTGGCGAGCTTGGCAAAGAGATTGGATTTTTGGGTGCCCACCTGAATTTCTCCGACATATATCTCTTCATCGTCGGGCAGCTTGACCTTGGCCACCTTCAGGATTTTCCATTTGGGGCTCAGCATGGATTCCTGAGCCTTTTTCAGCAATTCATCCTCGTTGTACCGGAGAAATAGCTTTTTTGCCTTGGCCTCCTGGAAAGAGGAGTCTTTCTGCTGATTCGCCAGCGTGGCCCAATCCGCGCGCAGGGCATCCTGTATTCCTTTGAGGATAACCTCCGGGTCCTTGGTTAGGCCGATTTTGGCCCGGGCCACGACCAGGTGGGTATCTGTTTTCCGGAGGAAGAGGGTAAAAGGCGTCGCCCCGGGGTCCCCGATCGCTTCGTAGGCCAGGAATTTAGAGTCGGAGATGATCGGGAAGGGGACCTTCTTCTCGGCTTTAAAGGAATCCACTTCGGTTTGGTTATTCCCGGCTCCGATGGCGAGGAATTTGACTTTCCCCCGCAATTGAGGGTCCTTGCCCACCATGTCGAAAACCTGGTTCAAAACCGGAGCCTGAAGCTGGCAGGAGAAGCAGTATTTATTCATGTACTCCGCCACGATCAGGTCGGCCTTGATGTCTTTCAAAGAAAAAGTGTCTCCCTTCATGAAGCCGAGAAATTTAGTGGGAAGACCCAGATATTCAATATCCCCGCGGGAAAGGGTCATGGGAAAGGAGAATTCGGGAAAGAAGTCCCCGGCGGTAATGATCCTTCCTTTTTCTCCTGCCCAGGCGGGAGCAAAAGATAAAGTCAGGAAAAGCAAAGAGATCCCAAGAATAATCCATCGTTTCATTTACCCTGCCCCCCCCTCGAAGAATCCTTTAGGATCAGTATAAGAAAAAACCGGGGCCTGTCAACAGGATTCAAATCCTTGCCCCTTTCACTTTTGCGATTCTCTTTCCTGGACCTTTCGGCTTTTCCCTCAAGCGAAGCGCTCCTCAAGTCAAGCCGAAGGCTTGACGGTCCTCAAGGCCCGCAGGGCCGATCTGTTTTCATTCCGCATTCCGCAATCGGCATTCCGCATTTTGAATGCCCCGATCACCAGGGAGCTCATTGATCAACCCCCGCCTCTTTGGTAGAATCACCATAAAGCGTCCGAGCCGGGCAAGCCGGACCCCAAACAAATATTATAGCGGCGGTCAACCCCAAGGCGTGATGGCCGCCCACAAAAAGGGCAACCACGGGGAATGGCCCCTACAGCTTGTTACCATCTTGCGCATAACTTTTCCCTTAAGGGGTCAAAGTGCCTAAAATTGTCAGGGCGAAGTCATGAGTTGAAGTGAAAGTCGATGTTCCGGCCTCCTGGGTTGAGGGAGTGTCCAATTTCCTGATCGAGCTGGGCTCACCGGGGGTGATCCAAGAAGATGACTCTGGAGGGGTGAAGCAGAAAAGGGAAACCGTCCTTGCCTACTTCCCGGATCCTTCGTCGTTTCCGAATAGAAGAAAGAAAATCCGCCATTATCTTTCTGATCTTTCCGTTTCAGGGGAAAACTTCCGTTTCCAGTGGCACGGCATTCGGGAAGAAAAATGGGCGGAAAGCTGGAAGGCCCATTTCAAACCGATTCATGCCACCTCACGAATTGTGATCAGGCCACCCTGGGAGGAATATCAAGGGAAAAAAGGGGAAATGATCATTACGATTGACCCGGGGATGGCCTTTGGCACCGGAACCCACCCTACGACCCAGATGTGTCTTCAGGCTTTGGAAGAGCTCATCCCTGTCTTTGCCCATCCTCCCTCGGTTTTAGATTTCGGGACAGGCTCGGGAATTCTGGCGATCGCGGCCGAAAAGCTGGGGGCCGATAGAATCCTGGCCCTGGACGTTGATCCGGTGGCCATTCAATGCGCCCGGAAGAATGCCGCGCTAAATAGATTGAAAGATCGGATCGATTTCCGGATCAGCCCGGCCAGGAGCCTGCGGCAACGGTTCGGGGTTGTGGTGGCAAATCTTCTGCCCCAGGAGCTTTGGCAGGCAGCCTCTTTTCTCGCCCGACGGATTTCTCCTCGGGGGTTTTTAGCCGTCTCTGGAATTTTGAAGGGGCAAAAAAAGGAGATGGCCTCGACTTTCATCGAAAGAGGGCTTAGGATTGAGTCCTCGAAAGAGAGGAAGGACTGGGTCTGCCTGATCCTAAAAAAAGCATAGAGCATAGAGCAGAGAGTTAAAGATAATCCCTAAACCGGCGTAGCCGAAACCAAACAGGATGTTGTAGGGGCGGCCCTATGTGGCCGCCCGCAGGATGGGCAACCACGGGGGGTTGCCCCTACAATTTTGTAGCCACGTTGCGCACAATTTCATTTGTAGTGGATTAAAAGGCGGACATGGCCAAGCAGGGGAAAATAGCAGAAGATTTTGTCTATTCTTTCAAGAAAAGGGCGGCAGGGGGAGTTAGGGAATGAAACATCGGCGTTTCCGGATCCATCCCGATAACGTCCAGGGACAACAGGCGATCATCGACGACCCTCAGGAGATCAGGCACATCCACAACGTTCTTCGACTCGGGGAGGGTGACCCGGTCAACCTGTTTGATGGCGAGGGGAAGGAATACCAGGCTTCTATTGTCCGGATTACTCAAGAAAAGGTTATTCTTTCTCTGAAACCAGAAGCCGCTTCGGTCCCCATGGAATCGCCGGTAAAAATCATCCTCGGGGTGGCGCTGCTGAAGGCTCCCAAGTTTGACTGGCTCCTCCAGAAAGTCACGGAACTCGGAGTGTCGGAGGTGGTCCCGTTCTCTTCATCCCATGTCGTCCCCCGGTGGGGAGAGGGGCAAACCGGAACCCGCCGGGCTCGCTGGGAAAAGATCGCGGCGGAAGCGGCGAAACAGTGCGGCAGGGCTGCCATCCCCAAAATTCATCCCCTCCATTCCTTCGAAGAAGTGCTCGCCTTCGATTGGGGGCAGGCAACGAAGATCCTTCTTTGGGAGAAAGAAAAGGCTGGAAGCCTGGGTGAGACCGTGGCCCATTCTTCCGAGGTTTTGGTCCTCGTCGGTCCCGAGGGAGGTTTTTCCGATGAAGAGGCCCGACAGGCTCAGGCAGCAGGTTTCCAGCCTGTCCACCTGGGTCCGCGAATTCTTCGGGCCGAGACGGCGGGGGTCGCCATCGTCGCCCTCCTGCAGTTCATGCTGGGAGACCTCAATAAATAAAATGCGGATTGCGCCCTGAACCACGTAGGGTTCAGGGCTGCCCTGCACTCCACGTAGTGCAGGGCGGAATGCAGGGGCGCGCGGCGCGCGCCCGAAAGAAACTGGAAGTCAATAACGTACAAAATTTTTTCTCTCGCGCGCTTCGCTAGAGTCCGCAGAGTTCGCAGGGGGAAGATCAAACGGTTGAATCAAAAAGTTTTTCATGTCTTTATTCCAATTTGCTTTTAACTCTGCGTGCCCTGAGGGCTCTGCGAGAGACAAGGGAAAAAATCCCTTGCCTCGATCGGTCCGGGAATCTATAATCTTTTTAAATCTTCTCGATGGAAATCCAGAATGAAGTGCAAACGTTGCCGGGCGATAGTTCCCGATGATGCCGACAGGTGTCCTTCCTGCGGCCAGGACTTGAGTTCCCTCCGCGAGCTCCTGAGCGATTTTTACAGCGAGGAACCGACCCGCTCCGGGGAAGGGGATGTCCCTCCTCGGGAGCCGGAGGTGTTTCCGGCCGAAGAGGAAACCCCCCCCTCCGTTTCTGCCGAAGAACCCCGGGAAGAGATCCGGATCGTCACCGGACCGTATCCCGATTATGATCAAAAATTTTCCCTGCAGGAGGCTCTCGCGGAGGAAAAACCCGGGGGAGAGGGCGAGGGGGCTTCTACCTGGGATCGGGCCCTGCGGGGCGGCTTCTGGCTTCGGTACATGGCGCTGGCCGCGGATTCGGCGATTCTCCTCCTCCTGCTCGCCATCTTTGTGGTCCTGGGCTTTCTGACCTTGACCCTGGGAGCCACAGGAGCCAGGGAGATCCCGCTCCTCCGCCAGATCCGGATCATTCTCCCGGTCATACTCCCCCTGGGGTTGGCTCTCATGCTGGCCTATTTTACTTTTTTCCACGCCAC
>Ga0315295_10001121_pt1 | contig 23030 bp, 17 predicted proteins | sample YL17G14_0_MG_FD_204453 | JGI IMG/M metagenome (GOLD analysis project Ga0315295, IMG submission 204453) | Sediment microbial communities from Yellowstone Lake, YNP, Wyoming, USA - YL17G14_0 | ecosystem: Environmental > Aquatic > Freshwater > Lake > Sediment | place: USA: Wyoming | collected...
GACCCGAGGAATTCCCTCCTGGCCGCAATCCACAGCGTGTCCTCGCCCGCGCCCGCCTCCGCCCGCTCCACCGTCCCCACCTCATCCACGTGTCCCTGCACCAGGTGCCCCCCAAACCGCCCGTCCGCCCGCAGCGCCCGCTCCAGATTCACCTCCTCCCCGGCCCGCAGCTCGCCCAGCGTGCTCACCCGCGCCGTCTCGGCCAGCACGTCGAACTCCGCCTCCGTCCCCTCCAGCCGCGCGATTGTCAAACACGCTCCGTTCACGCTCACGCTGTCCCCCAGCCGCGCGCCCTCGGCCCCGGCCCACCCGGGCCCCAGCCGCACCCGCAGCCGCCGGCCGCTCCCCCTCGCCACGTTCGAAATCAGCGGCGCTACCGCCTCGATCAATCCCGTGAACAACGCCTCACCCTTGGTTCTGCTGGCCCCCGCCGCTCACGCCCCCCGATACAATAAACGCCATCACCTCCCCACTGTCCGCCTCCAGCTTCTGCACCCGCTCCGCCGGAAAAAGCAACACGCTCCCCGCAAAGTTGTAACTCTGCGGAAAGTACACCGCCACGTGCCCCGGCAAACCCGGGAACGGCAGCGTCTGCCGCGTTACGAACCCCAACGCCTTCGGTCCCCCCGGCGCCAACTCCACCGCCACCGGCTGGTCAAACCTCTTCTTGTCCCCCACAAACGCCCCCACTAAATCCCGCAGCGCCCCGTACAGCAGCTTGACCAGCGGCGCCCGACCCAGCACCCGCTCCACCAGCCGCACCAGCGGCCGGATCATAAAAAGCGAGGTCAAAAACCCCGTCGCCGTTATGCCCCCCAGCAGGAGTACCACCCCCAGCCCCGTCACCCACCATCCCGACGTGTCCCCGCCCTTCACCGCCGAATGAACCGCCCCGTCGAGCGCCCGAAAGACCCACACCACTACATAGACCGTCGCCCCCGCCGGCACGAGAAACAGCAGCCCCCGCACAAAATACCGCGCCAGCACCTTCATCGCGCCTACTTGCGTTGCTCCATCGCCACCCAATGTCGTTCCGCCGCCCCCGTGTAAATCTGCCGCGGCCGGGCAATCCGCAGCCCCGCCTCCCGATTCAGCTCCCGCCAATTCGCAATCCACCCCGGCAGCCGACCGATCGCGAACATCACCGTGAACATGTTCGTCGGCATCCCGATCGCCCGCAGGATCATCCCGCTGTAAAAATCCACGTTCGGATACAGCTTCCGCTCCACGAAATAGGGGTCCTCCAACGCCGCCGCCTCCAGCTCCCGCGCAATCTCCAGCAGCGGATCCCGCCGCTCCATCTTGGCAAACAGCTTCTCCGCCGCCGCCTTGAGAATCCGCGCCCGCGGGTCGTAATTCCGGTACACCCGGTGCCCGAACCCCATCAGCCGGAACCCGCTGTTCTTGTCCTTGGCCCGCGCCACGCACTCCTTGACGGATAGTCCGCCCCGGTGAATGTCCTCCAGCATCTCGATCACCGCCATGTTCGCCCCGCCGTGCTGCCGACCCCACAACGCGCACACCCCCGCCGCCACCGACGCAAACATGTTCGCCCCCGACGACGCCACCATCCGCACCGTGCTCGTGCTGCAGTTCTGCTCGTGGTCCGCGTGCAGCATTAAAATCAAATCCACCGCCTTCGCCACCTCCGGCCGCGGCTCATAGCTCACGTGCGGCAGCGAGAACATCATGTGCAGCAGATTCGACACGTACCGCCGCGCCGGGTCCGGATACACAAACGGCTCCCCGCGCGCCATCTTGTACGAAAACGCCGCGATCGTCCGCACCTTGCTGATCAGCTTCGCCGCCAGCCCCTCCAGTTCCTCCGCACGGTCCGCCGTCGCCAACTCCGGGTGGTAGCAGCTCAACGCATTGATCATCGCCGACAGCATCGCCATCGGGTGCGCGTCCGGCGGAAACCCCTCGAAGTGGTTCTTCAGGCTTTCGTGCAGCAGCGCGTTGTCCGTCAACAGCTCCGTGAACCGCCGCCGCTCCTCCGGCCGGGGCAGCTCCCCCCAGATCAGCAAATACGCCACCTCGATGAAATCGCTCTGCTCCGCCAGTTCCTCGATCGGGATGCCCCGATACCGCAAAATACCGTTCTCGCCGTCGATGAACGTGATCTCGCTCCGGCACGACCCCGTATTTGCGTACCCCGGATCATACGTCACGCATCCCGTCTGACTCCGCAGGTTCCGAATGTCGATCCCCCGCTCTCCCGCGCTGCCCACCACCACCGGCAGCCGGTACTCGCTGCTCCCAATCCGTAGAATAGCTTCGTCCGCCATCACGCTTCTCCCTGCCCGCCGCTGTCCGGCTCTCCCCTCACCCTAGCCAACGTTCGCCCGCACCGCCCCCAAACCACACACTCTCAGTGTACCACACCTCCCCCTCTCCTGACAAGTCCATTAACCCCGCGCGCCTTTGGGGCGCCCGCGGTGCAGCCCTGCAATTGACCCTCGTCGCGACGTAAAGCCGCGTAGCCGCTGGCGTACGCGCGCCAAGCCCGCAGATATTGCCCAACCCGGCCCCGATGGAGTAGAATGTTCTGGAGAGCGGCTCGTCCGCGTACCCCGGAAAACGTATCTGGGAAATCTCGGTCTATGGAACGTTGCCTGGAACCCCTGGCCAAACAGCTTGAGCACCCGCCTCGGCGGGGCAACCAGAACAAGGAAGCCCGCCGCAAAGCACACGGCTCAAGAGCAGAACGGCCGTCGAATATCCGGGCCGGCGCCGCCAACCGTCACTCCACTCCATCGAGGTGCTCGCGCCGGTGAAGCGATCGTCGCCACACTCACTTGTCGTCCTCCTTTTCCTGGTGCTGCCCTTCACGGGTCTGCTGGCCTTTGAGCCGTTACGGCACAATGGCTTTGTTGCTTACGACGACAATGTATATGTCACGGAAAATCAGCAGGTGCAAGCGGGCTTCACCCGCGCCTCGGTGGCCTGGGCGTTTCGCGCTTCCCACGGCGCCAACTGGCATCCGCTCACCTGGCTCTCCCACATGCTTGACTGCCAACTGTTTGGCCTTGATCCTCGCGGCCATCACCTCACCAGCCTGCTGCTGCACCTCGCCAACACCTTACTTCTGTTCACTCTGCTCCACCGGGCCACCGGCGCCGTCTGGCGCAGCGCCTTCGTGGCGGCCGCCTTCGCCCTCCACCCCCTGCGGGTGGAGTCGGTCGCCTGGGTGGCCGAACGCAAGGACGTCCTGAGCGGCCTCTTCTGGATGACCACCCTCATCGCGTATGCTTATTACACCCGCCGGCCCAACCTCCCACGCTTTCTCCTGGTGTTCGTCTCCCTTGGCCTGGGCTTAATGGCCAAGCCGATGTTGGTGACGTTGCCCTTCGTCCTCCTGTTGCTTGATTATTGGCCCCTGCGGCGGTTCCCTGCCCGCCTGGCCCGCGACCAGGGCGCCAGAACCAACGACGGAGGCCCCCCTGTGGCTCCGCCTGGACCGACGGCCTGGCGCTTGCTCGCTGAAAAACTGCCCCTACTGGTCCTCGCCGCCGCCTCCAGTATCATCACCTTCCTGGTGCAGCAAAGGGGCGGCGCCGTGATGCCGGAGGAGTATCAGCCCTTCAACGTCCGCTTGGCCAATGCCACCATTGCCTACGTTCGCTACCTGGCCAAGTTGATCTATCCCCGCGGCCTGGCAGCGTTGTATCCTTATCCCCGCGCCTGGCCCCCATGGCAGGTGCTCGCTTCCCTCCTCCTGCTGCTGGCCCTCACGGTCGTCCTTCTTTATCTCGCCCCCCGCCGCCGGTACCTGCCGGTAGGCTGGCTGTGGTTCCTGGGCACGCTGGTCCCGGTCCTCGGCCTCGTCCAGGTCGGTTATCAACCGATCGCCGACCGCTACACGTATCTGCCTTCCATCGGTCTGCTGATTATCGTCGCCTGGGGTTTGGCCGACCTCTTGGCCCGTTGGCGCTATCGCCAAATCGTGCTGGCCTTGTCTGGGACTGCCGTACTGGCGCTCCTGCTGATCGCCACGCGCGTTCAGGTAACGTACTGGCAAGATACCCTTACTCTCTACGAACACGCCTTGGCCGTAACCCGGGACAACTACATCATGCAGACCAACTGCGGCTATGTTCTCTTGACCAAAGGGCGCTTTGCCGAGGCTGCCCAACATTTCGCCGAGGCCTTGCGCATTAATCCGCAGCATTCTCTCGCCCGGGGGAATCTGGGGGTGGTCCGGCTGAAGCAGGGCCGGCTCCCGGAAGCCATCGCGTGTTTCACCCTCTTGCTCGAAGACCCCGACTCGGCTGTGCGATCCCGGGCGCACACCAATCTCGCTTGGGCCTATACCCGACTGGGTCAGGACGACCTGGCCCGGCAGCATTACGCCCAGGCCCTCCGCCTGGACCCCAACAATCCTAGCTTGTTGTACCATGTGGGATCGCTGCTCAAAAAACGCGGCCAAATCGACCAGGCTATCGACCAATGGCACAGAGTGCTCCGCCTTGCCCCGGATCATCCTGGCGCCCGGCACATTCTGGGCGTGACCCTCGCTCAAAAGGGCGACTACGATCAGGCTCTCCCTCACCTCAGAGCCGCCTGCGCCGCCGACCCCAACGCCTTGGATGCTCTCGATTCGCTGGCGTGGATCCTGGCCGTCGCCCCCGATCAGAATCTGCACCGGCCGGCCGAGGCCCTGCCCCTCGCCCAGCGGGCCTGCGAACTGACGGGGTACCGGAAACCCGAAACGCTGGACACCTTGGCTGCCGTCTATGCCGCTCTGGGACAATTCCCCGCCGCCGTCGAAACCGCCCAAAAAGCCCGCCAACTCGCCCAGGACGCCGGCCAAGAACAACTCGCCCGCGACATCCAGAACCGCGGGGAACTCTATCGCTCCGGCCAGCCCTATTACGAGCCGCCCCCCGCCCAACGCTAACCTCGCCGGCATTGCTCTATCGAGGTGCTTGCACCCGTGAAAAAAGCATCACAAAACTTGCTGGTCCTCCTCCTGGTTTATCTGGTCCTGGCCTTGACGGGCCTGCTGGCCTTTGCACCGCTGCGGCACAACGATTTCGTTGCTTACGACGACCGTGCCTACGTCGCGAGAAACCCTCAGGTGCAAGCAGGCTTGACCCGCGCCTCGGTGGCCTGGGCCTTTCGCGCCTCCGATGCCACCAATTGGCATCCGCTCACCTGGCTCTCCCACATGCTGGACTGCCAACTGTTTGGCCTTGATCCTCGCGGCCATCACCTCACCAGCCTGCTGCTGCACCTGGCCAACACCTTGCTTCTGTTCGCGCTGTTGCACCTGGCCACCGGCGCCGTCTGGCGCAGCGCCTTCGTGGCCGCCGCCTTCGCCCTCCATCCGCTGCGAGTTGAGTCGGTCGCCTGGGTGGCCGAACGCAAGGACATCCTGAGCGGCCTCTTCTGGATGACCACCCTCATCGCGTATGCTTATTACACCCGCCGCCCCAACCTCCCACGCTTTCTCCTGGTGTTCGTCTCCCTTGGCCTGGGCTTAATGGCCAAGCCGATGTTGGTGACGTTGCCCTTCGTCCTCCTGCTGCTGGACTACTGGCCGCTAGGGCGGTTCCCTGCCCGCCTGGCTCGCCAAAACAGTGCCAGACCCACGAGCGGAGGTGCCCCTGCGCCTCGGTCGTGGCCGACCGCCTTGCGTTTGCTGGCTGAAAAACTGCCCCTACTGGTCCTCGCCGCCGCCTCCGGTGTCATCACCTTCCTCGTTCAGCAAAAGGGCGGCGCCATGATGCCAGGGGATTATGTACCTTTCAGCTTCCGCCCGGCCAATGCCCTCATTGCCTACGTTCGCTACCTGGCCAAGTTGGTCTATCCCCGCGACTTGGCCGTCTTGTACCCTTATCGCCTCTCGGGCTGGCCTGCCTGGCAAACCATCGCGGCCGTCCTCCTGCTGCTGGCCCTCACGGTCGTTGTTCTCTATCTCGCCCCACGCCGCCGGTACCTCGCGGTGGGCTGGCTGTGGTTCTTGGGCACGCTGGTCCCGGTCCTCGGCCTCGTCCAGGTCGGTCATCAATCCATTGCCGACCGCTACACGTATCTGCCTTCCATCGGCCTGCTGATTATCGTCGCCTGGGGCTTGCCCGACCTGTTGGCCCGCTGGCGCTACGGCCGAGTCGTGCTGGCGTTGTTTGGGACTGCCGTACTGGCGCTCCTGCTGAGCGCCACGCGCGTTCAGGTAACCTACTGGCAAGACAGCCTTACTCTCTATGGACATGCCCTGGCCGTAACCCGGGACAACTACGTCATGCAGAGCAACTACGGCGGCATTCTGTTGCAGGAAGGGCGACTCGCCGAGGCCACCACGCATTTCCGGGCGGCCCTACGCATCAATCCGCGGCATGCTCTTGCCTGGGGAAATCTCGGGCAGGCCCTGCTTGCCCAGGGCCAGACCGAGGAAGCCATCGCGTGTTTCACACGCCTCCTGCAAGACCCGGCGGAACGGGTGGTCAACGCCTACGCCAGTCTGGGTCTGGCCTATACCCTCGTGGGGAAGTATGACCTGGCGATCCGGAACTTCACCGAGGCCTTGCGCATCGATCCGCAAAGTGTTCCTGCCCGGCAGAACCTCGGCGTGGTTCTCTTGCAGCAGGGTCGGGCCGAGGAAGCCGTCGCCTGCTTCACGCCCCTCCTCCAAGACCCGGCGGAACGACCCCGGGTCTGCGCCAATCTCGGTGCGGCCTATGCCCAACTGCGTCAGTACGACCTGGCCTGGCAGAATCTGACCGAGGCCTTGCGACTGGATCCGAAAAGCTCGGTCGCACGGAAGAATCTGGGCCTGCTCCTCCTCGAGCAAGGTCGGGCTGAGGAAGCCATCGCCTGGCTTACGCCCTTGTTGCAGGAGCCGGCGGAGCGACCCCGGACCTACGCGAATCTGGGCTCGGCCTACGCCCAACTGGGGCAAGACGACCTGGCCCGGCAGCATTACGCCCAGGCCCTCCGCCTGGACCCCAACAATCCTAGCTTGTTGTACCATGTGGCATTGCTGCTCAAAAAACGCGGCCAAATCGACCAGGCTATCGACCAATGGCACAGCGTGCTCCGCCTTGCCCCTGACTTTCCTGGCGCCCGGCACAATCTGGGCGTGACCCTCGCTCAAAAGGGCGACTACTATCAGGCTCTCCCTCACCTCAGAGCCGCCTGCGCCGCCGACCCCAACGCCTTGGATGCTCTCGATTCGCTGGCGTGGATCCTGGCCGTCGCCCCCGATCAGAATCTGCACCGGCCGGCCGAGGCCCTGCCCCTCGCCCAGCGGGCCTGCGAACTGACGGGGTACCGGAAACCCGAAACGCTGGACACCTTGGCTGCCGTCTATGCCGCTCTGGGACAATTCCCCGCCGCCGTCGAAACCGCCCAAAAAGCCCGCCAACTCGCCCAGGACGCCGGCCAAGAACAACTCGCCCGCGACATCCGGAGCCGCGGGGAACTCTATCGCTCCGGCCAGCCCTATTACGAGCCGCCCTCCTTGCTGCCCTCCACCGCGCCCCCTCGCTAACCCCCGGCTTTATGCCGGCGGTCTGGTTCCCCGTGCCGTTTCCCCGCCCGAAACCTTGATCTCGCCGCCCCGTAGTGTGGGGCTTTGCCCCACGCGTTCTTCTATACCCCAAAGCTCTATCCAGTCGCATCCTCGCCCAATCGTCCAGAGCGAAACCTCCGCCAGGGAATTCTCCCGCCCAACTGGCAATGAATCAGCAGACAAGAGGCTTGCATCACGGCCGAAGTCGCCGCATGATAATTTGCGGAGCTGCGGCCAGGAACGGCTCACGACTGGGATGGACTGGCCACTGAACGGCAGGCTGAAGTAAAGGAGAAAATGCATGACCAAGATGAAAGGGGCCGTCCTGCCTGGAAACAGCACGGCCATATTGAGGGACTTTGACGTCCCCGTGCCGGGGCACGGCGAAGTCCTGATTCGGATGAAGGCTTCGACGATCTGTGGTTCAGATGTCCGCTGCATATACCATGAACACCTGGGTAAGGGCCCGGAGGGCTACCAGTCCGGCACGATTGCCGGACATGAACCCTGCGGCCGGATCGAGCTGTGTGGTGTTGGATGTCGCCGTTTCCAGAAGGGGCAACGCGTTCTGGTGTATCATATCTCCGGCTGCGGGGTATGCAACGATTGCCGCCGCGGCTACATGATCTCCTGCACCAGTCATTATCGCCGTGCGTATGGTTGGCAGAGGGACGGCGGCATGGCGGAGTACCTGCTGGCCGAAGAGAAGGACCTTGTCGGGTTGCCCGATGAACTGACCTACTCTGACGGAGCCCAGGTGGCGTGTGGTTTTGGAACCGTGTATGAAGGCCTTGAGAAGGTGGGGACTTGCGGTGATCACGCGGTCCTGATCACCGGTCTGGGGCCCGTCGGACTGGCAACTGCCATGCTGGCCAGGGCCCTGGGGGCGCACCACATCATCGGGATTGAAGCCGACGACGAACGCCTTCAACTGGCACGGAAGCTGGACCTGTTTTCCCAGGTGTTGCCGGCCGGGCCCGACAATGTGGCCCAGGTCAAGGAACTGACCGCAGGAGCCGGAGTGGAACGGGCGGTGGATTGTTCGGCTCATCAGACGGCTCGTCTGACGTGCATCCAGGCCACCCGAAAGTGGGGCAAAATCGTCTTCCTCGGAGAGGGGGGCGCCTGTTCTTGCCAGCCCTCGCCGGACCTGATCCACGACCAGAAGACCATCTGCGGCTCTTGGGTGACCAGTATCTGGCGCATGGAAGAACTCGTCGAGCGCATTGTTCGCTGGGGCATCCATCCGGAGGCGTTGATCACGCACCGATTCTCGTTGGATCAGGTGGACAAAGCGTATGCCCTTATGGCCGCCGGTCATTGCGGCAAGGTGGCCGTGGTGTTTGATGAGGAACTGAAGCAGACGACCTGACTCTGGAGCAGCATCCCCAAAGACACCCCGCGCCCTCTGCCGGCGAGACGGCCTGGGACGCCTCAAGGCGAGGCCACCTCCACCATCGCCCGGAGAACCCCATCCTGGTAGCGATCCACCAAGTCAAAGGCCCGGGCGGCCTCCTCCAGGGGGAATCGATGGGTCAGCAGGAATTGGGGCTGCAGTCTTCCCTCACGCATCAGATCGATCGTCGCCTGCTCGCACTCGTTTTGCCGGCGCACGTTGACCAGGGTGAGTTCCTTTCTTCTCAGGCTGTGGATCGCCAATGAGACGCGATCCGCCTCGGGGATGCCCACGATCATCAGGTGCCCGCCGGGCTTCAACAGCTCCACGGCTTGATCCAACGCTTCCTGCTCGCCGCAGCACTGGAAGACCACGTCCAGCAGCATCGGTTCCTGCGTTTGCAGGTCTTTGACGATATCGATCCGATCCGGATTCCCGGCCCAGCAGGCCCCTTGCCGCCGGGCCGCCGCGAGGCGATAGTCCAGCTTGTCGGTAACATACACGGCCGCCGGTTCATCCAATCGAGCTGTTAAGAGGACGCTCAACCCTATGGCGCCTGCGCCTAGGATGGCGATCTTCTTGCCCCGGAGAGGGACTGCCGATCGGACGGCATACAGGCCCACGGCCAGAGGCTCCGCCAGGGCGGCCTCTTCGGCGGACAGCTCCGGACCCACCGGATAGCAGCAGGCATCCGGCATCACGATATATTCGCACAGACAACCTTCCATTTGGCCGGGACAGCCCAGAAAACGCTGATTCAGACACGTGTTGAAGCGCCGCCGCCGGCACTGCTCACAATGACCGCAGGACACCAGCGGGTCCACCGCCACCAGGTCGCCGGGCTTGACCCCCCTCACACGCTCGCCGATCTGTTCCACCACCCCACTGCACTCGTGGCCGACACGATACGGATACTGAACAACCTGATTACCGATCCTCCCTTGGGCGTAGTAATGCACATCTGATCCACAGATGCCCACGCGCACGACCTTAAGCAGAACGTCCGTAGGTTGCTGGATCGCGGGCACGGGAATGTCAGCAATCATGACTTGGCGAATGCCGGTCAGTACCACGCCTTTCATGAGTCTATACTCCAAGAAGAATCCTCTGTCTGTCTACCGCCTCAGTCGTTGCCCCGTCTCCCTGGAGAACAGGTAGATGTGCTCACGGGGGAATTGGATCCAGAGGAGGTCTCCCTTCCGATAGGACTGGTCCGGTTTCGTGAGGATGCGCCAGCGCTGAGCCTCCAGGTCAACCGTCAAGATGCCTCTCTCGCCCACCGACTCATACGTGCGGACCTGGGCCCGCAGGTGGTCCTCCGAGGCCGGGACCGCCGTGAATCGGACGTGGCGCGGCCGAATCCCCATCCGCAGGGTCGCCGGCAAGGCTGGCGCCTGCCCCTCCATGTCCCCCGGGGAAAGTCGCGCCACGCCCGTCCCCTCCTTCGTCCTCAAAACCAGGCCCTGCCGGTCACGCTGCACCTCCACGTCCGCGAAATTCATCGCCGGCTCGCCAATGAACCCAGCTACGAATTCGTTGACCGGGTCGTTGAAGATCTCCAGTGGAGATCCCACCTGCAACAGCGCGCCATTATGCATCACCGCGACCCGGTCGGCCATGGCCATGGCCTCCTTCTGATCATGAGTCACGCAAATCATGGTCGTCTTCAGATCGGCATTCAGGCGTTTGATCTGGGCACGCATGATCCGCCTCTGTCTGGTATCCAGATGGGAAAGAGGCTCATCCAATAGAAAAGCCTGCGGCGCCCTCACGATGGCCCGCGCCAGAGAGACCCGTTGCTGCTGGCCCCCAGACAGTTCGCCCGGACGCTTGTCCAGGATGTCATGAATCTGCAAGGCCTCTGCGGCCCATTGCACTTTGCCCCGGATCTGTTCCGGCCTCGCGCTCCGCGTCCGCAGGGGAAAGGCAATGTTCTCCCACACCGTCAGGGTGGGATAAAGCGCATAATTCTCAAAGGCCATGGCGATGTCGCGCTGCCTTGGGGCCAGATCGTTCACGCATCGCCCGTCAAAATAGATTGCCCCCCCGGAAACGGGCTCCAGCCCTGCGATCATCCGCAACGTGGAGGTCTTGCCGCACCCGGAGGGACCCAGCAAAACCAGGAACTCCTGGTCGCGAACGGTCAAACTCATCCGATCCACCGCCAGGACGCCTGGGTTCTTGCCATACACCTTCGATACGTTCTCCAGGACGATCTGGGCCATGCTTATTGACCTCACACGGAATGACTCTGAAGGTTCTTCCCCGTTTGGCCGCAGAACAGGTGCATCGCCTCCGCCTCCCACGACAAGTACACCCGCTCGTCAGGCGTGAACCTCTCCTCCGGACTGGTCAGGACCATGACGTGCTGCGGCCCCACCGTCACCGTGAGCAGGCCCTCGTCGCCCAGAACCTCATGCACATATACCTGCCCCGGAAGATGAAACGGACGCGACGAGGGCGCCTGGGTCGCCCGGATGTGTTGCGCCCGGATTCCGACATCGACCTGCCGTGGTGGAGTGGCAGCGGACGGCCCCTCGACCGCCCCGCTGACCCGGAGCGGTTGTCCCTGGATCTCCACGAACGTCCTCCCGTCTTGACAACAGATCCGTCCCGGAAGAACATTCATCGGAGGGTCCCCCAGGGACTCGGCGACCAGCCGAGTCGCCGGATGATGGAACACCTCCCCGGGCGTGCCGACCTGCATGATCTTGCCTTCGTGCAGGATGGCGATACGATCCCCTAGAGCCAGGGCCTCGCCGTAGTCATGCGTAACATAGACGATCGTGGACCCCATGCACTCCCTAAGCTGGCGCAATTCGCTGCGCATCTGATGATGAATCTTGGCATCCAGATGTGAGAGGGGCTCGTCCATCAGAAACGCCGCGGGCTCCCGCACCAGCGCCCGCCCCAGGGCTACCCGTTGACGCTGCCCGCCGCTCAGCTCCGCCGGACGCCTCTGCAACAGCATGTCGATCCCCAGGAGCTGAGCGACGCGCCGCACCTTCTGTTCGACCTCGGACGCGGTGAGGCGCTTGCGCCGGCCCGCCAACAGGGGAAAGGCCATATTCTTATAAACGCTGAGATGCCCATACAGGGCATAGCTCTCAAAGACCATGGCCACCTCTCGCCTCTCGGGCGGCCAGCGCGTGACGTCCTGCCCATCCATGAAAATGGAGCCGCTGTCCACCGGTTCCACACCCGCCATCATCTTGAGGGTCGTCGTCTTGCCGGCCCCCGAGGCCCCCAGAATGACAAAAAACTCCCGATCCCGAATCTGCAACTGCAGATGGTCGATGGCGTGCAGGTCGCCATAGTACTTGTCCACGTTGTCCAGTACGATGTTCGCCACCGGCTCACCCCTTCACGGCCCCGAACGTCAGGCCGCGAATAATGTACTTCTGGATGACAAACGCCAACACGAGCTCCGGAACCGCGCAAATGATCGTCGCTGCCGCCATCTGGCCCCAAAGCACCCGCTCATACCCGATGAATCCCAGAATCCCCAGCGTGATCGGTTGGGTCCGCTCCCCGCCCAGGATCATCGCAAAGATGAAATTGTTCCAGGCGAAGATGAACGAGAGGATCACCACCGCCGCAATGCCTGGCTTGACCAGGGGCAGCGAAATGCGGCAGAACACGCCCCACCAGGTGCAGCCGTCCACCCGCGCGGCCTGCTCGATCTCCTTGGGAATCTCTTCGAAAAAACCCCGCAGAACCCAGATCAGGAAGGGCAGCGTCACCAGTTGGTAAGCCAGCGTCAGACCCGCGAACGAGTCGATGAGATGGCACTTCTGAAAAATCACATACAAAGGCAGGATCACCATCAACTCCGGGGCAAAACGAAAGCTTAGAAAAGTAAAGGCAATGTCCTCCTTCATGGGAAAGGAGAACCGGGCCAGGCTATACGCCGCGAAGGTCCCGAGTACCAGGGAGACCGCCACCGTGGCCGAGGCAATGATCAAGGTGTTCAGAAAGTATTTCGGAAAGTCCGGCCGCAAGGATTCGGAGGAATAACTCTCCAGTCCGACGGTGATCGCCTTGTAGTTATCCAGGGTGGGAGAAAAGATGAACTTGGGTGGCGTGGCGATCACGTCGCCGGGATTCTTGAACGACATCATGAGAATCCAGACGATCGGCGCCATGGCAAAGGCGAAATAGAGCCCGAGCCCGACCACTCTGACCGCGCTCCGGAGTTTGCCGGTGCCGTCCTTCATCTCATCAGGGCCCTCGTCCACAGGCGCGTCAATACGCGCGAAAACAGATAACACATGATCCACAATACCAAGGCATATACCATCCCGTGGCCCATCTTGAACCATCGAATGGCCTCAAAGTAGCTCTGGATGTGAAGCGTGGTCGTGGCTCCCGCCGGGCCTCCTTTGGTCGTGGCGTAGATCACGTCAAACACCTTTAGCGAGTCGATCAGGCGGAACAGAATGATCAGGACGATACACGGGCTGAGCATCGGCAGCGTCAGTCTCCGAAAGACGAACCAGCCCGAGGCGCCATCGACCATCGCGGCTTCGTAAGGCTCCTTGGGCAGCGACTGCAGGCCCGCCAGCAGAATCAGGATCGCAAAGGGAGAGAAAATCCAAACGTCAATCAGAATCAGCGATACCAACGCGGTGTAGGACCCCCCCAGCCAGGCGATCGGGCTGATCCCCAGGAAGCCCAGCAGATAGTTCAGCACCCCCTGACGCGTCGGTAGAAAAATAACCTTCCACATCAAGGCACTGACGATCGGCGGGATCATCATCGGCACGATCAGCAGCGAACGAAGAATCTGAACTCCCCGAAACGGATGATTCAGCATCAGGGCCACCGCCAGGCCCAGGCCCAGTTCCAGGGCCACCGCCGCCCAGGCATAGACAAACGTGGTCAGCAGGGCGCGCCAAAAAACCCAGTCCGAGAAGATCTGCGCGTAATTCCTCAATCCGATGAACTCGATCTGGTCCGGTCGGGTGAGCGTGTAGTTCGTCAAGGTATAGTAAACCCCCAGGAAGAAGGGATACATGATGCCGATCAGGGCGAGCATCGCCGGCAGACTGAGCAGGTAGGGCAGGTATCGCCCGGGCATTCGCATGCTCTTCATCATGCCTTGTCCCCATCTATGGGGGCGCTCTCTGCCTTCGATTGCCGGGGGACGCTGCATACCTGCGGGTGGCATCTAATGCCGGACCATCTCATTGATGTCCGCGGCCGCGTCGTGCAGGGCGCCCTCCGTCGTCTTGGAGCCCGCATAAATCTCCTGGAGGGCCTCGGCCCAGCGGTCCCCGATTTGCGTGATCTGGACCGTGGGCGTCAACCGGATCCGGGCATACCGCGACAGCAGCAGATCGGCGGTCCGACGGTACTCCCCTCCTCCCCAATTCGTCACCGCCACCGTACGGGCATCCTTCCATACCGATTGCCTGGTGGGGTTAATGTTCTCATAAGGGATGGTCCGCTGCAGGATCTCCTTGCTCGACGCCCAGGCGAGAAACTTCCAGGCCTCCCGCTTGCGCCCCGAGGAGGCATTCAGGGCCAGGCTCCAATGCCAGGCATTCGAACGAATCTCCCCGTCCGGGCCGGGCGGCGGCAATAGGTAGCCGACCTTGCCTGCCACACGCGACTTGGACGGGTTCTCAAAGGCAGCAGCCTGATGATTCGCGTCAAACCACATCGCAAACCGGCCCGAAAGAAACCCTTCCTTGCCTTCGTACCACGTATAGCTCGGCCAGCCCGGCGGACCCGCCTCCTTGAGCGTCCGAATGAACAGGTCCGTGATCTCGATCCCCCGGGGACTGTCGATCGCACACTTGAGATTCTCGTCAAAATCCCGCGCCCCATAGCTGGAAAAAGCCGTGCAGTAGCCCGGATTGATCGTGGACCAACTCCGAACGCCCCGGTGCGCAAAACCATAAACCTGCTCCCCGTCCACCACCCGGGTCAGCGCCTTGGCCGCCTCATACATCTCCTGATACGTCGTCGGCGCCTTCACCTGGAAACGCTCGAACAGATCCTTGCGATAGAAAATGACGTAGGCCTCCGAATTGACCGGGATCGCCCACAGCGAACCTTCGCCGATCCCGCCTCCGGCGATCAGGTTCCACCGCGAGCTCTCTATCAGGCCGGGATAGAAATCCCCAAAATCCCAATCCGCCGGCGTCAGGTTCGGATCCGCGATATAGCCGTCCAACGGCTCCAGCCAGCCGGCATTCGCATACTGCCAAATGTGAGGAAAACCCAACATGAATAGGTCGTAGTAGCCGCTGCGACTGGACAACTCCGTGATCAGCTTCTCGAAATACTCCTCCTCCGAAAGCAGCAGGGTGTAAACCTTGACCCCTGTTTGGGCCTCATACTCCGGCAGGAACCGCAGGATCGACTCCGTGAACGGATGTCGATTCAGCAGCAGATGAATCTCCTTCGCCTCCCCGTCGGGCTTCCTGGAACACGAGGCGCACAGCAACGCCCCCAGCAGACAAAACCCCAGGACCGCAACGCGATGATTCGCTCCCTGTTGGTCGTGCACGTGGTGCTCCTGCCTAAACTGAAACTCCTGAGTCCGCGCCCTCCGAGGTCGCCTGCGGCGTTCCTCCCGGACCCTCCGGGAACGCACGCCTTCTTGACTCCGGCGACCATCCTAACCGCCGCCGCTCCCGAAGGCAAGCGGCTATATTGATGCGCGATTACCCGCTTTCTGGTCCAAGCCCATCGACCTGACGCCGCGCCCGCCGCTCCAGGGCGGCCTCGCGCCGCCTTGGGGGTCGCCCAAGCGGCTGGCGCGAATGATCGTCGAAAGCGGGCCCTGCCCGACCCTCCGCCGACCTCGTCAAACAACCGGTCGAAACCCCCCTTGCGGCGGCGCTGGCGCGCTCCGCCCCAGCCCGGTGTGGAGCTCCTCGCCCCGGAGGCTCCTGTGCGATCAGCCCTGTGCCTTGGGGGCTAGGCAACGATAGGCCAGGCCCGCCAGTGCGGCCCCCAGCAGCGGCGCCGCCCAGAACAGCCAAAGCTGAGATAGCGCCCAACCGCCCACGATCAGGGCCGGCCCCGTGCTGCGGGCCGGGTTGACCGACGTGTTCGTCACGGGGATGCTCACCAGGTGAATCAGCGTCAGACCCAACCCGATCGCCACGGGGGCAAATCCTTTCGGCGCCCGCTCGTCGGTCGCCCCTAGAATGATCATCAGGAACATAAAGGTCATGACCGCCTCGGTGACGAAGCCGGCGGCCAGGGAATACTGTCCCGGCGAATGTTCGCCGAAACCGTTGGCGGCAAAACCACCCGTGACAAACCCCGGTCGGCCGCTGGCGATGAAATAGAGCACCCCGGCTGCCGCCACCGCCCCGGCGACTTGCGCGACGATGTAAGCCACGGCCTCGGACGCCTTGAAACGCCCCCCGGCAATCAGCCCCACCGTCACCGCCGGGTTCAGATGACACCCCGAAACGTGACCGATCGCGTACGCCATCGTCAACACCGTCAATCCAAACGCCAACGCTACCCCCAACAGCCCGATTCCCACCGCGGGGAATGTCGCCGCCAGCACCGCGCTGCCGCATCCTCCCAACACCAGCCAGAACGTCCCTAGCAACTCCGCCAACGCACGGTTTCTCAGTGGCATGTCTGTCTCCTTTCGCTTGCTCATGGTCCCGTTTCTGAACTTAGGCCGCCGCTCCGGTGGAGTAATTATAATCCCGTCGCCTTGGTGGTGGAACACGCTGGTCCGATTACGTACGCTTGAATTCCTTGTCCAGTTGGCTCAAACTTAATCGGATCGTCGTGGGTCGCCCGTGCGGGCAGTTGCTGCTCCGCTCCACCCCCTGCCGCCGCGACAGCAACGCCTCGATCTCCCCGTCCGTCAACGGGTCGCCCGCCTTGATCGCGGCCTTGCACGCCATCATGTCCAGCACCCGGTGCAGCAGTTCCTCGCGGCTGGCACGCCCGGACTCGCCCGCCACCAGGTCCAGCAAATCGCTCACGAACTCCCGCGCCGCCACCTGCTCCAGCAGACCCGGGAAACCCTGAATCGCCAGGCTCCTCGGACCGAACCGCTCCAGCACGATGCCTAACTGCCTCAGCATCTCCGCCGCGTCTTCCGCCGCCGCCATCTGCTTGGCCGTCGCCTCCACCGTCTCGGGTATCAGCCGCCGCTGACTCGCCAACCGCCCCTCACCCAGTTGCGCCTGCAACTGCTCATACAGGATCCGTTCGTGCAACGCGTGCTGATCAATGATCAACACCCCCTCCTCCGTCTCCGTCACCAGGTACGAGTTGTGCAATTGCACAAACCGCCGCGCCGGTGCCCCCGGCTCACCCTCTTCTTCCCGCACTCCCGTACGCTCGCTCGCCCCGGTTGCGGGCGCCTCCCTCGCCCTGGCGGCCGGCTGCGGCGGCGCCGTCGCCGCTTCGGCGGGCGCCCACTCTCGCCCGCACCGACCCGCAGGCCGACTCAGCGACGCCGACTTGAAAAAGTCCGCCATCGCCTGGCGAACTCGTGCCCGCCGTGCGTCCTGCGACTCCCCTCCGCCCCCCGACCGATCTTCTTCTTCCTCGATTCTGCCGTCCGCGGCTCGGACCGCCCTTGCACCCGCCCCTTCGTCTGAGTGCAGCGCCTCCCGCCCCACGGCCGCCGTCAGGTCCGTGCTCAGCAGCCGATCCCGAATCGCCGCCAGCACGCTCGAATGTACCCGGTTCGCGTCGGCAAAACGCACCTCGCTCTTGGCCGGGTGCACGTTCACGTCCACCAGCTCCGCCGGCATCTGTAGGAACAAGAACACCACCGGCTGCCGGCTGCCCTCCAACAACCCCCGATACGCCTCCCGTACGGCGTGCCCGATGAATCGATCCCGGATGCACCGCCCGTTCACAAACACGTACTGCCACTGGCTGCTGCTCCGCGCCTGCCGCGGCGGCGCCACCAGCCCGCCCACCTTTAACCCGGGGTCCTCCCGAACCACGCTCAACAGGTCGTCCGCCAGGTCGCGCGAAAACAACGTCCCGATCCGCTCCCGCAGTGCCTGGCCCGCCGGTAGCTCGTACAGCGTCCGCCCGTTGTGCGCCAGCGTGAAGTGCACCTGCGGATACGCCAGCACGACCCGCGTGAACGCCTCGATCAGATGCCCCAGCTCCGTATTCGTCGCCCGCAGAAACTTGCGCCGCGCCGGCGTGTTCCAGAACAGGTTTCGCACCGCCACCGCCGTCCCGGGCGGCGCCGCCGCCGGCATCGGACCACGCTGCTCGCCCCCCTGCACCTCCAGCCTCGCCCCCTCCAACGCCTCCCCCGGCCGACTCACCAGCTCCAACTGGCTCACCGACGCTATGCTCGCCAGCGCCTCCCCGCGAAAACCCAACGTCTGGATGCCATACAGGTCCTCCTCTCGCGCCAGCTTGCTCGTCGCGTGCGCCGCCACCGCCAGCCCCAGCTCGTCGCCGGCAATCCCGCCGCCGTCGTCCGCCACCCGAATAAGCTTCTTGCCCCCCTCCTCCAGATCAACCACGATCCGCCGCGCCCCAGCGTCCAGACTGTTCTCCAGCAGCTCCTTCAGCACGCTGGCCGGTCGCTCCACCACCTCGCCCGCGGCGATCTTGTTCACCCAATGTGGCGGCAGAACGACTATCTTACCCATCGCCTCAGCGCGTCCCGGCCCCTCACGTCTTGCATCCTCGCCCTCTGCCCGCCATTATAGAAGCCGCCCCCAGGAGGGTCAATTACAGGTGCCGACGTGCTCAGATGCCTGACCGTGAATGCCTGCCAACGGGTGGTGGACTTGGCCGCGCACTCCGCCCAAGCCGCCGCCGCTGGTTACGCCGCCCTCGAACTGCTGCTCGACTGGCCCCCGCCCCCTTGGCTCCTCGACCCCGATGATAGCCTTCCCCCCCCCGCCCGCCAGCCGTCGCCTCACGCCTTCCCCATTGCCGCCCTAACCGCCCCCGGCTGCGACCTCTTCTCCCTCGCCGCGCCTGACGGCCCGACGCGGCGCGACGCCCTGGCTCGCCTCACCGAACTCCTGCGTCTGGCCCGCCCCGCCGCCACAACGCGCCTGGTCATCATCTCGCCCGTCGCCCCGCGGCAAAACGCGGCTCCCTGCCAGTCCTATGAGTCCGCCTTGCAGCAGCTCTTCTACGCCTTGCGGGAATTGGCCGACCACGCCGAGGACCTGGCGACGCCCTTGGCTATCGAGAACCCGCCCGCCCGCCTGCTCCTCTCGCCCCTGGAGCTGCGCGACCTCATCGACGCGGTCAACAGCCCCTGTGTCGGTGTCTGCCTGAACGCCGCCCACGCCCGCCGACTCGGCGACCCCGCCGACTGGCTCGAAATCCTCGACCGCCGGGTCTTCGCCCTGCGTCTGTCCCCTCCCGCCGTCGCACCGGCGGAGCAACCGTGGGCAGCCCTCCTGCAAGTCTGGGAACAGCGCGGCCTCGCCGGCCCCGTCATCTTTACCCCGCCCTGATCCGCTCCTACTGCTCCGTTGGCGGTTTATCACCCACCAACGGCCGTACCCCCTCCACCCGGAAAAACACCAGGTACTTGTTGGAATCGTCCGCGTCCGCATAAACCTCCTGGTTCCGCCGCCGCAGCTTCGCAATCAACGTGCTGTTCGTCTCCTCCCGCACCTTCCGCAGATACAGCCGTTTGCCCTGATACCCCTGGCCCCTTTCGATGAAAAGGTACGCGGCGTAATGATTGCTCTTCAGGTTCTCGTGGGCCAGCCGCTCCCGCATGATGAACGCCACCGTCTCCTCGTCGATAACGTGCGGCCGGGCGTACACCGCCGCGTCCACCTTCCCGTCCGCCCCCGCCGTCGCCAGCACCCCCGTCCCCTCCGTCTCTGCAAAGTAATCCGCCAGCTTCATCACTCGCCGCTCCTTCCCGGCCTCGCTCCTCCGTCATTCTCGCCCTCGCTCCGCCGGCGGCCGCCTACCACCCCTGTTCCCCCGCCCACGGCCCGACCGGCCCTTTCGGCTTCGGCTTCGGCCGAGCGCTCAGAATCGCCCCCGCGATGGCCACGTCTTCGTTCGTCGTGATCTTGATGTTACTCGCCGTGCTTTCCACGATCCGCACCGCCACCCCCAGCGCCTCCACCAACTGCGCATCGTCCGTGATGTTCTCGCTCAGCTTCTCCCGCTCCGCGTACGCCCGCCGGATGATCTCCGGCTTGAACACCTGCGGCGTCTGCGCCTCCCACAAGCCCCTCCGGTCCACCGTTCGCACGATGCGGCCGCTCCCGTCCGCCTCCTTGATCGTCCCCGCCAGCCGTTGTGCCAGGATCGCCGCCCCGCTCGCCGCCGCCGCCGCGAACACCGCGTCGATCTGCTCCTTCGTCACGCACGGCCGCACCGCGTCGTGCAGCGCGATCAGGTCCACGTCCACCCGCGCCTCCGCCAGCAGCTTAGCCGCCGTCTCCTGACGCTCCGCCCCACCCACAATCGCCTTCACCCCGTGAAAGCTCAGACTCGCTGCCCACTTGATCCGAAACAACTCCTCGTCCTCCCCCGGAATCGCCAGCACCACCTGCACCACGTCCTCCCGCCCCGCGAACATCTCGATCGTCCGCAGAAACACCGCCCGCCCCTCGATCTCGGCAAACTGCTTCTTCGGCTTGCCCTTGAACCGCCGACTGCTCCCCGCCCCAGCCAAAAGCACCGCCACCTTCAATCCCATCCCTGCACCTCGCTTGTCCCAACCAGCGCCTTCCTGACCTGTAACCCACTCGATGCTAGGGAGCCCGCCCTCCAGTGTCAAGCTTGCCAGGCCGCCCCTGAGACCGACTCGCAAGCTTCCCGCTTCTTACTCAGCGGCTGCATCACGCACCAGCCCAACCGCCACCGCTCCCAACGGTGGGGGAGCGGTCTGTTATCGGACCTTCCTGGCCCCACCCCGACCGGTCCCCCCTAACTAGCACTCGCCGCGCCACTTACGCCAGTTAGCCCACCTGCGCACCCCAGGCGAATCCCCTGGAAACGCCCGTTGACAGGCCCCACCCGCTCTGGTAAAAGCAAGCCAATGGCCACCGGGCCTGTACGTATGAATTACCTTGCCGGGCAGAGAGGTGCCGACCGATGGTGCAAACGAGATCTCGCCGGGTTCTTTGCGGGCTCGGCTCAGCGATCGTGGTTCTGCTCGCGGGGTTGCCCGGTTTGACCGGCTGCGAGGAATCCAGCGGTCGAAAGGCCGCCCACTCCGCCCAACAGAACGCCGACGACGCTGGCCGTCTCCTCCGCGGCTCTCAGCAAGACCTTATCCTCAACCCCCAGCAGGTTCAAGCCGCCTCCCAGGCCCAAAAACCCGACCAGCAGCAGGCCCTCGCCGCCCGCATCGCCGCTCAACGCCTCGAATGCCTCCAACCGCAAACCTTCCCCCAGTCCCTCGACCGCTTGGCTGAGGCGCAGAAGCAACTCAAACCCGCCGACTCGCAGGCCTTCCAGAAATTCACCCAGCAGGTGCTGACCCTGCTGCAAAATGAATCGCGGCAACAAGAGGAACTCAACAAACCCTCCGCCGAGCAGGCGCAACTTCGGCTCAACGAAGCCCGCCGGAAGCTCCAAGACGCCGTCGCCGCCGCTCGCCGCTCCGGCCAACGCGAAGCACAGGTTGCCCCTGAGATGCTCCTCGGCGCCCTCAACCTCACGCTCGCCCGCGACCGCCTCGCCGAACTACGCCGGCTTTCCCTCGACCTCCGCCGTCAGGAAGCCCTCTTTACTCCCCCGCTCAGCCAGTTGGTCCAACAACGCATCCTCGCCGCCCAACTGGACACCCAGACGCCCGACGCTGCTGTCGCCGCCCTCCAGGCCCTGCTCGACGACCCCGCCAAAGGCTTCCGCGCCGAACTGCAAACCTGCGCCGCCAAAATCGACCAACTCGAAGCCCGCCAAAACCAGGTCCGACAACGCCGTGACCGGAACCTCCAGCAGGCCCGGACCCTCCAGCAGCAGCGCCTGGCTAAGCTGCAAGAGGCCGAGTCTGTCGCCCCTCAACGCCGCTATGAGATAGGCCAGGAAATCTACCAGCTCGAAGTCGGCTCAGGGGACGGCCCCAGCCGCACTCCCGGCCTCTTCGACTACGAAGGCCAAGCCCAGACCGCCGAAGGAGAGTTCGCCGCCGTCGCCGACCAGCTCGCCGCCGAACTCATGCGCCGCGAACGTCTCCTTTCCACCAGCGCCGCCCTCGAAAAGTCTATCAGCGACCTCCACGCCCCCGCCGACCAAGCTCGCCGCGCCGCCCTTCGCCTGGAAAGCGACCAGCGCCGCCGCCAGGCCCTCGCCACCCTCACACAGCAAGTCGAACAAATGACCGCCGCCGAAACCCGCTATCGCGCTGCCCGCGTCGCTGCCGTCGGCGCCTTCGATGAGGCCCGCGCCGCCTTCCAACGCGCCGCTGCCGCCGCCTCCGGCCCCACGCGCCAGTACCTCCAATTCCTCGAACAACTCGCCGCTCAGGAGCTTGTCCAACTCTGGCTGGCCGATCGGCAGCACAACCAGGCCGCCGCCGACGCCCTCCTGCCTCTCGCCTCACTCCCCGACCTCCAGTCACTCGTCGGCCCCCTCCTCCAGGACCGCCAACAAAACGCCGCCCAGGCCGAAAACAGCGCCGCCCAACTCCAATCACGCCCCCCCGACAACCTCTGACCCCCTTCTCGCTAGCCCCCCGCTTCCCGCCGCCGCTAAATTGCGCAAGTGCTTTACTGAACGAGAGTTGCATCGTCCGACCCGGCAGGCCGGTGAATAGCGTCGCGCACATCTTGCCCGCCTAGCGGCTCTTGCGGGGCTCCAAAACGCGGGCGGCTCGCCCGCCCCCGCTTGCCTAACCATTTCGTCCCGTCATCTGTTGACGCGGCTCTCCTTATGGCTCTTCATGCCCTGGCCCCGCCCTCCTGTCATTCCCGCGCAGTATGTCATCCCCGTGAAAACGGGGACGGGAATCCATCTTCTCTTCATCCTCGCGCCCGATGCACTTCTTTCTCTCAAATCTCAAATTGTAGATCTGCTATTCTTCCTCTTTCTACTGCTCTCCTGCTCACCTGTTCTCGCGCAGCGCCGCCGGCCCGTGGCCCCCTCGCCCCGCACTACCATAACCGTCCTCCCACCAGGAGTCCCGCTCGCCGGGAATCCATCTTTCCTCCCCTCCTACTTCTC
>Ga0315295_10001122_pt1 | contig 23012 bp, 27 predicted proteins | sample YL17G14_0_MG_FD_204453 | JGI IMG/M metagenome (GOLD analysis project Ga0315295, IMG submission 204453) | Sediment microbial communities from Yellowstone Lake, YNP, Wyoming, USA - YL17G14_0 | ecosystem: Environmental > Aquatic > Freshwater > Lake > Sediment | place: USA: Wyoming | collected...
GTCAAGTAGAGGATGAGTCAGTGCTTGCCTTACAGCTTCGTTAACCCTATCAGTTGAATCATTTTCACCAATTCCAATAACAGCCACTCCGCCATTTTTCATAATTGCTGATACATCTGCATAATCCAAATTAATCAAACTTGGAAGAGTGATTGTTTCAACAATACCTTTTACCATTGTACTAACGAGTTCATTAGCAACGGCAAAAGCTTGCTCAATTGGTAATTGTCCTGCAATATCAACAAGTCTATTGTTATCAAGAACGATGCATGTATCAGTAACCTCTCTCAAATCTTGTAAGCCAAATTCAGCTTTATCAATTCTAGCTTTTTCAGCTTCAAAAGGCATTGTTACAACACCTATAACAACAGAACCAGTCTCCTTTGCAAGTTGAGCAACAACAGGAGCAGCGCCAGTTCCAGTACCGCCGCCTTCACCAGCAATTATAAAAACCATATCAGCATTTCCTACAGCTTTCTTTATATCAACTATTGCCTCTTTTGCAGCTTCTCGCCCTCTTGCAGGGGCTCCGCCACATCCAAGACCACGAGTCAATTCTCTTCCTATTAAAATTTTTTCATCAGCTTTTGTAACACTTAAGTGAAGAGCATCAGTATTCATACCATAAATTGTAGCACCATTAATTCCTTTATTAAAAAGCCATGTAACAGCATTACAACCCATGCCCCCAACACCAATTACCCTTATATTAGCTTTTCCTGCTCTAAGTTCATCAAAGTTAATACTATGTGTAGATGTATTCTGAATCGCTTCTTTTGCAAAATCTAATACCATTTTTTTACCTCCTTTTGATTCTATGGAGATGCAACAAGCAATCTATGATTGCTTGTGTTGGAAATTTCAACGAAATATTTAAATACTTCGCCCACTTCCAACTATCACTATCAGAAAAAAGAGGAAATATCACCTCTGATTACAAAAATAATATTAATAAACCTCCAAGTTAAATTAATATTATAAAAAAAAGAAAACCTTCTTCTATTTAAACATTTTTATAGTAAAAAGAATATTACAAAATGTTATTTAGAAATTTTTTGGGCTTAATAAGATAATTCCTAAAAAATTATTCGTATAACCCCCACTGACCATGGATATAATCAGAAGAAACTATTGGATTGCTACTAAGAGGGTGTTGGAGTAACAGTGCAAGAATCAGGACAACACCACCACAGACCATCAATATAATCAGAAGAAATTATTGGATTGTCACTAAGGCATACAGTACTTGCATTTGTTCCTTCACATAACTTCCCGCCTTGCTGTACACAAGTACAATCTCCATCCCCATACGTACAACCTAAAGCGCAAAGACCATCATCAATACAAAAAGGAGTAATACACTGCCCTGCACAGCAAACCTCTTCATTAGAAGAATTAATTTTTGTTCCATTACAACCATAATTTGCTCCTCCACAAAGGCTTATATTTCTTGTTGATGCATTATCTTGAGCTAGACAAGAACAATCTGGGTCTCCAAAAAAGTTTGCACAACTAAGATTACATATGGAATTGTCTAAACAATAACTGGTATAATAAGTACACGTACCTATACAACACGCTCCAGCATCATTAGAATCAATCACAGAACCATTACAAGCATCAGCTAACTCACAAAGAGTTATGTTTTGAATTGAAAAATTATCTTGTTGAGCACAAGAACAATCTGGGTCTCCTCCTCCAACATTTGCACAATTTAAATTGCAAACATTGTTTTCTGTGCAATTTGAACTGAGATTGCCGTATCCGCAAGACCGAGTCTCAATAGGCATAGTCCCGCAAGCATTTGAATCTGTGCAATTTCTTAATTGAGTATTATTTATACATGTAGTCCAATTAGTGCAAGTCCAACTTTCTACACAAGAAGTAGTGCATTCAATAGAACAACAATTGTCTGTATCAGAAGCCCCTAATTCCCTACCCTCACAGGTCTCTCCAGACACGCATGAATATCCTCCAAGCTCAAAACATGTTGTCGTTATGTCTCTTTGTCCTAATTTAAGTCTATTATTAGAAATATAAATGTAGGCGACAATTATCCCTGCTATTAAAATAAACAATCCAATAAAAACCCATATTTTTTTAGAAGAACTAGGACCATAAGATGTTTCTGGATTATTTTCATAATTGCGGGTCGTATTTTGTTGGTAAGAAACATTTTCCTTTTTAGTTGTTACAACAGAAATTGCCTCAACTATGTCTCTTTCAGTCCAACCATTATCACGCAAATTTTTTTTAATTTGCTCTAAAGCCACCCCTCTTGACAAACTATCTCTGATGTATTTTATAACTGAATTATCAACCATCTTTTATAATTAAAATAGAAAAAGAGAATATATAAAGATTTCTTAAAAAATATGTTTAAACAATTTTCCTCAGTCTTTTAATCTTTGTCCATCCTTTTTTTAAATTCCGATTACTTTTTTTAATTACCAATTTCAAAAAAAAATCGTCTACTAAACCTTTTCCGTCCCTAAATATTGGAAACTCTAACTTTTCTGTTGAATTTAATTCGCAAATAAATCTTTTTCCAGAAGCAATAATTCCAGATTTTTTCCATCCAGCTAATTTTGCTTTATCTAATAAACCTTTGGCGTCATCTAAACTTTTACAAGAAACATGAAGTATGCACGGCTCTTGTTTGAATTTAATGATTTGTCCTCTCTGAGGAATTAATTTAAAGTTTATCAATCCGGGGTTTTTATTTAATTGCTTTTTATCACCCTTCTCATGAGCTTGCGAATGCGATTTAATCTCATCCAAAACTTCTTTAAGCTCTTTTAAATCAACCAAATCATGCTTAACCCAAATAAATAATCCTTTTTCCTTTTTCTCTGAATCAAACATAAGAAGAATTCTTCCAGAACAAGAAGAAGTTGTATAATAATTTTCTTTCTTATTTATCTTGTTGCACAAACCAATAATTTTTTCATCCCAACTTTTTTTTGCTGATTTGTCTAATTTTGAGAGAATACCTTTTTTTCTTTGCAAAAAATTATCTATGGGCATTTTATCTTAATATCTTTTCAATCTCATTAATAGAAATATATCTTAAATCCAAATCGATTTCATTAGGTAATTCTACTGAAATTAATTCTTCAATGATATAAACTGGTTTTTTTGCTTTCCCTTTTGGAAACCATTTAGTATATGCCATTTCTGCCAATCCTCCAGCAGAGTATCCTAAACACAATAAAATATCACACTCCTCATTTAATTTTTCTGGCTGGTTTCTCCAAGTACCACAATTAATTTTTTCTCCTAAATCCAAATTAATCCAAGAATAACCAAACTCTTTGTCTTCCAAAGGAACAATCTCATAAACCTTTTTTCCTCCTGCATTTAGATATTCCTTTGCAAAATGCTCTGAAGAAGAACCCCTATCTGGAGTTAATATTATTTCATGCTTTAAAGAAGCTATTATTTTTGCTATATGAGTTATATTATAAAAATCTTTAAGCTTACTTGGTCCAATAATACCTATTTTCATTTAATATCTCCTCTTTCAATTAAAAATTTAATATTTGGGGCAATATTATATCTTCCTAACTTTAACATTTCAATAGGTAGCCACTTAATTTCTCTAATTGATTTAAGGGGCCTTATCCCTTTTTTATTTTTTAATCTAGCAAGATAATGAATCAAAACAATTGTTATTTCTTGTTCTGTTTGAGGATTTTTGTAAATAATTAATGGATTTAAAGACCCAATTATTTCAATTTTTGCATTGATCTCTTCTTTAACTTCCCTTATACAGGCTCCAATTAAGCTCTCTCCTTGCTCAAGAGTTCCGCCAGGAAGTTTATAAAAATTATCCTTAGTATCTTTAATAACTAACAATTTCCCTCTTTCAATTATTACTGGACCAGAAGCAACAATAAAATTCATTTTATTCCTTCTCCAAAATCCGCGCATTAATTCCTTCCTCTTTACAAAGTTCAACAAACTCTTCTGCATCTTTCTCGCTCCCAACTATGCTACCGTAATGCATTGGAATTGCCAAATCTGGTTTTATGATTCTAGCTGCCTGAACTGCTTCTTCTGCAGTCATTGTAAATCTTCCGCCAACAGGAAGCAAAGCAACGAACTCCTTACCTTTTTGTTTATATCCTGTAAGCCTTTGCATTTCTGGAATAACATCACTATCTCCTGCATGATAAATAAAAACATCATTTATTTTCAATAAATATCCAGCCCATTCCTCCCCTTTTGAATGAAAATGCTTATCAATATTATAAGAGGGCAAAACATTTATTTTTACATCTCCAAAAACAAACTCTTGGCCTTGCCCGGCAACCTCTATTTTAATTGGGATATCAAACCTTGTAACCTTGCTTTGGCAATCAGCAGTTAAAATAATTTTTGTTCCTTCCTGTACAACTTTTTTAATATCCTCAAAACTGCAATGATCATAATGACTATGTGTAATCAAAATTAAATCTGCTTTAGGTAACCCTTCTGAAATATTATAAGGATCTATGTAAATCTTCTTTGAATTATCAATTAAGAAACCTGCGTGTCCCAGCCATTTAATTTCAATATCTTTTATCCTCATAGTAATAAGGAATAAGATTTATTTTTAAGTCTTTCTTAAAAATATAAAAATTAAAAGAAGTCGGGTTTAAAAAGTTGCTGAAATAAATTCTTAGAAATAGTCTTCGTCTTCGTCTTCGTCTTCTGCGGGGGTTGTATCATCTTCATCATCCCATTCTTCTTCAGGCATTCTTAAATCCTCCAATTTAAATTAATTCTATGGATTTTAAGCTTTTTTAAAGATTTCTATACCCTGAAATGTAGAAACAAAAGCATAAGAAAGGTTTAAAAAGAAGAAAACGATATTGTTGGAATTAAGAAAAATGACAAATCTTGAGCTCGTTAATTATTTAAAAGCCCTTAAATCTAAGCCGCTTAAAGAAGTTAAAATGGCTGTTTCTGAAAGGAAAAATGTGATCCTGGAACAGAATAAAAAATGTGCAAAATGTAAGAAAGATTTAAGACCTTATTATTATAAATTTGTCAAAGATCCAGTAACAAAAAAATTAACAGTTCTTTGTTTAAACTGTGCTATTCATGTTGCAAAAAGATAATATTGACAAAAAACTACTTTATCATTTACAAAATTTAAATAATAAATCTTGTCTTTAAACTTTAAGGTCTTATTCGGGTCATAGTCCTAGGAAAAGCAATTGCATCCTTTACTGTATCTAACCCACATATCCATTTAATCAACCTTTCTGTTCCAAGACCATAGCCTGCATGAGGAATGGCCCCATATTTATTAATATCAAAATAATATGAATAATCTTCTAATTTTTCTCCTTTTGCTTTCAAGGATTTCTTTAATTCCTCTATGTTTGTATCTCTTTCACTTCCTCCAATCAATTCTCCATTTGCCTCTGGACCTAGTAAATCAAAACATTTTGCTGTTTTTGGATTTTTTTCATCTCTTGGCTTGTAAAAAGCCATTATTTCTTTTGGATAATTTGTAATAAAAACAGGAACATCATATAATTCCATTAACTTCTCTTCTTCAATTGTTCTCAAATCCTTTCCCCAAGGAATTTTTATTTTCTTTTTATCTTTTAAAACTTCTAATGCTTCACTATAAGTAATTCTTGGAAATTTCTTTTTCAGGGTTGGTTCTAGTTTTTTAATATCTCTACCTAAAATCTCTAATTCTTTTTTATTGCTCTCTAAAACCTTCTTTAAGACATACTTTATCATGTCTTCAGCATAATCCATAATTTCGCCTAAATCTGCCCAAGCAACTTCCATTTCAGTATGCCAATATTCTGTTAAATGTCTTGAAGTTTTTGATTTTTCAGCCCTAAATGATGGAGCAACACAATAAATTTTTTCTAAAGAATAAATTGCGGCTTCTGCATAAAGCTGCCAGGTCTGGCAAAGATACATTTTTTTCCCAAAATAATCAACTTCAAACATTGTTGGTCCATCTTCAGCTCCTCCTGGAATTATTATTGGTGACTGAAACTCATAAAAACCCTTGCTTCTAAAATACTCATGTAAAGCGCCAACAACAGTGCTTCTGATTTTCAAAATAGCAGTCATTTTTCTGCTTCTAATCCACAAATGTCTTCTATCTCCTAAAAGCTCTTCATTCAAATCTTTGTTAATGGGAAAATTATCACTTTCTCCAATAATACTAACCCAATTTGCTTGAATTTCATAACCTGTTGGAGCACGAGAATCTTTTTTTATTTCTCCTTCAATTTCCAAACTAGCTTCAACTTGTAACTTATCTATTGCATTCCATTGTTTTTCAAAATCTTCTTTCTTAAAAACACATTGAATAATCTCTGTTGAATCTCTTAAAACAATAAATTTTAATTGATTGCTTCCACGCTCACGATAAACCCATCCCCGCACAGCTACTTTCCCATTTCCTTTCTTCATTGCTTCGGATATTGAAATGAACTTCATAAACGATAAAAACAAAACAGATTTATTAAGTTTTACCTTAACCAAAAGATATAAAAAGTGATTAAAAAAGAAAAATATATGCAAAACAATCAAGAAAATTTATTAGAAAAAAATGAAAGATTTAAATTAAGATTAGAAGCAAGGCTAAAAATGCTTCTTTAGTAGAAGCTAGAGAAAAATTAGGACTAACTGCAAAAGACGCCGCAGAAAAAATAGGGGTCAGCTACGGCGTGTATATAAATTGTGAAGGATTGGGATATTATCCTTCCTCTGAAATTCAGGAAAAAATTTGCAATTTTTATGCTGTCCGAGGAATTCTTTTAATACCCGAGGAAATCTTCCCAAAAGAATTAAGAGGATTAAGCAAAAATAGGCCAAAAAAATATATCTTTACTCAGGAAATTCCAAGAGAATTTCTAATTGCAACTGACAAAGTCGACAGAAAGCTATTAACAACTACAAACACAGAAGAGGAAATAGATAAAAAAGATTTAGAAAAAATACTTGGTTGTGCATTAGGAACTCTAACAAAAAGAGAAGAGGATGTTGTTAGGCTTTACTTTGGAATTGGATATGAACAAGAAAAAACACTAGAACAAATTGGAGAAATTTACGAAGTATGTAAAGAGGATATAAGAATAATAAAAGAAAAAGCATTAAAAAAATTAAAATATCGTGCTAGAAACCTAAAAGAATTCTGGTGAAAATCACGGAGTCAATCTCCTCCTATCTCTTGGAAACAAAGTTGCCTCTCGAATATTATCTAAACTAAGCATTGCTTGAGTTAATCTTTCTAATCCAATACTCCAGCCAGCGTGCATTGGAGCACCATACCTAAAGGCATCGATATACCACTTAAAATTCTCTGGTCTTAATTTTTTTAATTTCAATTGCTGAATCAAAATATCTGGGATATGAACTCTTTGTCCTCCAGAAGAAATTTCAAGCCCTCCGTACAAGGCATCAAAGCCTGCAGAAATATTTTTTTTAACATCTTTAGGCCAAATGTAAAATGGCTTAATACTAATAGGCCATTCATATGTAAAAATAAGTGTATCGGAAAATAACTCACAAATCTTTCTCTCTGCTTCTGGTTCAAAATCTTCTCCAATTTTCATTTTAAAACCATGCTTATTTAAAATATCAATTGCTTCTGAATATCTCAAATATTTGACCTCAGGAATTTTCAATTTTAATCTAAGAATCCCAAGCTCCTCTTTACAACTCTCAATAACTCTCTTAAAAACAAATTTAATGACCTCTTCAAGATATTTCATAATTTCAATATCATTAACAAAAGCAACTTCAATATCCATTTGCCTTATTTCATTGATATGCTTGGACGTATCGTGCTTTTCTGCCCTCCAAACTGCAGAGGTAGAAAAAACTTTTTCTAAAGAAATTGCCATTAATTGCTTATATAATTGGGGAGATTGCGCAAGATATGCTTTTCTATCAAAATAATTCACTTCAAATAAATCAGTTCCTCCCTCTGTTGAAGTTGCAATAATTCCTGGCGGTTGAATCTCAACAAAATCATTTTTGTAAAAATATTCTCTAAATGCACTTATTATTGTTGATTGAATCTTAAAAATTGCTTTAATCGTTGGCTTTCTCACATCTAAACTTCTATTATCTAATCTATTTGGTAAAGAACTCTTAACCGCTTTTTCATTTACATGAATAGGAATTTCTTCTGCTTTATTTAAAATTTCAAAATTATTTACTTCAACTTCAACATCGTTTCTTGCAAAATCTGCTTTAATATCTGCTTTCTTAACTTTCCCTTGAATCTCAATAACAGACTCTAAACTTAAATTAGAAATTTCTTTTAATATTTTCTCATCCTTAATAACACATTGAACAATTCCAGAGAAATCCCTCAATAAAATAAATGCTATTTTTGATAAAAGCCTTATCTCAAAAACCCAGCCTTTAAGCAAAACATTCTCACCAATCCCTATATCCTTAACAAACGAACGTTTCATAAACATAAAAAAGAAATATTATTTATTAATGTTGTTATCTTCTGAACATTCTTCAATTAAAACTGCAACGGCAATAACTGTAGTCCAAACCCCTGTTTTCCCTTCTGCTGATTGAGTTATATTTCTAGTAGAAATTATCTTCCCTGACATTTTATATATCTGCTCTCTTTCATCCCATCCTAAATTCTCATCAAATTCTATTCCTAAGGTTGTTGCTAACATGCTAGCAGCTAAATCTTCAGCATAATCCCCTGCACTTTTTTCGGTTTGGCCAAAAGCATGATGCTCTGATAAATAACCATAAGAATTTTCAGAAGGAATTGCCACGCCAATTGAAGATGAAATTAACCGATTATTCTCGTCGGTTTCATTTCTAGCCATGACACAGTACACTATTTGACCTGGTTTTAATTCTTCTAATCCTTTTTCCTTGGTTATTATTTTACAATTTGGAGGAAAAATACTAGAAACATAAACTAAATTACATTTCTCAATTCCTGCACTCCTCAATGCTAGTTCAAAGCTAGCCAATCTTTCTTTGTGCCTACCAACACCTTTCGTAAAAAATATTCTTTTTGGGACCATCTGATATAAATTTTATTATAAAACCATTTAAAAAAGGTTTTTATTCTTTTCTATTTTGCCTTTGATTCAATGCCATGTTAATTAACATAAAAAAAATTAAACAAGATGTTTCTTTATTATTCTCACTAAATCCTCTCCACTAATTTTTCCTCTAAATTCTTTCATTAACAAACCCATATAAGCATTACTTGATAAGCCTGGCTTTTCCTTGATAATTTTTATAACTTTTTCTTCAATAATATCAAAATCTTCTTTCTTTACAGAAATAGCCTCTTCCAAAGAAACCCCCTTAATAATTTTCTCCAAAATATTTTTAATGTCTGTCTCAATAATTTTTTTCTCTTTAAGATTCTCTAAAATAAAAATTAACACTTCTTTCGTTAAAATTTTTTCAATTTCTTTAACACTTTTTTTCTCTCTTTTGGCAATATCTTTTGGAAAAACCAATAAAACTTTTCCGATTAAATTTGGATTATTTATAATTTCGAATAATTCCTTAAATTCTTCAAGCTTATTTTTTTTAAATAACATCTTAATCATTTCTTCAGATAATCCTTTTTTCCTCAACTCTTCTTCAAGTTCATCCCTTAATTTAGGTAAATTCCTTTTCAGATTATTGATAAAATCATGAGATATTTTTAACAAAGGCAAATCTGTTTCTGGATACATTCTTGCACTTCCGGGCATTGGCCTTAAAAATTCACTAGTTCCATTTGATAAACAATTTCTAACCTCGCTTGGATTTCTTTTGCCTTTATCCACAAATTCTTTTTGTCTTAAAACTTCATTTTCAATTGTTTTAATCATAACAGAAGGGTCTTGAAATCCTTTTAATTCAACTCTATTGCTACCACGAATAGAGATATTAATGTCTTGTCTGATTGTTCCGATGCCTCTTTTAACCTTACAGCCCCTTAAAATCCTACCAATTTTTAAAGCAGTTTCTTTTCCTTGCTCCGCGCTTTTAATATCTGGTTCAGTCATGATTTCAACCAAAGGAATTCCAAGCCTATCAAGACGATAGACCGTTTCATCTTTTTTTCTTTCAATTGGTCTGGCAGAATCTTCTTCTAAAAAAATTGAATTAATTCTAACTTTCCCGAAAGAAGTTTCAACATAACCACCATAAGCAATCATGACTGTTCTCTGAAATCCTGAAGTATTTGATCCATCTATAACAGTCTTCCTCATGATTTGAGTTATTGGTAAAATTGTGGCATTTAATAAAATAGAAATCTGCAATGCAATTTTCAAAGCCTCTTTATTAATCTCGTGCGGGGGTTCTTCATCCAACTCAACCAAACAAGTCGTTTCATAGCCCTGATATAAAAAACTCTTATCTTGTTCTGCCTCGTGCTTAGCGGCAATATCTATTTCTCCAGATTCTCCAGCAACAGCATGAAACCTTCTGCTAACCCCAAAATCAGGACTGTCTTGTCTTAATAAACTAGGACAATTACAAAATAATTTATGAGTATCAAGTTGTTGATGAATTTCTAAACCAGATTTAAAACCCAATTTTTTGTAATTGATTTCTTCCATTAAAAAGAAAGTGAAGGGGATTATATAAAATTATTGAGTTAATCGATTGAAACTCTTATTTTAGTTTTCTCAAAAAAATCCACAATTCTTTTTTGGGCCTCAGAAGGAATTTTTACCAAATGAAGCACAGATTTTCTCTTAGGATCTATCTTATCTTTTAATTTTCCTAAAAGCCCACCAGAATCTGAAATATTCCAAGTTTCTCTAATATCAGAATAAGGATTGGGCCCACTAACAAATATATAATTCCTTTGAATATCATTATAAATTAAATATAACTTTTTCATTTTAAACACTAACCAATAAATAACCCTTATTTTGTTTGCCTTTAATTTCAGAAAAATTATCGAAATTCTTTCTGTAAACATTTATCTCGGGTTTAAAACCATCTATTAATGCAACGATTCCCCCTTCTCTTACCACTGTTTTTTCTGGGCTAACTCCTGGGAGATTACAAGCTAAAATAAATTCAAGATCTATATCCCTTATTCCACATTCTTTTAATTTCATGTGGCCATGATCTCTACAAATCTCCAAAGCGATTCTTCTTCCATCATAATCAAAAACCCCCTCAGATGAATTTCCTCTTTTATATTCAAGACCTTCAACTTCAGCTATTTTGTCCTCAACAACAGAAGTTTTTTTATTAACATAAGAAATTCTGTTCTTTCTAATAATAGGGGCAAGATTTCTTAATTCTCTTTTATTAGAATCTCTAACTAATCCTGTTCCAGGAATAAGTAGTTGGTCATCTCTCATAAAAGGAAAAAAACCCTCATTAAAAGAATTAAAATGCTCTAAAGACAAAATTTCTTGCCTATTTGAAATAGCTAATTCAGGACCAATAACAATATTTGCCCCGCTATTTTCAAGAATTCTTCTAACTCTATCAAAATATTTCTCTCTATTTATTTTTTCAACATACCCTGTTTTCTGATTTATAAGCGCTATTTTCATATTCCTTCTAATGTTCTAAAATATTTAAATCTTCCTATTATGTAACCACCACATAGTTACTAATAAAACCGACAAAGCTTTATAAAAAATATCTAACATAATTTATTATGAAAAAAGAGGATTTTGCTGAAAGTCATCCAATTCTTAGAACTCCAAAAACCTTTGAACAAAAAGCAGCCGATGGCCTAACAAAGCATATGGGAAGTTGGACATTTCTTACTATTTTTCTACTTTTTCTTATAATATGGATGCTAATGAATATTTATGCTTGGATGAATGCATGGGACCCATATCCATTCATTCTATTAAACTTACTATTATCTTGTTTAGCTGCAATACAAGCTCCAATTATTTTAATGAGTCAAAATAGAGAACAGCAAAAAGAAAGATTAAAAATAGAATATGATTATAGAATAAATAAAAAAGCAGAAGAAGAAATCAGAGAATTAAAAAAACAATTAACAAGAATTGAAACACATTTATTAGAGAAAAAACAAGATTAAACAATCCTCACAATATTTCCCTCTTTGTCTAATTCAATAAAATGACCAGCTTCTCCATTTCTATAAGCTTGACACTGGTTCTCTGATAAATCATCTTCACTAGTTCTTGGGACATGGACTATATCAACAGCATAACCTCTGCAAACCCCTAAACACTGGCTTGAAATTTCAACTGTAAGAACGCTAAAATCTTCATACAAATTTAAAGCGCATGAAATTGCACTTTGCTGCTCTAACACATAACTCGGAGTGTCTGCCGGATTTCCGTGCTTAACCCAAACACCCCTTTCATCTTTAATCCAGTCATCCTCGCTTCCTTTAAATATCATAACTACAAAAGCTAATAAAATCACAACCGCAAGAATTATCCAATACATCTTTTTCATTCCTTTAGTCTCCCATTAATTTCCCCAGCAATATTCTCCAACATTTTTTCTTTAACATTCCAATTCTTATGCCCCAAAACCCACCCTAATTTAACTAAAGCGGTTTCTGCAAGCATATCTTCTAAGTAAATAATTCCTGTGCTCAATAATTCTCTTCCATTAGAATAAACCAAAGGGTCTAATCTCCCATAAATTGTCTGAGCAGCAGCACAAACGACTAACCCTTTTTTCTGAACTTCCTTAAGTTTTTTTGTCCATTGTTTTCTTGCTCTTTTCGTTGGTGCATGCCCTAAACCTCCCATCTCCAAAACAACGCCCTTATATTTTTTCTTAATATAGTAATCCAAAATATCTGGGTCTTGCCCAGGATAAATTTTAACCAAAGCTACTTTTTCTTCAAAATTAATATCAAGTTTAACCTTTGTTTTTTTTCTTGAATGATAATCAGAAAGAATTTCTATTTTATCAGAAAAAATCTTTGCAAAAGGTTTTGAATTCACAACTTTGAAAGCATCTCTTTTGGATGAATGAAGTTTTCTAACCTTTGTTCCAGGCATAGCATAACAAAAATCATCGCTTGAAGAAGCATGACCAACAAGCATAACTTCAGCAATGTCTGAAATTGCCGCTAAAGTTGCACACTGCAAATTTAAGTTAGCATCACTACTTGCCCTATCAATGCTCCTTTGAGAATAAGTCAAAACAACTGGCTTGTTTAAATCCCTTAAAAAAAAGGATAATGCGGCAGAGGTATAATGCAAAAAATCAGTTCCATGCGTTATTAGAATACCTTTTATATTAGAATCATTAAGAAGTTTCTCAGCAACCCTAGCAAGTTTTTGCCAGTCCTTAAAATCCATGTCTTCAGATGCTTTCATAAAAGGAACTTCAACTTTAACAAGATTTATTTTATTAAAAAGTTCTGGATAAAATTTAAACAAACTCTCAGGAGAAGTGAGCCAGTCAACCCCGCCTTTTCGAGGATTCAACCTGGCAGCAATTGTTCCTCCAGTAATAATCATCGCTATGTTTGGTTTTGAAGAATCTCTCTTAATATCAATCTCCTCCTTAAATTCTGTTGCCTTTTTAACTAATTTAATCTCCAAAACATCTTTTCTGTTAAATCCAATGTTATAACCAGAATCTAATTTCAATAAGACTATTCCTTTTTCATCTTCTGGGCTTTCTAGTAAAAATCCTTCGTAAATCTTTCTTGTTAAATGAACTTCAACATAATCTCCTGAAGTTGCAGTTAGGTTTTTCACGAAAAGAAAAGGTTAGTGCATTATAAAAATCTTGTTAAAATTATAGCAAGATTAACTAAATTATTAATTTCACTTTATAAATCTTAGAATATGAATCTTTATTAATCTCTATGATAAAATAATTAATCTAATAAAAATGCCCAGATGAACTATTCGAAAAGCAGGATATCTATTAGAAGGATTCCTGTTGCAGTTGAGGTTAAGCCTATTGGAATTGGCGTTGAACCTGACAACCTGTAGCCAATTAACCTCTCCTATGACACCGATAAACCGGTGAAATCAATTTGCGTACAAACTTCCTAAAGGAGCCTCCCAGCATCTTTTAAAAGATAGAGCACCATTGCTTCATATTTCAGTTTCCTTACTTAATGTTGCAATTGAATTTTATGACTTAAAATAAATCTTAATAATGTGCTAGTTAACTGGCGTGTAGTCCATCTAGCTTCTTCTTGCTCAAGGAAGAAAACTTTTTGGGCAAGAATTAAAAGAAAGGTTTGTTTAAAAAAATTTCGCAGATTACTAGATTTTCACAGCGAGCAAAATACCAAGCTCACTTAACCTGCAATACCCGAAAAGCAGGAGATCTATTAGAAGGATCCCTGTTGCCGTTGAGGTAAAGCCTAGTGGAATCGGCGTTGAACCCGACAACTCTCTCTTCTTTTTTAGAAGGTTTTGAATTTAATCTCCAAAGATAACCATTTGTTTTATTAAACCATTGAAAAAATTCATTAATTTTATTAACATTGCTTGTTTCTAAAAGTGATTCTAAAACATTTTTATCAGAAATATCTGCCATCCAATTGTTGGGACCAACGAGGTTTTCTCTTAAAGAATACTGGTCAGAAGTTCCATAGTTATGGATAATTTCATCATTTCCATCAGGATTATAAATTACTCTTGTTAAAGTATTTGGATTTTGCCTGAAACTAGTTTGAAGAAATTTTCTTAATTTTTCAGCTTCTTCTGGGCTTTCGTTTCTAAGCCTATAAGCTGCAAAAGGGATTGTCAAATGCAAAACAGAATCCATTGGATGAGGATTTCCTTTTGACTTTTCTTTTTCATAAAATTCAGCAAGTTGATATTGAGTCATAGAATCAGTCATTTGTTCAAAAAGCCGGTATGTTCTGCTCTCTCCTCTGTAAACAACTCCTGGAATTTCAAAAAAGCTCTCGCTTGGTTGAGTATATTTAATTCCTTGTGTTTGTTCTACCATAATTTTTCCAGAAATTTGAAGTATTTAAATCTTTCCGCTTGTTACTTTTTAAAAAAGACTACAAATGTACCAATTTTCTCTAACTATTTTTCTATCTTAAAACGAGCCTGGGAGGATTCGAACCCCCATTATCCGGGCCGAAACCGAATGGTCTATCCATTAGCCTACAGGCTCATATATTATAAAATAAAAAAGGTTTTTATATCTTAATCTTTTACTAATAATGTAAAAAAAGAAATGATACAAAATATTCCCCGCAATCAGCAAAAAAATGGACTTGGACTAAAAAAACACCACAAAATAATCCTTGGTGGATTTAGTTTTCTTATTATCATTTTCATAATTGTTAGTAGTATTTTAACATACTCTCTTTTTGTAAGAGTTGAGTTAAATCAAAATAAACTAAGTTCTGATATTTCAACTCTCCAAGCAGAAACCCAAAATAAACTCAATGAATTAACAGAAAGTATTCTAAAAACAAAAGAAGAACTAAACTCCCTGAATTCTGAACTAGGGAATATAAATGAAGAATTTGACCTCCTAAAAGCATCTGTAGGAGAAGATTTTTCTGGAATAATTGATAATTCAATAAAATCTGTTGTCACGATTAGAACAGATGTTGGCCAAGGAACAGGGTTTATAATAACTGAAAATGGCTATCTTGTCACAAATGCCCATGTGCTGGTTGGTGGACAAGAAGTTTATGCAATAACCTACGAACAAAAAAGAATTCCTGCAGAATTTATTGGATATGACTCAACTCTTGACGTGGCTTTACTAAAAATTCCCGGAGAATATAATTCATTAGAACTAGGAGATTCTGATAAATTGCAAATTGGAGAAGAGGTCATTGCTATTGGAAACCCTCTTGGATTACAATTTTCGGTTTCACAAGGAATCATTTCGGCTGTGCATAGGGAAGGAATAAATAAACTACCAGTATACATCCAAACAGATGCAGCGTTGAATCCTGGAAATTCCGGAGGCCCCTTAATAAACAAACAAGGAAAAGTAATGGGGATAAATAATTTTAAATTGGGTGGAAGCGAAAGCTTGGGATTTGCGCTTGAATCCAATTCTCTTAAAGAAGCGATAAACAAAATTGCTGAAGAATTTTTGGGTCAAACTCTAATCTAAGTTAATCTTAAATACTTATTTTCTTTTTAGTAAATATGAAAAGACAAAATCAAGAGGGATTAACAATTAAAAAAGATGAAGATTTTAGTGAATGGTATAGTCAAATTCTAGATAAAACAGAAATTGTTGATATTAGAAATAAAATAAAAGGTTTTATTGTAATAAGGCCATGGGGAGCAATGATTATCGAAAACATGTATAAACTTTATGAAGCAGAAATGCAAAAAAGAGGGCACAAGCCAAGTTTTTTTCCTACTGTAATTCCTGAAAAAAATTTCAAAAAAGAAGCTTCACATGTCAAAGGATTCTCTCCAGAGGTTTTTTGGTTAGAAAAGATTAAAGGAGAAGACAAACTTGCTTTAAGACCTACAAGCGAAACATCTATGTATGAAATGTATGCTTTATGGATTAGAAGTCATAGAGATCTTCCCCTTAAAATCTATCAAAGAGCAAATGTATTTAGATATGAAACAAAAGCAACTCGCCCATTAATAAGATCAAGAGAAATTTTATGGATAGAGGGGCATGATTGCTTTGAAACAAAAGAACAAGCAGAAGCACAAGTGCAAGAAGATATACAAATCACAGAAAAAATAATGCACCAGCAATTCGGAATTCCTTTTTTGCCAATGAAACGTCCTATCTGGGATAAATTCGCTGGAGCAAACTACACAATAGGTTCAGATGTATTAATGCCAGATGGAAAATTAATTCAGCAACCTTCAACGCATTTTTTAGGCCAAAACTTTTCTCGAGTATTTAATATAAAATTTAAAAACAAAACAGGAAAAGAAGATTATGTCTGGCAAACCTGCTACGGACCGGCGCCTTCAAGAATCCTTGCATCTGTAATTTCCACACATGGAGATGACAGGGGATTAATCCTACCCTTTTGTATTTCCCCCATTCAAATAATAATTATCCCAATTTTTGACACAAAAAACAAAAATAAAATCTTGGATGAGGCTAAAAAAATAAAACAAAAATTAGAAAATCTTGATTTCAAATCTGAGGTAGATTTAAGCGATAAAAGGCCTGGAGAAAAATATAATGAATGGGAATTAAAAGGAATTCCTTTTAGAATTGAAATAGGTTATCAAGAACTAAAAGATAAAAAATTAATTCTGTTTACTAGAGACATTAGAAAAAAAGAAAAAATTACTATAGATTCCATATCAAAAATTAAAAAACTTGGAGAAGAATTTGACAATAGATTAAGACAAAAAGCAGATGCTTTTCTTTTTGGGGAAATAGTAAATTGCAAAACAAAGCAGGAAGTTGAGAAAGCTATAAAAAATAAAAAAATAGCCAGAACAACTTTTTGCTCAATAGAAGAAAAAGGAATTTCTTGTGCGGAAATAATTGAAAAAGAAATTAATGCAGAAGTAAGAGGAACAAGAGCAGACAAATTAGAAAAACTAACAGGGAACTGCATAATCTGTGATAAAAAAGCAGAAGTAATCGTTTATATAGGAAAAAGTTATTGATAGACTTAAAAAAATTAAAAGATATAAATCTGGAAATGAAAATAAAAAGGATAAATGGAAGATATATTAAATCACTTTATAGACTTGGGGAACATCAATTCAAAAAAGAATTTTGGTTCACAAAAAAATTCTTAAAAGATGCTATCAAAAGAAAAGGAATATATTACGGTGCATTTGAAGGCAAAAATCTTGTGGGGGCTATTTTTGTTGACATTAACGATAGACCAAAAGCATGGCTATTCTTCTTTGATGTTAAAGAAAACTACAGAAATCAAGGAGTTGGAAAAAAACTATTAGAGGTTATTGAAAGAAAATTACCAAAAGATTATTACGAAATTTTTACTGATTGTGAAAAAGCTGATAAGCTTGCAATAAAATTTTACAAAAAACACGGGTTTAAAAAACAAGGAAAGATAAAAGACTGGTTTGGCAAGGGGACATGGGGAATAATTTATTCTAAAACAATCAAAGAAAAATAAATTTTTATTTATTCCTATTACAATTGAAAAGTTAAACAATTTTTTCCAATTCTCTCCTAAATTTCTCTAAATCACCAGATTGGATAACTCCTCCAACAGCATCTTCATGCCCGCCCCCGATTGCATTTTCAATTTCAGAAATCACTTTTAAAAATTTCTCCTTAATACTTTTACCCCTTAAAGAAAGGTTTACTTTTGTTCCATTTATATAAGCAACAATAATAATTTTGTCTGGAAAAATATAACTTAACTCATTAGATAGTTCTCCACTAATGCTTAAATCACCACCATATTGGAAGAATAAAATATTTCCAAACGCAAATTTTTTTGCTTTTAATAACAAAGATTTATACTTCCTATCAATTTCATTTGATCTTTTGTGTATCAAATAAGTTTTTGCATTTTCTTCTAAAATATCATAAGGAGATTTAACATTAATCAAAAATTTTAACATATTCACAACATTTGTCGTAGTATCTTTTAAACCATTTTCCAGAATTTTTGCAACCTCCCCAATTTTAGATTTATATAAGACATCGAACGCTTTTTCTGTTTTAATTCCGAGTTCAGGATATTTTTCCAAAAAATCTGAATAAAAAAAAGGCAAAAAACTATCTGTAACGCTTCCAATGATTGCAATCCACAAATCTTCTTTTCTATTTATAATATTATAGCAAAGAAATGTGACTGGCTCAATCGATTCATTCTTATTATATGCCGGATTATAATAATTAACAAAATCAGGAATTTTCTGGCCTTCAATTTTATGGTGATCTATCCAAACAAGAGGAATATTTATTTTTTCAGCCTCTCTAAAAAATTCTTCTGAAACATCTGGTTTGTCCAATATAAAGACATAATCTGCATTTAATTCCTTAACTTTCCTAAAATACCCCACGTCTAAAGAAGGGAACGTTTTTACACAAACCCCTTTTCCTCTTCCAAGATATCTTCGCAATAAAAGAAAACTACACAAGCCATCACAATCATTATCAAAGAAGAAAATAGGATTCTGGGCCTTTTCGAGATGCTCTTTAATCTCTCTTATCTGTTTTTTTGTTAACATTTATACGCTCTTACCTTCCAAAATTTTTTCCTTTAAATTTTCTAAATCACTTTTTAGACCATCAATAGATCCTTTTCTCCTCAAAAATTCTTCTAATGCACTTTTGTCTGCATCAAAAATTTTATCTAAAGATTTAAAAGAATTTATTAATAATTTGATATCTTTCTCGAGCAAACTAGTTTTATTTAAAATTCTAAATCCCTGAGGAGAAACAGATTTGTCATAAAGCTCCTCAAACAAAACTCTTAAAAGATTTGTGGTTTCTAGCAGAAAATCAAAATTCATATTGTTTAAAGTTGCTTTAACTTTTTGAGCCTTGCTTCCAAAATAATCTTTTAAAAGAAATTCTCTTTCAGAATTCAAACCTTTTGTTAATTCTCTTAATCTCATACTAACAATAATTCCCTCTTTTCCTAATCCAACAAGATATTTCCTAACATTTTCGGAAATTCTTCCAATAATTTCCATTCTTTGCAAAACACTACAAACATCATGCGCTGTAACAAGGTTAGTGATTTCCAAAATATTTAAATGCAACAATAAATCATCAAAAATTTCTTTTTGTTTTTCCAAAATCTGCAAAGTTTCCGTAGCTCTTCTTAAAATTTCTGAACTATCTTCCAAAACGTGTTTTTTATCCCCCCAATAAATAGTAATTTTATTTTTTCTTTCAGAAACAGCGATAACAATTGTTTTGATTTGCTTTGACGTTCTTTCAGCAGCTTTATGTCTTGTTCCTGTTTCACTTGTACTTAAAATCTTAGGAACCAAAAGGGTATTAACATATAAAATTTTTTTAAAATCTTTTGAAAGAACAATTGCTCCATCCATTTTTGCCAACTCAACTAATCTTTGTGCACTAAATTTACAATTAATTCTAAAACCTCCTTCAAGAACAGTTGATAAACCTTCTTTATCTATAACTATTAAAGCCCCCATTCTTGCTCGAACTATATCATCTAAAGCTGTTCTCATAGAAGTTCCAGGAGAGAATAATTTCAAAATTTCGAAAATATCTCCTTCTTTTTCACCATCTAGTTTATTATCAACTTGTTCCACGCAGAAATTAAAATTCCTCCTTATATAAATTTTTAGCAACTATTTTTTAATTGCGCCATAAATCAAAGGCAATGCTATAGTAGCATCGCAAAAAACATCAACAAAATCTGCACTTTCTTTCATTTTCCCCCAAGAAATACCTTCTTTTAAAGGTGCGCCAGAGCTTCCACCAGATTCAGCCCTATCTATAGTTATTTGAATACCATAATCTGCTCCCTTAGAAAATTGCAAGGCCTGCTGAATAAAATTTTTCGGTAAGCCTCCCCCAACATAAATAACTCCTGTCTTCTTAGAAGTCCAAGAAAAATCAATTATATCTTTTATATCTCCAAAGACATCAATATTTATTTTCTTCTTTCCACCAACAGTTCTTCCCCAAACCATTAGACCAATTCCAGAATCAGCGATACCCGGACAAAATAAAGGAATTTTTTTTTCATAACATTTTTTTAAGATTCCCTCTCCAGGAACAATCTCCCCAATCTTCCACAAAAACCCCTTAATATCCCTACAATCTTTAAAAGCATCGAAATTTCTATCAAAAAAATCCTCTAACTTTTCGTAAACAGAATTTTTCATAAAAACATTATAAATTCTATCAATTCCTTCTTTATTTAAGATTTTATCATCAAAAAGTTCATCTCCAAGATAATGTTTTTCTCCTAAAGATTCTATCAAGTCATGGGTCAAATTAGCCCCTGTTGTTACAAAAACATCAACTTCATCTAAAAGATCTATAATTATTTGTTTCATTCCCGAAGGAACCATTGCTCCAGCAACACCTAAAAAAACTTTACATTCCTTATCAGAAAACATTCTATCCATAATCAAACTTGCTTCTGCAATCTTTCTCGCACCAAAACCAACATTTTTCATATCTTTAACTAACTCAGAAATTTTCATATCTTTCTTTAAGTTAATATGTTTTATTTGTTCCATGTTTTCTACAAAATTTAGGTGTTTATATACTTTAAGAAACCTACATTTAAACACAAAAATATTTTTAAAGCAAAGTTTCCACAAAAAGACATGAACAGATGGGTAGAGCTCTTAATTGGATTAATATTCTTAATAATTGGTATTTATATCTGGGGAATTAATTTTTTGGGAGCGGGAAATGCTGCATTAAACTTCTTAAAGGGGGGGATAGTGTGGTTAATTCTATTAGTGGGCTTTTTACTAGTTATTTTAGGGATATCTGAATTAAAAGAGTAACAAAATCAGCTAAAATTAAAAAATTCTAAAAAAATAAAATAGATTTATTTAAGCATTAATGCAACTATTGCAGCAACAATTCCGCCGATAAAAGGCAAGTAATACTCAAATCCCCAAAACTGGCCAATTAAGGCAACTAGACCTGCAATAACAATAACCCATTTTTTCCAGCCACTACTCATTTTAACCTCCTTTATTTAATTAATTTGAATATTAAAAATAAGCAAAAAGAGTATATAAATTTAACCAATTAACCTGCAAAAAAGATGAGTGTCCCTTCTATAATCGCGGCTGTGATGAGAAGAGGAAGGATAATATAAAAGAATACCTTAAAAGAATTTAAAAATAGTTTTTTAAAACTTTTTTCCTTTTTTTTCTGAAAAACAAAAGTACCTAATCTCAATCCCAACCCAAGAGAAATAAAAATAGCTGGAAGTTCAAAAATCCCGTGTGGCAAAATTCTCCATAAAACAAAAAAGCCCCCTTCTGTAACACTAATAGAACCAACAAAACCCAATAAATATCCATTAAAAATAGCTCCAAAAAATGGAAATATCCCAAAAATTACCCCAAAGACCATACTAAAAAAACTACTTTGTAGATTATTAAAAAAGATAAAACCTATCCAATCAAAATGAGAAAAATTCTTTGTTTGTTCAATTAAGTCTTTAAGATAATTAAGAATATACTTGGATAAAAAATCTGGGGCGGGTAAAAAAAATCCAATAATAGCAAAAAATAAAAAAAGAAAGATAACAAAATAAATAAATTTCTTAGATTCCGATACGTAACTCCAACTACTTTTATACTCTTCTCTTAAACTAAATTTTTTATTTTTCATTTAACTAAAATATCTTGAAATATGTTTTGTTTTATTCTTATATTTAGACTTTAAATAAAATCCATAAAACAATCCGACAATCAAACCCCCTAAATGAGCCATATTACCAATAGGAACATTCCCTGCAATTGATATTAACCATAATAAAACAAGGATGCCTGGTCCAGCATATTTCATCTTAATGGGAACTGGGATAAAAAATAAATAAACTGGCAAATTAGGAGTAATAATCATTAAGAAACCCACTAATCCAAAAAGAGCTCCAGATGCACCAACAGCATAAGTTTCTAGATCTCCTACAAATACTAAAGCAGACAAAACAAAAAATAATCCTGCAACCAAACCCGAAATTAGATAAAAAGCCAAATATCTTCTAGCCCCCAAAATTTTCTCCACTAAAGAACCAATAAAAAGCAAAGAAAACATGTTTGCAAACAAGTGAAAGAAATTCCCGTGCATAAACATGCTTGTCAAAAAAGTCCAGATATATTTGCCTTGCAAAATATTTGCTGGCTTTATTGCAATATAATCAATAAAATAAGAATTTTGTAAAATTAAAATAGCAAAAACAATCCACAAAAAAACATTAATTAAAACTAATTTACTATTTATACTAAAAAACCCAAATAAACTTCTCTTTTTCATGGAGTTAACTTATACCCCCGCTCATTTTTTCCTATTAACATTTTTTCTTTTCTTTATTTTCTTTTTCTTGAAATTTTTCCGAGATATTTTTTTCTTAACAATTTTTTTCTTTTTAGCTCTGAGTTTCTTTTTTGTAATTTTCTTAATTTTACTTTTTATCTTTTTGGATTTCTTTTTGATTTTTT